>Ga0131853_10003501_pt1 | contig 28145 bp, 24 predicted proteins | sample TergutLab28metaG_FD_92764 | JGI IMG/M metagenome (GOLD analysis project Ga0131853, IMG submission 92764) | Labiotermes labralis P1 segment gut microbial communities from Petit-Saut dam, French Guiana - Lab288 P1 (version 2) (version 2) | ecosystem: Host-associated > Arthropoda: Insects >...
ACAAAAAATACAAAAATTTTGGAAGCAATGGTTAAGAAAAAAAATTTTTATGATAGGAAAACCCCCATCCGCTCCACCCCCGCTCCGTGGCTTTAGGTTAGGGGGGGGGTGCCCCCCCCCCCCCCCCCCCCCCAAAAAAAATTGGAAGATTAAAGAAATAAACATTTCATAAGTTTCAAAATGCGCACCAAGCAAGAACGGACCATAACATGGTGAAAACTAGCAGCCCAAATGCGCCCAGTACTTGACTCATCTCCTTTGTCCCTGTACCCACACTTCCCAGCAAATTTTCCACCATTCTGCTTCAAGCGTTCCTGCTGTTCGAATTAGGTGCCGTGTTATCGCAGTGTTTGTGTTCAGAAAGCAACAAGAAGGATGGAGAAATTGGTGAATACCCACAATAGGCTAAGATATTTTTTAACAAATAAAATTCTCTTATTACAGGGTATGTACAGGTGTGTACATATGATTTTCATTGTAAAATGTGTAACAATAACACGTTTTTTCATTTCTTATGCAGTACTTTGATGGAAAAGCATGATTTTTATTGTTCTGTCATTCCTTGAAACTGTACATGATACTGTACAGTACAGGTACTGTATTTTTTCATTGCTGTATCATCTCGTGAGGATTAGGCTAAAACATCAGAATCCCTTACTATCATATGTATGAGAGAGAGAGAAAATACACTGTAAATGTACAATGAAGTACACAGTACACTTTATTATTACTTTATTTAATGTTGGTATTGTCTTATTTACTTACTTACTTACTCACTCCATGGTGCAGAGTCCTTCTTAAGAAGCTAACTGGTTTGCAGCTGGTCAAGAAATTCCCTGCATTTCACAGAACCTGAAGGTTCATTACCGCACTCACAAGTGTCCGCTGTTGGTAATGTCTTACTATGCGTAATTCATCAGTTAAACTTTACCATACTTATGCATGTTACACGAATATCACGTTTTATATGTAGCATTCGTTATAATTCGCGGTTGGTCTTGGAACATATCACCTGCAGATACAGGGGTCCACCTGTAATTATATTGATTATATTTATAATTAATTATAATATTAATTATAAATTATATTACAAACAGCTGCATTTAAAATACTTGTGTTACTTGGCAAGGCACTGATTACAAGCTCACTGAGGGTGACACGTTAGTATTGAAACATGTAGGAGTGTAGAGTGTGATATTTTGTGAGATAATTGTGCATTTGTTGGTCATAGTACAAAATAATAAGTTGCATGGTACATGTATTAAAATAATGGAGGTGATGTCACCTGTCATTGTTGCTTAAGTATCACCTTGGTGAGCATCATGATATATCTTCTGCTTCATAGTGTGAAGACAGTTGTTACGAGCATTTGCAAAGCAGCTGTGCAGATTGACTAATGGGATTTTTCAAGTGTATTCTTATTTTGGTTAAATTTACACAAAGGTCATGACATTTTAGTTGAAGACGTAGATACACTTACATGATTGGTCTTTATAATGGACACACACGTCTGTGTGCAGTAGAAGCTGTGGTCAACCTAAAAATGACAACTAGTGCGGACTGTCTTCTCTGTGAGGGATGCATTGAGGTCAAAGAAACAGTTAATCTAAAAATAAAGTGAAACACTGCTGTCTCTGAGGTTCTGTCTGAGGGCAAAGAAACAGTTGTCCATACACGCGTAAATACAGGAATTGAACATGATCAATTTGTATCTTTTGTTGAGATATGAAGAAACCTTGTAAGAACAGTAACAAAGCAATGCACCAGAAGTATACACCCCGCAGACATTTCCTACTTTGTTGAATTCGTACGTTGTAAATAGTTCTGATAGCAATACAAACTGCATTCTCCTTTTGTTTTACAAGGCAGCTTCTTAAATTTGACTTAGTGTATTTCACGTTTCGAACTAACAGATATGTTAACACAATGTTTTATTTTCTTGTAACTGTTGTTCCCTAGGTAACTTAGTGTTTGGAGAGGAAGTATGAAGTATCAACAATTATGTATGTTGTGAAAAAGAGTTGTTTGGTGAACTATTGAATTTTTCAAATAACCCCAGACCTACATGTAGGGTAAGCATGTAATAACTGCTGTGAACTGGTTTCTCATTTGTTGTCAAACTTGGCATTGGTACACCTGGTTTGCCACCACTTTCATGTAACTTTGTATACCATGGCACCATCAGTACAGTCACATTTTCCAAATTTGTCTGCTTACACCACTGTTACATCCTTCTGTGCACTCAAGTTGTAATTTACTCATTTGGATAAGCACACCAATGGACAGATGCTTAGCAAGGAACTTCCTTTTAACTTGTTTATATTAAAAATAGTCCTAGAAATATAGATTTTGAGTGAAACTACAGAAGCTATAGGAATTTTGAGACGATAAGTGTGAATGGATGTCTGCAATGAATTGTGTGTGTAAATTATGTATTTCTGTTTCGTCACAGATCCTTTATATTAGGTTGATAACATTAAAGAGGCATGTTTTGAAACATGATTTGCATATCGACTTCATGTTTTTAAGACGTGGTCTGTGCCTCAAACCTGAAATTAAACTTCGATTGGTACAAAGAAAGAAGTAAGCCCTACAATTCCTTTCTCACATTTCATGCCAAAACTTGCCAAATATATACCTGTATTGCTTTTGTTTTGGAACTGCTTACAGTAGCAATTCAGTGTGGTAGTCTAGAAAACAGGTAGCACAGTCGTACTTCATGTAATCTTGTTGATAATCAAAACAAAGCAAAATACACATGACATTTGAACATGACATTCCTTCCTACAATTGTTCATTGCTCCTCGGTGCAATGTCATCTGCTTTTGTTGCTATAGACCTTCGTCTTCCTGCTTTGTAAGGTTTTGTATGAAGTATGGTGCAAAATCTTGGCCCCCACAAAATGACAGTAGAGTAAACTATTCAAAATGGTCAGGTCAAGCAAATGGAAAAACAACTTTTCATCCATTCAAAGTATGCCAATTCATCGCATAGCTATTTGAAATTGAGTGTTGTATGTCAGCATACACTGTGCGTATTGTAACTCTCAACTGTGACCAACTTGATTGTCCTGACATGTTCATTCTTATAGTATCTTCCTACCAGTGGTACAATTGGATTTGAGTATGCTCTGGTTCTGGCTCATATGTCACTAAATTTTACTTTTAGTGTTATATATGCAGAGTCATTAGCTGGAACATTTATTTGATGTGGGGACTAGGCTACAGCCTGGATAACTGACAAATTTTTCAATCCTTGGAGACGCAAATGATTTGTCTCTTCTTCAAAGCATCCAGACCTACCCAGCCTCCTCTGTGGTGGATGCAGGCAGTAAAGGAGCCAGGGCATGAAGCTGAATTGACAGTATGATTAAGAATAAGTTGAGCTTATGTCCACTCCCAGTCTGCCTTCATGTTGCAACCAGGGGCAACTTTTCCATCCAGAGTCGTATGATATCCTCTTACATTTCTGATGGACAGGACCACAAATTTGTTTTTCTAGTACCCATATCATCAAATAAGATCAGGAGAAGAGATGGCCTTATCCCCAACAACTTACATGCAATCCTCTCCACACCGCCAGTAAGAAGTCTGGCAGTTGGATGTATGTTGTGTTTTACACACATTATAGTTCACTTAAAAGTACCAAGTATAAGATATATTAGAATTTGTTTACCAGTATGACAAAGTCACAGCTTGCACTTGTGTTGCAAGTAAATGACAGCAAAACTCCACCACAATGTGTGTGTGTGTTGCTGTGGCACCAGTAAATGTTTCATGCATTTTTTACTGCCAGACATTCTGCACATTTACCTTACAAAAGTGGATGTTTTGCAGCAGTAAAGTTTCATCACTGAGAAATAAGAACCCAAACTGTCAATAGCTGCCCTCACTGAACTGAATACCCAATTCAAGTATTTTTATGAAGAAGCCTGCCACATTTCTTTGCAGTTCTTATTAAGGGGCGCTCAAACCAAGGCCTTATACAGTAGCAGTATTTGAACGAAACACTAGCAGTAAAGGTATACCATTTCACTTCTCACACCAGAGAGGCGGTATTGTTTCGCAGTATGACATTGGACATAAGTCGTACACTACTCTTTGCGAACATGTACATGCCGACAAAGAAATCTTTTGGTATTAGCTGCATTAGTAGCAGACAAAAACAAAAAGATTTGTATTCATTTACTAATCTTTACTTTTGCTAAAATAAGTCCTCCCTACATAATCACACTTAGACTACACTTGTATACTGCAAATGCCAATTTGTTTCAGGAAGAAAAGAAAAAGTATCCATGAGATCAATCCCATCCCATATTTTATCTCCTCTCCCCCCTTCCCTTGTAATCAGCCCTTCTCGTGTCACATAAGACATGAAATTCCTTTATGAACTCAAGAGCTTTTGTAGACATTTCCTTCTATCAAATATTAAATATGAAATGAAAAACATCATTCAAAATGCTTACCACCATCTCCAGACATGCAAAATTCTACACAAATTGCCCACCAGTCTCCTGCCATACATGGGTGGACTCTGCATGCTGCAATACAGAAAAAATTACTGCAACAGTACCACTGTCTTGAGTTTTGTCATTTAGAATTGGAGGAGTAATGAGTATACTGCATCTCTCATACCTCCTTGGTTTGAGTGCACCTATGTAGCTTGGGAGTCAGAAAGTGACTAGGCAATCATATGCAATTTCTAGCAGGGACAAGTTTTATCTGTTCTCAAAAAACATATACACCCACAGTACACCCAGCCTAAGGCATGGAGCTAGCCACCAGCCTCCATCTGATGCCAAATTTGAGAATTTGTGGGCTATAGCTCCATTACCCCATACTTATGAAAATAACAGGGTCAACTTCACCTCTTGCTTTCACTAAGTAGCTACTAATCTTTAATCTGTACTCTTACAAAAAGCATTTCACATCACCTCAATAAAGTTTTAAAGCCTAATGGTTAATGTATGTACCGAGTTCAAAATTCAGAAATTCCGTATTCTGCCCACAGTGTACTTGAGTGTTTTTTAATGGCTTTCAGAAAAAACAGCAATTATTTCCAAATACAGTATTAACCTGTCAGTTTTTATAACCAAGGCAGACAGCATTTACTGCAGGGTAAAGACAGGGTCTTTAAATGCAACAGATTCAGTTTTGTCCTTAAAGGGTTATATCTGAGTAGGAAACTTTCAAGCATGCCTTACGTTCTTTCATAAAGTAAGGTCAAACTCACAGTATATCTTCAAATAGTGTGCCAAACCAAAATGAAAGCCTCATCAGCTAGTAATTAGTAAAAGAATGGGCCACCACAATTCGGATTGAGAGTAATAAGAATTTTAAGAAATCAAAATGTGGGACAATACGATGTAAGCCACAAAGAAACAATTCTTAACACTTTCATGTCACATACTACAGGCTATCAATATGTAAGCGAAATGGTCATGTTAACTGCTGTTAATGAAACTCAAACTAAACCCCAGCAGCAGACTAGCACTGGTTTGACTGTACCATGTTTCTGTCTTCATGATATTAAAGCTCACAATGAATGAGATATCCTCACATTTTCTCCCCTCAGCAAAAATACCTGCAGCCTATACATTAGGCATATCCCTTATCATACACTAGACATAGCCATTTGTACCAGATTACAATATTTACTTCAGTTTGCAACCTATTTTACATTACCACATTGAATGTAATACCTACCTAAATGAATCCCCTAACCCACTTTCAGTACAACTCCAATGAACACACATTCTGTAAAATCACTGGTCTTTATGGAAGGGGGGAAAAGAATAAGTGCACATAAAAAAGCCACTGTTCTTTATTCAAACACAAAGCACATACAGCAGTTTCAGACTGTAACAATGACCTGCTACACTTTAAACTCTTCAGCATGAAGTTTGATTGGTCTGGGAAGGCAGTGGCACTGGAAAAAAAACAAACATTATCACCTATAAGAGCTTTGAGGTTTTCACAATACCAAATATGAGTGTTGTCTTTCAGAATATGATCCCATGTAATGTCACTGCATGCCATCCCACAAGAGACTCATCTCAGCAAAATCTAACGTATTCTGTGTCCAGGCTCATCACAAGTGCTGCATAACTTACTTTGGTCAGTCACGCGTTATTTGGACCTTGCCCTCATCTTCCTCCTCTTTCGCTTCAGCCTTCGCATTCGCTTCTTCCTCCACTGCAACAACATTATTATGTATCTAATTATGAAAGGTCCAAAATTCCAGACCCCTAATAATCCTTTGGGGTAATTCTTTAAACAGTCATCACATCTTTTGACTTCAACAGAGCGCAATTACAACCATTACCGGGTCAAGACCAAGGGATTCATGTAGAGGAATGGTTAAGAAATAGAGGATACTACAATTACAGTCTCAGTACAAACTCTCTCTTTCGCCATTCCTTGTGAACAATAAGAATATTTTCCATGTTAATTCAGAAATACACGGTTTTAATACTAGGCAAAATTCAAATCTTTATCAGCCTCAGGTTAACCTATCATTGTATCTGAAAGTGGCTTATTATTCTCGCATTAAAGTTTTTAACAATCTCCCCTCCAACATAAAAAAAATTACCCTTTTATGTTAAGAGATTCAATTTGTTCTTAGGTAAATATCTCCAACTCAAAACATTCTACACTCTAGAAGAATATTACAAAGTGCTATATCTTAAGCTGCAGTTGTGTATTGTGTTACCAAAATCCATCTATATATGTCTCATTTTAAGTACTTGTAATGCATGTTAATGATACAAAAATCTGATTCACTTATTAATATTGTATTTGTTAATAGCACTGACAATGTATAACGACCTTATTTAGCTACATTGTATATTGTAGTTGGACAAATTCCACATCAAGTGTTATCTGTAACCAGATTGATCTACAGCATTTTTAATAAAATTATTTATATTAATGATAAAGCTTTGGCCCTGGCTCGTTTTGCTACCATCCAAACATGTGGAGTCTGCAATCTGAGCGTATAGAAAACAGCAAAGTGAATAACCTACTAACAAAATTTGAGATTATTTCCTTGTATTTAGAGATAAAAATTAGCTTGAGAACTTCTCTAAACTTGTTGGTACGATTTCCACACTACGCAATCATAACTACGTTCAAATGTTACTACCCCCAAGCCACAAGTTTTGTTATAAATCAACATATTACACACGTTTGACCACAGCCAAAAATACGACCAATATTCATACACGTGTTGAAGTGTAATGCACACAAAACATTTCAAACAAAACAAATACCTTCGCTCTCATTTTCCTGTTAGTGAATTACTACGTCTTATTATTCAATTGAGCTTAAAATTGGTCTGATGCTGCGGATTTAGAACACGACATTAAACTGCAACTACACGCAACCCCCGCAACCATGTTACAAACTCAGCATCACGGATATTACACTGAGAAATAGAACTGATCAGAACAACGCAACTACCATGGATTAGAGAAAATAAGAATACAAGGCACGGATAAGAGAGGAGAGGTGTGAATTTCACATTTAGTCACAGAATTTGCGATACACATTCGCGCTACAGTTTATTATTGCGAACCGGTTCGTCGTGATTCCGACACCCTCACGTTTGACCCTCGAAGATATGCTCTTATCGGAACCGGAATACAAGAAAAAGCCCATTATATAAGACGATCGTAGTTTATACCCTCTTGGATGATCAAATCCTTTGTAAAATAAAATGTGGCTGTAGATTCTTCATCCCTTTATTAAAAACTGAGAAAACAGTATATTTGAAAATGTTAATCTGTTTAAACCGTTCTATCTTCTTACGGCTTGCTGCTATATTAGATTACAAAAAGAATGATGATCTTCAGGATAGTTCGAGGGCGAGGTGCCCCTGTGGGGAGAAAAGAGATAGACGTGAGGAACCGACAAGTCAGCTCCACACATGCATGGAGGGGAAGGTGATCGAGCAGATCTGAGATTTTCTCGAGTGGGAATGAGGATCTTTGGGTGGGGACCACCAGGCTGTTTGTTATGTGTGTGGTGGCCGCGGTTTCAACAATGCTTTATACTTATATTCCCCAGAAACCCATTTAGGGGCTGCTGAGGTTTTGAAGACACGTTATTTAAGCCTTGCCGCCTCCTTGGTAGCGATACCTATAGGCTTCTCAGGAGCATCCGTGAACGGCTGAAGAGGGGGTTAGGATTTGGGTGGAGTCGTGGTAGCCTTGACGACATCCCTCTCTTGGACGACGTGTCTCGGTCCCTCTCCCAATTCCATCTGCTGAGCACTGGGACCGGACCGCTGAACTTTAGGAGTGGGAGGTTGAACTGTGGCGACGCTCTTTCTGCTGCGTTCGGTCGCTTTCTTTGCATCGGCTGCCTTCGCTTCCTTCCACTTTACACAGCCACGGCTTACGCTGTGTGGTTTCCCCGAAACCTCAGCACTGTGGCTGCTAGGCGGTGCATCGCAACCACCGGAGAGGTGGAAACCCCCACAAGCGAAGCACCGGGGAGCGTATCCGCAGTAACGCTGCGTTGAGGCCGAAATTCTGACCACGCTTACAATGCAGCGGGTCTTTTGGATCAATATACGATTCCACCGTCACTGGGAAGTCGGAGATTTCTGTGAGCGACTTACGTTTCACAACTCAGACACTCGCGACTCTAATACAATGGAGTAGGGGAGGGAGGGCGGTTCTTGGCGGGGTACGGTACGCAACGGACGGATGTCAGCAGCTTGACTCCCTGAAAACGGATGTTCAGGGATACTAGTTCCTATCTGTATATGCTCTTAGGCCTACCCCTACACTGTTTCTGCAACAGAAGTCGCTCGCAGGATCTGGAAACTAACAACGTCTTTCCCATCAAGGGAATAATGTCCACTTACATCGGCTGTGAACCCGTCGGTGGTTGATGGGACGAACATCAAACTTTCGCCCCTTAGATGGGCCATCAGAACGCCAGGGCAGAATGTCCGCAACAAGGCCAGGAAGGAACGGGTATCACTCACACCTGAAATAAAAATGGGCGCCATGTTAGGAAGCCTTCCTACTGGTATGCAGGCGTTTGCCACTTCGGCGTTTGAAGTGGTGCCATCTGGCATCCGACTCGGCATGTCGCTAGACTTGAGCGTATTGGTTATCTCCATTGATACACTGAGTTCGGATGCGTCCGAATCCTTGGCTGTGGCCTTGAGCGGACCACTTGTCAGAGGGGGCGTCTGGCCTGGTCAATATAGCTGCTTTTTCTGCCCGTCCCCCCGATGGTCCGGCTGGCGTAAGCAGTGTGTTCGCCCGTGACTATTGAGTTCGTTGCCCACAGGCATGACCAAGTTCCAGGTTCTGGGCGCCTTTTGGCGGGCTCCATAGAGCCACCCGAGCTTGCTTGCTTGTTGGATTTTCCCTTGCCTGCAAGTAATTGAGTAGGTCTGGTCCCGCTTCCTGATGTGGTGCTGCGTTTCTCAACAGGCACCGCTGAATTTTTCCTCCGCGCCATTGCCAACCTCAACTCTTTGATAAGGGTCGGTCAAACCTGTAAAGTATAAATAGCCTTCATAAAGGCTAACACTTCCTGCCTCATCACTGTGTTTCCGCAGGAACAATCGAAAAGTCTTCCTCCTACTCATCCGCTGTAGCTCTGCTGGTGCAGAAACCAGTTCAGCCAATAACCTGTTTCACCAGTCAACCAAGGCAGGCAAGTATCACGCCCTTTAACTCGGTCACACTCTCCACATTTCACTCGACTGCTGACACCCTCTCACCAACCGCTGCAATTCACTCAATACCCAATCGATGGAACACCGTCGTCGATTTTAATCGCTAGCGCTGATAAGCTGAAAAACACGTGACTAAACAGCGCTCTACTATTGGATAATCTTATTTCAAATGTTGCGTGTTGTGCTGCAATTGGTTGGACACGCGGCCATATACGATTCGCTGACCATGATTAAACACATAGTCTAGGCGCGCAATTGCAACTAAATTGTTCGCGTGATAAAACGCTGTGAACGCGACCGCACTGCAACTAAACATTTGCTTGTAGGGCCAATTTTTTTTAGTACAGAATGAAATTGACACAGGCAGCATGTGTATGTGCTCTTCTGCTTTAAATAAGGAAAGATCGACGCAAAAAGCGACACTGGGTACATAATGTAGCCAGTAAAGGACCTTCAAATGTTCAGTTTTATAAATTATATGAGGATTTAAGAAACTGCCGGGTAAAACTTTTCAGCTACTTCAGAACGAATATAGAAAGTTCTGATAAACTGTTAGTGTTAGTTGGGTCACAATTACATACGAATATGCTGGACTATGTCTGTCTGTACCACCACAAGAGAAATTGGCAGTAACACTAAGGTAAAACAATACTTATTTTCACATATTACTTTATTCAGATACAACTCTATGTAAGATAAGCTAATACAGCTGAAGTTACAAAATGTATAGAAAAATGATTAATAAATTAAGTTTAGAGATGCGCTGTTGATCCAACAGACGGGAGAGAAGACACGTCACTACCCCATCTTCACCTAGCAGGAGAGGTGCGTTACTGTAGATAGGGCTGGGACTGGTATGCTACTGAGGGAAGAGAATGGTGGAAGTTGGTTATGTTTGATGCTCAACTGAGTAATTGGACAAGTGCGGGAGAGAATTTCTGAATTCTGCATAGAAGTTGCTGTTTGTGGAATTTCTGGATTATGGCAAAATGCGATGAGTTTCGAACGAAACTGTTTGCGTTTGAAAAGTAAGGCAAGAAACAAGGCGAGTACCCATCCAAATTTGTTTACAGTTTGATCCAGTATAATTTTTAGAATCCCCGCCCGAGCCAGAAATTTCTGTTCGTCGTTAAACTATCTTCAAAATGGAAGCAAAGAAAATAAATAGCGCTTGTATTTATCTATACATACATCGTCAATTTTTTCTGCCACAAAAACTGCAATAGTGAATTCTCGTTGGAAATTTCAGTTCGCTTCTTTTTCGAATATTTCGAGGCCGTTCCTTTTCTTCTTCTTCTTCTTCTTCTTCTTCTTCTTCTTGAGAATTGTTCGATTCCTCTTCATTATTCAGAGTGTTTAACATACCTTGCGTTTCCCGATATTCAATGTGAGGTAAATGGAATAACAGTTGGTCGAAATACATATATTTCCTTTTTTTGCCTACTTCACCAATGTCGGATTCTTCTGTGAATCTAACTCCCTCTTTAAACACGTCCTTAGATTCTTTCTCCGTACCTGAATTTCCTTTCCTAAAATAAATTGAAAGATTCCTATCTGTTGTTCTCGATATAAAACTTTATCTTCATTTGTCCAATTTGTTTCAGTTTTAATAATGAATAAATATGCTGTTTGCAGGTACCATGCGACGGGAAACAGTTTCATTTCCATACATTATGAGTGCCTTCTCAGTGCTACAACTGTACGTGAAATTATCAGAGATATTTGTGACGTGATATGGGAATATCTGAAACCGGCCTGTATGTCAGCTAGAGATAAAAGGACTGGATACGCACAGCCGATGAATTCTACGAGGACAAATTTTCCGAACTGCGTAGGAGCTGTTGATGAAAAGCCCACTAGAATAAGGAAGCCAAATGAGAGTGGATGACAATTTTTCACTTAAAAGAACTTTTTTTACGGTCCTCATGGCTGTGGCTGATGCACACTATTGTTCCATATCAGTAGAGGTTGGATTCTACGGTTCGTCGAGTTACTCTAATGTGTTTTTGAAAACTCGTCTCTTGGAAAATTACTGGAGAACAACAAACCGAATATTCCAAACCTCAGGGTTCTGCCCAGTGATACAGGTTTATCCACGCCATTTTTGCTTGTAGGTGACGAGGCGTTCGCCTTATCAGAGCATGTGTTACGGCCATATCCCAACAAAACGTTAACATGTATATAACTACAGGTTGTCAGGAGCATGAAGGATAGTCGAATGCAACTTTGGAATTTTGGTTATTAAATGGAGAATATTCCATAGACCAATTGATATAAAACCCGACTTTTGTGACATCGTCATTAAAGCTTACCGCGTTCTATACAATTATGTAAGGAAAAATGATGACAATAATTTCGTCGTCACATTGAATCAATGTCCCCTGGAAAGTGTAGAACCTGTCGGAACAAAGGACAGCGTTAGAGGCATTGCTGTAAGAGAATATTTCGCAACGTAATTCATTTCGACACAAAGGTCAGTTCCCTGGCAGTATGGTAAGAAATAACATTTGTTTCTTGCCAGCACGGATATTTATTTCATGGAAATGAAATAGTTGTATCACAAAATTCATTCTCTCATGTCACTAAAATTGTCCCTCCGTTTCCTTTTCAAATTCTGATTACATGTGTAACAGTTTCGAGAGTGCATTTACAGTCGGAGGAGGGTGATATTTTTTTTTTATTTTGACCAAATTTCACACCCATACAAATCAGTAACAAAACTGCAGTTCTGTATACCTTAATCTTTATGTTCTTGGACAGCAAATTGGAAGACAAAAGATTCTGCACCGAGCGATAGCAGGCATTCTGTGACTTGAATCTGCACATTTCCTTCCTTTAAAGAATTTTGATTTGTTAGATTTGTTCCAAAATATCGGAAATGTTCCTCCCTTTTTTCTGATTTCTGTTCAGTTGGAAGCTCATTCCTGTTCGTGACGACTGACTTGCAAACTTCGTACCACAATTTATCATTAAGATTTCGGTCGCTGTAGTCTTTCACTTTTTTTATTATACAAAGGTGCTCTTCTCTCCACTTCGCATATTAACCTTTCTACGTCCTCTGCAATAGACATAACCGTGAGACTCAAAACACAAGGTTTGCGCACCTTACTGCAGCTAGCAAGCAACTGTTAAGTTGCCAGTGCGAGCGGACTGAAACATTAGCGTGCTATTGTTATCAGCAACATTTCTGTTGCCTCGAGAATGGATCAGGCCGCAACACGCTGCAACTTTTCTGTTGCCGCAACAGAAAAGTTGCCAGTGCGCGCGCTCTCGTGTAAAGCAGTGTTCTCCATTCGGGTATCTAAATAGTTCAGCAAAACTAAAGTTGCCAGTGCGCGCCTGGCCATAAAACTGCATTATATTCCGTTCGTACCTCACAGAGAATACCGGGTTGTATTTCCAGTGTTGCGTCCTGCGCTGCTATTGGCTGAACAAGTCGCTAAATAATTTTGGCTGTTCGTTATGTAACACAAAAAATCTACAGTATAATGTAGCCATACCCAACGGAAAAGAAAGAGGACTAGCAAAGAAGTTCGTCTTTTTATCGGCAATTATTTCGCGTAACTATTTCCCTTTGCAACTTACGTGTTTGTTAATGTTCGGTTCCGTTATAATAACCTAAGACTCACTATTTTTAGAGAAGATTACAAATTCTTCATTTTTGTCACTGACATCGTTGTGTGAGGAGTTTGTATTACACTTGCACAGACGCATGCGCATCTACACAGTCCATTTATAAATACTATCTTTTGCATAAAACCTTTCACAGTGTCAATATTTCCGTCACATTGTCAAATACACATACTTCTCTACTTGCAACATGTCGACCATGTTGACAACAGGTTATTTCTTCTTGAGACCAACTTCCAAAACAAAACAAAAAATACGATAGTGACGTGCCAGAGGGTAGAGAGTGTCCGGAATAATGCCACATGGTGATAAGTTGCCTTCCTGTGTCAGCCGCCATACTTGCATTCCTAACGATTGTAGTTCCAGTGAGAAGTCAATGGTTAGAAGCATGGATCAGAGTAGAAGTGTGTGATGTTTCTGCCCGTGGTTTTGCGTTTGGCAATGTAATGGCATTAATCCATGATGTAGATTGAATACGGTCGCCATTCACATGGATTAGTCCCTTGGTGTGGGATTGGGTGGGGAGTTGTTTTCTGTGGATCTGTGTAACGTAGGGTCTTCTTATCGTTAGTAAGCAATGTCGGTAACATAGTTTTAATTATGTTCCACCACAGTGAGTGTATAGGTTGCACGGAACTAAATCGTGAAAATATATACCTTCTTTATCAACATTTAGTTAGATATGAGCGCGTTTGCAGGAAAAGGAAAAGAAAACTTGCCCCATCTTGATGATCTACCGACAGAAGTGCTGCTTGTGATATTTAAATACTGTAGTTTGAGGGACTTAGGAAACTTATGTAAAACGTGCAAACGACTGAATATTGTGGTAAGCGACTTCATCTGGTATAGTAAAAGCCGGAAGGCGCTAGTGACCAATCAGATCGGCACTGATATTCAGAACAGGTACGTAATTAATAGTTTTAGGTGCATGGGTCACCACGGCCTGTGCCACTTTTAATGAGACAACAACATGATGGCTCGTCGTAGGCTAAATTATTGTTTCAGGATGCACAAACTCTAACGGCATTTCTCTTACCCTTCGCTACCCTATACGGTTAACAAACCAGTTACAGAAATAGTTCCAGTTTGTATATATGCTAGATAAATTACAAGACATGCCCATGACTCCATGTGCCAAATGCTAACCCAGTACTCGTAGTTATCAGAAAGGCGTGTACTGTGCGGGAAGCAAGTTATACAGATCTTCTTGTAGAACAAAATCTTGAACCATGGTATCAGTGTTTAAACCGGTATTGAAAGTTGTTCTCTTATGTAATTCTTACTGTACAGTAGAGTTGTAAATAGTGTGCATTTATTAATTTGTGACATGCAAAGCCATATTTTTGGTTTGCGTATTATGACTTTCTTCTGAATGGCTGTAAGCCGTACAAACCATATCTTTTGTGTTTGTGTTGTGTTATACTCATACTGCAACATTTTCTACTCATTATGGATTTCTGGAATAGAAATAAATACTATTCTGTCCTGTGATTTCTTGCCCTTCCACTGTGTGTTAGACCATAGATTGCAAATTCTGGTTTCCATGTCTGATGTAATGTCAGCACTCAAATTATTAGCTGTGTATCTGGAGTTAAATAAGTATTATTGTGTTGTATGATTTTTGCTCTTCCATTGTAGGTTAGATTATAAAATGCAAATTGTGGTTTCACTGTCTGATGTAATGTCAGCATTTGAATTATTAGCCAGTGTGAGAAGCATGGGATATGTTTCTTTTTCTGGATATGAGTGAGTAGCTGCTGTTTTAAGATTTCAAAGCCATTGGTCTCACAATACGTTGAAGATGTAATAGTATATGCAGTACCTGGCTTGCAGGTTGAAATCAGAGTTGTGGCAGAGAATGTATTATCGTGGTAATGGGTGTTCATTTTCTTTTATGTCAGCCTCAGATCAAGTTGCTCTGTAACTTGAACCACACTTATTTCTCTGGTGATGAATACTGTTTGTTTCTGCAGATCTTTGCACCTCCTATCAGCCACCAGTAAGTGCCGGATAGCATGCAACTGGATAAGGGGACAGTACATAGAGAAGATCTATTACCCTTTCAAGACCAAGTAAGTGAGCTAAGTGTCCTTTACAGTACAGTGACCAGTGATTTGCAGAGTGCTCTGAAGAAGATTCATTGTTCTCAAGATACACTAGTGATACTGAATAATTACCAGGAAATTTAGTCAGTGAGATAAATTACCAATCTGGAATGGGATGTTCACAGGTACTTACCATGGCTTGTATTGGAGAAAGATCGGTTGTGGGTCAGCAAAGGGAACTGTATCCAAGCATTCCGGAGGAAGCCAAGTGGACTGATACAAGCTCCATACATTTCCCTTAGAGGGCATGATGATGATGTCTGTCGTTTTGTGAGTGTAGGTGGCTTGATAGTCAGTGGTGGAAGGTAATGTTTCCAATTTCATATTTTTGCATGATCTGTATTTTATGTATGTGGGAAGTGCTGAAAATCTGCTTAAAACTAATATAACTTATTTTAAAGTTGTTTTTTCCTTGCATTTTAGATCAATATATCCAAGTTATTGTACCAATCAAATGCATAGTATTAAATACATATGAATATTAAAGTCATAGCTCCAGCATTTTCAGTACAATTGTATAATCTGCAGGGAAGACAGTATGTCAGGTTTAAAACCAACTGCCAGTGATAAGTTATTTCTTGTAAGGTCCACAGTCTGGAGTTGGCTCTGTTGCTGAAGTCAGTTACATATAAAAGGTACAACTTGTACAGTTCTAAAATCATATGGTTGAGATATGATTAAAATATTTCTTAAATAGTAAATTGATTTATACATAGTAAAATTATTATTGTTGCAGTTGGTAGCGGAAATTTCTAGTTTGTGGCACTGTATGTTCAGGTCTCTAGTCCGTATCTCAATTGAAATGGATCAAATCCCTGAGCTTTTGCTGTGTTGTGTATCGGCCAACTGGGTTAGCATAGTATAGTGACTTGCCGTGGGCTGAATGGTTCAGTGATGATGTCCTGGCGGGGGGGCGAGATATTCTGCACCCATCCAGACAGGCCCTGGGGCTTACCCAGCCTCCTATACAGTGGGTACCAGGTCATTCCCAGGGGTAAAGTGGCTGGAGTGAGGTACTGTCAACCCACTCCTACATAGTGCCAGTGTTAAAGAAAGAGTAGAGCTATACCCCTGCTCCATGTCTGTGCCTTCATGGCAGGTTATAGGGTGAACTTTACCTTTTCCTTTAGTTTTTGGTGCATCTGCAATGATGAAGTTGCAGTATGCACACCAGGTTCCCTGTGCTCCTGTCCATCATTACATTTATTTATTTATTTTTTTATCTACTATTTATTTATCTGTAACAACTTACTAACTGCCAAACACATTTTCATGCAGTTGAATACTTTAGAGTTTTACTAGAATTGATTGAAACTTTCCACTTTTGTTAGAATCAAACAGTAGTAATGGAAACATTTGATGTTGACATAAATGAATTTGTGTGCTCATCTCAAGTGTAATTCACTCATATTATGCAAAGTATTTATTGGGGCAAAACATGTTTTCACCAAACATCATATAAAACATGTCAGGAAATGAGAGATTTGAGGTTGAGTGTTGATATAGAGGATGCTGGTTTGGGATATTATGCTGTGTAGCAAGTAACATTAACATATTCTGACACTCCAAAGGATCACAGCGCCTTCTTTCTTCTACGACCTACCAACCCTTGATAATGAAGGTGCTACATTCTTTTGAAACATCAGGATATGATAAATTAGCTGGAACATGGCTTAAAGACTTTGAAGACCAGAATCCTCAGGTTAGGAAACACGTATAGTGTAACAATGCAGATTCATTCATTCTCTTTTGTTTAGGTGTCTTTAAATTGAACTGGCATGACAATTGGAAAGTGCAGTGCTTATAGTAGCATGATAAACTTTATTTAATTAAATATGTGCTGATATGCAGAAATTGTCATTCATTTGTGGCATTAATATTCTCTGTTTGCGGGGTGAGATGCCAGCCAGTGGCTGGCTCTTGTTGGCTAGCTTGGTAAGACTACCACATGATCTAATTGTAGGTTCTGTTCACAGTAAAAAGTTTTATAAGGAAAACAACTTTACATGCTTAATACCATATTATACAATGGATACTGAAACTTGTGTCCTGCAGTGTCCAACTATATCTCACACTGACACAACAAATTCTCTGACATTTTCATAGACATCTTCTGTAATTTCTATAATAAGATGCAAAATATCAGTCTTCAAAGTTTCCAGAGGAAATATTCAGGTATAAAGAACATGATGGACATAGCACTCTATTGATTATTTTTTCATTGAAATTAGTATTAAATTTTATGCAGTGTGTGCTGTGCATTTTCCTGCTCAAAAGAGTAATGGCTGTGCAACTGTGATATTTCTCAGTACTTGTTCCACACTTCATCTGATTGTGATTTGACAAGGAAAATGCGAAGAACACTGATAGTAGAATGATGAGCTGAACTAACCCCCCCACACACACATATACACACACATATGGATTCATGGAAATGTACTGCATATGTTAGGAGCCTTTTTATGTTTCCATATGATGCATGCTGGTTTTTGTTAGTGGGAGAACACAAAAATTTTAGACAAACAGGTCATGCACTCTGATTAAATTAACAGATTGGAATATGAAATGTTATTCCATAAATCATGGAAGGATTGTACACATGTATCATAAAGTGTGTTATATTGGCATGAAATATGCCTGGATATTGGAAGATGACATTTTCAGCAAGTTTTGTAATGTCAGGTGGAATTTGAATCACTTTTAATTCTGAGTAATGTGCAGTTACTTACACTTGAAATGGGCACAGAAACAAGTGTGGTTCTTCATATCTAGTCAGTTATTTTTGCTGATTTTAACCAAAACACATATGTGTAAGTAACTGTTAATAAAACTCTGAAATATCAAACCCATGAAACTCTGTTCAGTGGTTCTGAAGTTGTTGCACATATACAGGAGGACAGATGCAGCAGTTTTAATAGGTATTCCATAACCAGTGGACCGGGTAGCTCAGTCTTCATAGCGACTGACTACGGGTTGGATGGTCTGGGATCGAATCATGGTGGGGGCGAGATTTTCTGTGTGTCCAGACTGGCCCTGGGGTCCACCCAGCCTCCTGTAAAATGGGTACTGGGTCTTTCCGGGGGGTAAAGTGCAGCCAGGACATGCTGCTGACCACTCACCTCCTTCTAGTGCCGTGGTTATGGAAGAGTAGAGCTTTACCTCTACCCACCCTCTGGGCCACACTGGGCCTTCAACGACATCACTTTACCTATACCTTTTATTCCATAACCAGGGTCACATGGTCAATAGAAGGACTAGTCTACATGCCAGATAATCTTGGGTCTCATTCCCAATAGGGACAAGAGATTTTTTGCTTCTGTGTGTTGTGAAGATGGCTCTGGAGCCCACCTAGCATCCTAGTTAGTGAATACTTGCGTTCTTGCTCAGGATAAAGTGGTTGGGATGTGATGTTGTCCACTCACCTCCTCTAGTGCCAAGGTTAAGATTAAGCGGAGGTATATCTCCTCTCACCGTATGTGCCTTCAGTAATATGGACCTGCCACAGGACTGTGAACACTCCTGCAAATTAAAAGATGTATGTTATGCATATTGTGATTTCTCCATTATACTGTTTTTTAGCCAGTTAAGTAAAGTGGGTTTTTGTGTTGCATCATTTCCTAAGATAGTAAAAATACACATCATTGCTTTTCAATCGGTAGGACGCGTACAAATGTTGGTGTGGGGGGATGGTCTGGTGGTACATGGTTTTGTTTGGGAATTTTACTGTTCTTCAAAATTCAGTTTTAAAGATGTTAATCACATTACTAAAATTGTTTAAATATATTTAAATGAAAAAAAAACATTTATGAATAATTTATAAAATTAAACTATGTGGGTTGTGCTGAAAGTCATGGACAGTGTCGCATAGTTGGCAACTCTGCAACATCAAACGATTGAGTATCGTTTGGTAGGTGGCGCCAACTATTGTCGTATATTTGGGTGAGGTATGGTGTCAGTAGCTTGCATCACGTGACCATAAACAAGTGATAAAAAATGGCCGGCAATGTTTTGTTTTGTCAAGGTGCCGTCATTGAATTCCTTATTAACTCTTTAACGCCAGAATTAAATCCCCCCGGCCACTTTAGTGGTCGTTCGGCTATTTAAAGGGCTCACTGCACGACATACATATATGTCATTCGGCGGCTAAGGGTTAAAGAAGAGATTCCCACTGTTAATATTCACCACAGACTTCAGCGTGTGTATGGAGATGTGTGCGTGGATGCTAGTAGTGTTAGATGATGGGTAAAACATTTTAAAGATGGGAGCACAAGCATCCAAGATCAGCCTCGTAGTGGTCGCCCTCGAACAGCCTCAACTGAAACCAACAAGAAGAAAATTGACGAAATCATTAAGGAAGACAGACGTGTGATGCTAGACGCAATTGCAACAAAACTTGGAATAGGGCACAGTGCAGTTCAGGAGATGACTGGAAGCTTAGTTTATCGGAAAATTTGTGACCGTTGCATACCGCATTTACTGACTGAAGACCATAAAGTTCAGCGAAAAGCCATTACTTCAGAAATGTTTCGGAGATATCAAGACAAAGGATATGATTTTTTGCTCGGTATTGTGATGGACAACGAAAGTTGGTTTCACCATTTTGCCCCTGAAACGAAGTGGCAGATTATGGAATGGCATCATTTGGATTCACCAACAAAAAAGAAACCAAAGACATCTTCTGGGATGCAGAGGGGTGCATCGTGATTGAATTTCTTGAACCTGGGAAAACCAGAAATGCTGCTCGTTATGTCCAGGCATTACTCAAGCTTCATCATGCATTACGCAATAAACATCCCAGTAGAAAGGTCATCCTGCAGCATGATAACGCTCGGCCTCACACTGCTCTTTTGACCTTGGAAAAAATTCAAGAACATGGCATGGGAAGTTCTCCCTCACCCTCCATACAGTCTTGATCTGGCACCCTCCAATTACTGTCTCTTTGGTTTTGTGAAGAGTCAGATGCGAGGCCAACATTACGAGATGAATGAGGCACTCCAGACAGCAGTGTGTCAATGTCTTTGGGCAGCTGGGATGGAGTTCTACTGCAAGGGAATATTCAAACTTCCAGAACAGTGTGGGAAAAATGTGTACAGAGAAATGGGGATTATGTAGAAAAATTAACAGATGTCTGTGGGTTAAGAAGATATACTTGGTTTTTTACGTAACAATAAATTTTAATTTATAAAATAGTTGTTGCTCATTACTTTTGGAATGACCTATGTGGAAAAGTACAGACTGTTTGTATGTAATTAATAGTTTTGGTACCTGGTGGTATGAGTGTATGTTTTGTTCTTGGTAGTGGTACACAAGGAAAAGAAGGTTGAAAATTGATGATGTAGAGGCAATGTTGCATGCCCACATAATTTTTACACTGTAAAATTCCTGACTGAGTGGAACTGCATACAAACAGATATTAATAAATATGAAATTAAAAAAAGGAAATAAATAAAAAAAGAGAGCTAAGTGGGAGAAGTCCATCAAGGCGGTGGTGAAGGTCTGCATTGCCATCTAAGAAGAAGAAGACACTTCCTGACTATTTATGTTATTTAATGCATACACATATTTGCTTACAGTTATTGTGAAAATAATTGTATCTACAGTACCAAACTCTCTGAAGATGTGTGTGCATGCATTCATACATGTATACACACAATATCACATACATACACAGAATTTGTTTCAAATTTAGTCACTGGCAAAGGAGAGTGATATGTCTCATGTGGCTATATTTCCTTCTGCTCTTGTGTAATGTGTTTTGTCAGTACTGCTGTCAGAAATGTTCCCATTTGTTTTATTCTGTTGTTTGTATGTTTGCAGGGATGGTTCAGTGTGTGGGTGGTCAGTTCAGTCAGGGCAGTTGCAGTTCCACTACCCTTGTAGCCATAAAGGTGATTTCATTGCTGTTGACATGTGTGGCAGTGTGGTAGTGTCAGGCTCACATGACGAGACTGTCAAATTATGGCAAGTATCAGAGCAAGGTCTTGTCATCCCAGAGTTGAGCATTGATGTGGGGGACAGGGTTTGGGCCCTGTCTGTTCAGCCCCAAGGGAACATGTGCTGTGTTGGTTCAGCCGGCTATCACCAAGTGCCTCCACTTCATGTGTTTGATATGGAACGGTAAGCAGTGTGGTAATGCTGGATTTGATTGTTGTGTAAGGAGTATATTTGCAGGCAAGAAAGCAAAGTATGGATATGGAGAGAATTACATATCTAGGGCTTCTTCATGTGTACCCCTCAGCTTATGTTAGGGTGATCATATAAAGGGATCATGTTATATATGAGGTAGGGAATGCACTGTAGATATAAATATTGCACACAAATTGTGGTTGGGAAATCATATTTACAGAGGTTAATTGGAAAACCAAGGCACAAGTGGGAGAATGTTTGAAAATGGATATAGGAGAATTAAGTCATGAACTGGCTTCAAGTGGGTAAAGATAGATTTAACCTTTTAAAGCCTAGTGGTAAATTTACATTTATGTAGCACCATGTTTAACATTCAAAACTTCTACCTGGTGCCCACATTGTATTTATGTGTTTTGTGTGGATCTCAGAACACCTTTGCCTTATACATGAACAGATTGATTTTTAAAACTGAGGTGGAGAGTGTTTACCATGGAGTATGTGTTGAGTACTGAAATGAAACATATGTTTTGTCTTTAAAGGGTTAATGATAAGTTTAAGTTTCTCTTCCTCCATTGGGGAGCATTTTTTTGCCAGAGGGGTAGAATGCTTTATATAGTATGTCAGTCCTAGTAATTTAACTTGGCTTTCATGTCTTGTAGTGTCATATTGCTGCAGGGGATTCAACATTACGGAGCTGGAATGCAACCCACGGCCTGGAGCAGGTGTGCTGGCTATCAACTGGGAGTCACCCCATGAATTTGTGTGTGGGGGGTATGATGCTAGCCTGCAAGTCTTCGATATTCGGTGAGCACTAATATATGGTCCAGCGGTTTGGAACGCTGTAGAATTATGTAATGAAATTAAAATGAATGCCAAACTTGGTATGAGACAATTGCAGCTGTACTGACACAGTGCTACGTAATGTTGGATGCATCACTTGCTGTCTTTTTTATAATCACTCTTTAACCTTCGAGCCAAAATTTTGATCCTTACTAGTTGGTTGTACACTGCAACCATTTTTAAATGACACTAGCATTGTTTTATTTTTAGATATTTTGAAAACCACTGAGCACAAATTACATATTCAAGATATGCTACAAACTCTTTTATGGTTAATGCAGCCTAATTATTTGTATAAAATATTTCACATTTTATGTTACAGATTGGGGTATGTATGGTAGGTCCTGAACCAAATAATAAAGTTCTGATGTAAGCATTGTGGGTGTTTCCATGTGTAGCTGGATATCAGAAACCAGTTTTCATCATTGTCAACATCTTTGCTGTTTAGAATATGGGTTCCTGGAGTACACGTATCATTGTCTACTGTAGAATTTTTGCAGAATACTAGTTTCAGTAACTGTTACCTCCATAAGTGCACTGTCAAACTGTATTTTGAAAGCTTCCAATCCATATCAAACAGATTTTACAGGAACACTGTTATTATAAAATTGTGTTGTTCGGGCTACGAATTGTTAGCTGTTTTTATTTATGATCACTAATTGTCACAGCCTATGACTCTTTGCATTTGCGTCATCCATTCTTGCTCAGTTACTGCATTTCCTGAGTTTTGTGCACCATAGAGATTGTCAAATCAGAAACACCCACCTTACTTCCAGTGTCATTATTACACATGTCTTTTGTCGCTGTACTGTTCAGAAAGGTCCAATATATTTATTTCTAGACCATGCGGTGTACTGGATGGTGCCATATAGAATTTTACTTGCAGGGTACAGGTAATAGATTATTATTTGTAGCCTTTGTGTGAAGAGTGAATAAGAGATTGGACATGCAATTGATACTATAGCCATGGCCACAAGAATTGAAGCTTGGACTGATTCCTCTTTGTTTTCAAATCACCAATGTCCAAGGTATATTTGACAAACTAAGCAGTAGGACATGAATGAAGAGAATGGGGGACAAGGAAAAGAGTAAATTGAATAACAATATATTGATACTTGAGGGCATAATATTCACATACTGATCCTTCCCCTCTTTCACCTGATGTTTCTTCATTCATGATTGATGAAGACATTACAGTAATATAGAGTTATTGTTTTCCTGTAACTTTGCTGCAGCCCCCCAAATTTGATGGGGGGGAAAGGTGAAACACATCTTACAAAACAAAAAAAATATCACATTTAACTTCCATTGTTCAATAACTACCCAAACCATAACATTGTCATGACTTCTTCATTGGGTAATCACAGTATAAGTTTCACTCACATACAGTTGGAAAAAATAATTTGGCAACACTGAAATGAAATTTTTTAAATTAGCCTTTGGGGGGGAAAAGTGATGAAAAGATATACATTTTCAACATTTTATGGGAAAATTTGAGATGGGCAGTATGTATATATATATATATATATATATAAAATACTTTATAATAACAGTAATATTTGGTAGTTGATAATAACATTCCATGACAGAAAAGATAGTATTTAATTAGCTCTTCCATAACTCCTTAATTACAACACTTTTTTATCAGTCACTAAGTGTAATTCCATCTATTGGACTGGTGCCATCTGGCTTACTTGTCAACTAACCGTCCCACTTAATTCATCTCACCAAAATCACACTTCACAGGCAAAGTGCATTGTATAATGTAGATGGGTAGGTTTAAATGTACACCTCCCACCTGCTGTTCAATTTGTTTTCATTTTTAAGTCATTTTCTTACTCACGGCTTTCACTTGAAACTGCTGTCATCAGTAACTTGTTCCATAATTTGGTGTGCTACAGTTTCTTTTGCAAAATCCTCATGCAACAATTTTCTGCATATTCAGCCATTTTTTTCCAGTCCTTAGATCCCCATAGTTTTTCGGACTTATTTTCTCCTTGACAATTTACATTTGAAATTTAAAATTCTGTTCATTATGAACCAGATTAGCTTATAATACCAATCACCAACATTGTGGAAAAGCTGTATTTCTGTCAAGCAGTACCTCGTCCCAAGTTCTCATAGTTTGATTTAAACATTTTTTAAATGTGAGATCCTTGTACTGGCTGTGTGGTACTGTTCATTGTATGCAGAGGGAAGGATATGTTAATGCATCCCTTCTGATTAGCAGTGACAAGATAGAACAACTGCCGCCATGCTGCAACTAGCAGAGCCTGTGCTTCAAGAGACATGTGGCTTGGATTGATAATTGAACAGTTCCTCAGGTTGAGCTAAATTCATAATTACATATGACCTGATTGTGCAGGAACTGCAAAGTTAAAGAAAAATCCACAAAAATGAAGGGACAGAAACTAAGGAGAAGTTAAATTATTGTATTACAAGCAAGGTAGTCATAGTTTAGAGTGACAAGACTTTAGCAGTGATCTCTGTGTATCACACAAGTTTGAATTATTCGGAGGAATATCAGATTATTAATTAACTGAACTGTAACTTATATTAAAGCCACTTACATAGAGTTTCAACATTTACTGTACGTGAAAATCAGAAGGGTTTAAGCTGTAAACATTTTCAGACTGGTAACAGTGTACGGTGCAACAAGGTAACAAGTTTTTGACAGTTTTAAAGTTAAACATCCTCTTGTGTTTTCATATAATTATAGGAGTAAGAACTGTTGACACAACCTTATTTGTAGTAGTAATTACAACCCATTTCATCCCTAGAGGGTCATTTGAGGCCAAATACTTATTAAAAGCACATAAAAGACTGGTATTTCCCCCTTGTATGTGTAAGTATTTGGCCTGATGTGACATTCTAGGGCTGAAACGTTTCGCAATATATATTACAAATAAAGTTGTATTAAGGGTTTTTACACCTTCACTGAATTATTTGAAGAGTCCTTTTTTAATTTTACAGGAGCTGTGCATTTAAGGTCACTACCATGCACTCCAGTTAACTTATTTTTTGCTTATCTGCAACTCTAACATTTTCACCCAACATCACATAACCTGTTGATGTTTGGTCACTGTGTATGTGTAAAATTTTAGTTAGAACCTTACAACAAACTGATACTAATGGAGTTCACTCATAGTAATGCATGTATATTGTACGTCAATCAAATATTTAGATCCTTAAGTAAAGCAGTCCTAAAAGTGGTCCTAATGAAACCAGAATTGATGTGTTTGAACAGTGTGTAATGTAGATCTGTCATAATTAGTTTGAAATTTGTAGAGTAGTTATGGCCATGTTACAAGAAAACAGTTGGACAGTCATGATGGGGTTGGTGGGTTTACAAAATCAAATCTGAAAACCAGTAATGGGTAAACAATGTGATGCTTCTAAATTTAATGGTCAGTACTGTTACTATTTTAGTGTTGAAGATAATAAGAAGGTCAGTTACAGTGTTCATTGTTCCTTTGATGACATGAATGAAACTGAGTTTGGCATAGTGACATAATCTTGATATTGTACACAAAAAGAAACATACATTAATGGTGAAGCATTGTTTTTACTACTACTGCTGTTGGTATCTCGTAGTTGCCTGATGTGATTTGGGCTGTTATCACATAAAGTGCTGCATGGCAAATACATGGTCTGTTCCAAAAGTAACGAGAATGATTTTTTTTTTGCACAGCCAGAGGGGCCAGGAAAGGAAAGTGGTGGTCGAGGCAGGCAGAGGGGGAACCCAGGTATACAGTTTGACCTTCCTCAGTTGAGTCCGCACCTTTGTAATAGTCGGTACGTTAGCAAAGTGCGTAGTAGTTTTTGTGTCTTGTCACGGGCGAAAATGCAGAGGAGTCTGGAGCAGCATTTCGCAATTAAGTTCTGTGCGAAACTCAGAGAATCTGGTTCCGAAACGTTGCAGTTGTTGAGGACAGCTTATGGGGATGCTGTTTTGTCTTCAGCCCAAGTCTTCAGGTGGCACAAGGCATTCAAGGATGGAAAGGAGAGCATTGAGGACGAACACCGCGCAGGGCATCCTTCAGCTTCAAGAACTGAGAACAATGTGGCTCGTGTGAAGGCTGTTCTGGATAGGGACCGACGTTTGAATGTGCAGTTAATCGCAGAGGAGGTAGGACTACCCAAAATGGACGTACACCGAATCATTATGGAAGATCTGCACATGAGAAAAAATTGTGTGAAACTGGTCCCGAAGAATTTGTCCGATGTGTGGGAATTTTTGGCTCAAAATAAGATCACAATGCTTCCCCACCCACCATACAGCCCTGACTTGGCTTCATGCGATTTCTTTTTATTCCCCAAGCTCAAAACCCACCTCAAAGGACATCATTTTGTGACAGTTGAAAATGTCCAGACAACTGTGATGAGGGCTTTGAACAACATCTCAAGTGAAGACTTCCTCCACTACTATGAAGAGTGGCAGCAATGCTGGAATCGCTGTATTCGATCACAAGGAGCCTATTTTGAAGGGGATAAACTGTAATTGCATGTATGTTCAGTAAAAAATTTTTATAAAATCATTCTCATTACTTTTGGGACAGACCTTGTATTCCATTTAGTGTCCTACATCTCAGCCGTAATCAGTAATTTGTCGGTGTCATTTTGAAATTTTCAAGTGTGTGTGTTTAAGTAGTGTCTGTTATTGAACTGACTGTTTTGTTACAGAAGTGGCCGCAGGGTGCTGATGTGGGATGATCCCTATGATTCCATAATCTACAGCATAGCTTCAGACAACTTGTACACCCTTGTGTGTGGTGTGAGTGTCAACGGACGTGTTCTTCTGTGGGATAAGCGTCGCAGGCAGTACATTGGAGTATGTATTGCCATTGAGGTACTTTCTTATGTTTAATATCCTAACCTGTCAGTGTAGCATCTTTTTTTTTTTTTTATGATTACAGAGATATTTTATGTCTGCACGGAGTAGCAGTCCTGTGTATGGTGTGGCGTTTGACCCATGCCAACTTTTTGCTGTGTTGGACCAGTCGCTGCATGTTCTGGATTTCTCAGTATTCAGGGATACTCCTGGTATCAGGAACCCACAGTACACCTTAGGCTGGATGCCCTGGTGTTGTTGAGTTTTGCTGGGTTAGTTTCATAGGTGTTATTTCTTTGTCCACTTTCCACCTTCAGGAGCTATGTGATGCACACGCTAAGCACGCAGAATGTACTCAGGATGTAATGAGGGAGAGTGCAGAGTTCGTTTGTTTGTGTCCCGACCCACATGTGAGAGTTGTACTGATACCCTAGGTTTTTCATGAGATTCAGACAGTAGCTCGTGTGTCATCATCTTGCAACTGTGTGTTGGAGTAATGTCACTCTGAAGGGCAAATTGAACCACTTACCATTCACCAAGAAGACAGTGAACAGATTAATTCAGTTTGTTTGGTGTCTTGTCACATAGCATTCCAGTTTGTGTAACAATGTGGAGGACAGTACCTTGGTGACCACTGCATATTATTCATGTAGGATGCCATTCTGGTTTGAACTCTTTTCCAAACATCACCATCTTTGGTGGTATACCTAGAAATAACAGCACAAAGACATTCAACACCCCCCCCCCCCCCCCCCCCCAAGAAAGGGAGGAGAAGGAGGGGACTTCGGAAGAAGGAAAGAGAGGAAAAGGGGGGAGAGAAAAAAAAAAAAAAAAAAAAAAAGAAAAAGGAGAAAAAAAAAAAAAAACAAATGAAAAAAAAAAAAAAAAGAATTTTTAAAAAAAAAAAAAAGGGA
>Ga0131853_10003504_pt1 | contig 28133 bp, 26 predicted proteins | sample TergutLab28metaG_FD_92764 | JGI IMG/M metagenome (GOLD analysis project Ga0131853, IMG submission 92764) | Labiotermes labralis P1 segment gut microbial communities from Petit-Saut dam, French Guiana - Lab288 P1 (version 2) (version 2) | ecosystem: Host-associated > Arthropoda: Insects >...
CATCCTCTAAAAGTACCCTGAGCCACTGCGCTGAAAGCGAAGACGAAGGCAGTAACCAAGGCGAGTACTACTATTGTTCTCTTCATGTTTAGTTCTCCTTTAGATTTACTTACAAATATAGATGGAGAAGAAAAGTACCAATCGCCGCAGGTCACAGACACAGCATGCTGCTGTTGGGGTCATTATGGGGAATGGTTCCCGCCCTTTCTTGCTGCCATCATAGCTTCTTCAAACACGATTGCAGCGGCACTGTCAGCCCCTTCTATCAGATGCCCGTAGGTATCAGCGGTAAGCACAATGGTTGAATGCCCTAACCGGTCACTGACAACCTTTATGGGCACGCCAGAGCTCATAAGAAAGGACGCATGGGTATGACGCAGGCCGTGCAGGCTAAAGCCAGGGGGGAAACCGTGACACTTAAAGAAGCCTGCCGCCCTGGTGCTGAGGTTATCTAGCTGCATGGTGCCTCCTGCTCTGTTCAGCAGCAAGCCTTCGTCGCCTCGCAAAGTTATGTCTTCTTGCGCGAGCTCTAACACCCGCTGCTCACGATGTAGCAACAGATGCTTGCGCAAAGGCTCGGTCATCGTGATGGTGCGCTCGCTACCACGGGTCTTCAAAGGCCCGTAGACATTGCTGCTGCCGACGCGCGTCTTGAGCGCCCGCCGCAGCCTTATAACCCCCGCACCGTCAGCTGCAGTAAAGCACAGGTCATCCCATTGCAGGCCGGCAATCTCACCACGACGCATCCCTGTGTGAAGCCCCAACATAAGGGCTGTGGCAAGGGCGCGATCCTCCATCTGCTGCGCTAAGCCCTCCAGCCGTGCAGCGTCTTCTTGTGACAGCGCCGTCCGCAGCTTGCGGGTGCGTGCAGGTGGCCTCGTCGTTGCACTAGCCGGATTGGCAGCGATGTAATTTTGCGCAACCGCACGACGCAGAGCCTTATTGAGCACAGCATGTATGTGCCCAATAGATGCGGGGGACAATGGGGCACTAACTCCTCCGCCTTGTGAGTTTGCTGTACTGCCTTCTGCAGTGCCAGCTCCGCGTCCGACCTTGCCATTGGTGCCCAGGTCGTCGTAAAGACGCTGGATGATAGCTGTCGTCAGATGTGACAGGCGCACGCTTCCAATGCGGGGGTAGACATAGATCTCCATTTTGCGACGATATTCATACTGCGTGCGTTCGCCCAGGTTTTGGATGGCCGGGCTCGCCAGATAGTCGCCCAGGTATTCGCGTAGCGTCATGCGGCCACCTTGAAAGCAGTAGGCACCCTGTACGCGGTCGCGGATACGCTCTGCGTGGCGGTGCGCCTCCTTTTTATTGGCGTGCCGAATGGTTTCGCGGTGCTGCCTTTGCTTGCCCGTCTCAGGGTCGACACCCAGGCTGATGGTGATGCGATATGACACCTTGCCGCGCTTTTCAATTCCGTATCCTCGTGAGCTCATAGTCGGTCCTTTCTGCTGCAATTAATTGGGCACAAAATGGGCATAGTCGACATCCATCATGATTTATGGCAGCTGAACTACCTGAAGTAGGATATGCATAATGCTATGTGAAAGGTGTCATTTATCGAGAAAAGAAGCTGCAGGAATGAGCGGAAATTCACCCTATTTGCACCGCGAAGCACTTGAGCGGGCTTCACAGTAATGTTACGATAATTCAGTATAATTCAGTTACTCTACCTATATGAGGGAGGACCTTATGAGTACTGAGCGTAAAGATGATATGCTCAAGTCCGAAAAAGGCGTAGAAAAGAAAGTGCAGGCTGATGCAAAATCAGCCAAGTCGAAGGGTCACAAGCCTCGCGCTGCGAGCTCAGATGCCTACATTCGTACCCTTTTTGCCATTGCAGGCATCGTTGTTATCGGTGCTTTATTAACGGTGATTTTTGCCTACATGTCAGGCGTTATCAGTTTTGATCAGAATCGCGCAACGACTATGCAGGAATTTACGGTTGTTCGCGCACAAGCTTATGCGGATTCTTCACCCAATTCACTAGCCTTGTCACAGCTTGCCATTGCGCAAATTGACAGCGGCCTCTTTGTGGATGCAGAATCAACTATTCAGCAGGCTTTCGCATTAAATGATCCAGAGATGGAGCGCCATCAGGGCCCGCTGTTTGCTTCTGCTATCTTGGCAGACACCATGGGGAATTCTGACCTAGCGATTGAGCGCTACACAGAAACGATGACAACGCTGCGAGAAGATTTCGAGCGTGTGTTTAATAGTGACATCGAACCTAACTGGGCACAGGCCTTTGGTCTACATACCAATTACTTTGAATCAGCACTGGCCCTGTCATTCCTTTATAAGGCAAAGGAAGACTACGACAAGCAGATGGAAATGCTTGACATCGCCATCGAAGGGTCTCCCACTAATGCTGACCTCTTTGTGTGGCGCGGTCAGGCGAAGCTGGCAAAGGGTGACAACGAAGGAGCCATCGCCGACTTCAATGAAGCATTAAGATTTATTCCTGATGATGCAGAGGCACTCGCAGGATTGGAAGAAGCAGGTGGAGCACCAGCTAATGCAGACACCGATACAACAACAGATGCAGAAGCAGGGGGAACGGTAAATGAGTAACACCATTAAAGACGACGCGAAGACAGCCGTCGAAGAGGTGAAAGATGTTGCAAAGGATCTTGCTTCTGATGTAGCTGCAGTTCCCGCCGATCTGGAGGGTGCGACAAAGCTGCGTGCAACTGAAACTAATACTGATGATAAGGCGATTCGTCGTACGCGTACCATCGCAACGGTCATCCTTGCCATTCTGATTCTGATCATCCTGGCGGCATGCGCCATGATGTATGCCCTTTTGGGCAACCGCGGCCTAGGCCTGGGTGACAGACAGACCGCTGGTATTACCTGGATTCGTTCAATCTATGGCCATGGCACAACCGCTGACGGTCTCATCAATCCCAGTAGTGTAATATTTTCAGCTGACGGAAACAGCCTGTGGGTTACTGACAGTGCTCGCCACCGTCTGGTGCAATATGACCTAAATGGTCGCCTAGTCAGCATCGTAAATGCAGACTGGCGCGTGAACGAAATGATCTTCCCTTCACGTATCGCAATCTCGCCAAAGGGTTGGTATTACGTAGCGGAACAGACCTACAATCGTGTTCAGATTTTTGATGAAAACTTCAATCATATTGAAACCGTTCACATTGAAAAGCCAACTGCGGTTGCTGCAAACGATGATTTGATGCTGGTCGGTAGTCGCCGCGGATTTGCGCAGTTTACCTATGACGGTCAGCCCGTTGGTATGCACGCGGCAGATTCTGAGGACGAAATCAACCACTTTGACTACGTGCATGCGCTGGCACTTGATGACAACAATAATTCATTTGTACTGGACTCCTTTGGAAACCGCTTTGTAAAGTATGACGATGCAGGTGTACCACAATACGAAGTATTGCTGGGGCATCCCGGTAACCAGGGCATCGACGGTGGTCGTAATGTCGACCAGGCAGAGCTCGAAGCAGACTTCCCTGCGAATCTGCAGCTACCCCAGGGTCTGACCTTGGATGGCAATGGTCGCCTTTACATCATCGACATGTTTGACTTTAGTGTTGCCATCTTTAATGTCGATGACGGCAGCTTTATCCGCAAGGTTGGAGCTCAAGGCACCGGCGACGGTAGCTTCCACAACCCCAACTGTATCGACTACAACCCTCACATGGACATGTTTGCCAGTGCAGAAGCTTCGCTGGGCCGCGTGCAGCTCTTTAGCATCGAAGGCTCAAGCGGCGACCCACTGACACAAATCCGCCGCAACTTCAGCGACTTCCTGGATGCCTGCTGCATCCCTCTGATCATCATTTTGATCATCACCGCCGCTTACCTAATCTCGCGCTACCTGACAAAGAAACGTCGCGAGAAAGAACTGACAGCTGCCCTGGCAGACCCTTCTGATTCGGCGAGTGAAGGAGTGGTTGAAGCGACCCGCGACAAAAGTGCGGAGAAGCAAAAAACCTAAGGTATATGATTAGAAACAAATCTTCAACTTCATTAAAAGTTACGGTCTGGTTTCTTGCGGGGTTAGCATTACTGATGCTGATTCCCGCAGGAATAGGCCTCGTCTGGGCACCCAGCTGCAGTAGCTGTCACCTTTTGGAGACGCAAAAACTGGCGGAGGGCGTCCACACCAGAAACACCTGCCTATCTTGTCACGCACTGGAGGGCACCCTTAATCAAATAGGCTACCGCCAGCGTGTCTGGTATACGATGGTATTTCCCATAGCACCTGGCCAGGATGCGACCCGTGTCGTGCAAGATGCGTCGTGTCTGTCCTGTCATGGCAGTGGGGCTCGCAACATCAATACCGGCATCGTCGAGAACCGTGGTCTGCGTATGGACCATGAGAACTGCATGAACAACATGCGCTGTTCGACCTGTCATGGTTCTGTGGGTCACCAGGGTACGACGTCGTGGGAATCGCGCTACGCTATGGAGTCGTGCACAACCTGCCACACGGCAGGGCTTGAAGACGCCACGACCATTTCTTGCGAAAGCTGTCATGTTGGCAATATTCGCGACAACCAAAACCCCAACTCGGTTTTTGCCGTTGTGCATGGACCTGACATGATTTACACGCACGGTGTGGGCGACTGGAACACCTGCGCCCCCTGTCACAGCACGCAAATGTGCGCTGCCTGTCACGGTGAAATGGTGCCGCATGACCAGTTCATCATTCGCGACCACTCACAAGTTGCCAATGATCCCAATAATCAATGTGCTAGCTGTCACCAGAATCAAAGCTTCTGCGATGACTGTCACGGCATGGAAATTCCTCACCCCGAGGGCTTCTTGATTGACCATGCTCAGATCACCCACGACATGGGTGAAGATTCTTGCTACATCTGTCATCTGGAACGTGATTGCTCAACCTGTCACGACGGCCACGTGCACCCAGGTGGACCTAGAATGTGGTTCGAGCCGAGGATGGTGGTTAACCCATGATAGATCTCTTAAGAAATCTGCTGTCGCTATCCTGGTGGCGCGACCTCTTTAATCAACTGACCTTCGACGACCTGCAGGCTCGCTGGGAACTGATCCAGCAAGCTATCGCTAATCCGCAGCAGCACCCGCTCATCGCGATGCTTGCGCTGGCGATTATTCTGGTCTTGTTCCTGATTGTTATACTCACGCTTGCCATGTGGTACTTTGGCCGCATCCAAAAGCAGCACGAAGAATATGAGCTGCTGGACGAAGAAGACGAAGTCGTCAAAACGGTCGACAAAAAGACGGCAGAAGAACTGCTTGATAATGCCGCTGGTATCGACACTTCTACCAAGATCAACTACGCGAGCATCTTGACGGCCATCGTGCTGGTCTTTGCGGTCACCGTCGGCTTTGGTTTTTCGACCCGTACCGAAGCCTTCTGTACAGCCTGTAAGCCAGATCCCCATACCGCGTATGAGGAGTGGCCCATTGTTGCAGCACACGACAAGCTGACCTGCGTAAACTGTCACGAACCAGGAAACATGCTGCAGGGTGTTACGTTGAACCTCTTCCCGCGCGTGTCGCATGTCATTGAAGGTGCCTTTATTGACCTCAATGACCCTAGCGCCACGATGGGTAGCACCTACGGAGTCGTAACCCAGGCCAGCTGTGTGTCCTGCCACAGCTATCAGTCTTTCGAGCGCACCATGGTCAGGAATCGTCCCGACCAGGTGACCGTACGCGTATCACATGTCGAGCCTCTGGAAGCAGGCATGTCCTGTACCCAGTGTCACATCTTTAGCGAACAGCAAGAATCAAGCCTTATCAATACGGGCATGCAGACCTGCGTCAGTTGCCACAATGGGGCACGTGCCTCGGTAGCTTGTGCAAACTGCCACCTGGCAGATTCGCCCGCTGACACGATTCAGCGTGACATGACGACGCAGTTCTGGGCTCGTCAGCTGATCTTTAGCAGGCCAGATTCAAGCTGTTATGACTGTCACAATCCGCGCAGCTGTGATGACTGTCACGGTACGCGCGTTCCTCATACTCCTGAATATATGATGCACGTGCATGTACCGGGCGGGGAAATGATTCATGCTTATGACTACTGGCGTATTGGCGACATGTGCTACAACTGTCACTTCTATGACAATGCATCAACCGCAGGCCCTTGCTCGGCCTGTCACGGTAGCGACTTTATGCCGCCGCCTCGTAGATTCTTGACACCACGTCAGAACTATTTGCTGCGTCAGCAAAACATCGTCATTGACGGTCAGGGTGCAGACCAAGAACAGTAAGTGCAAAAGGGCAAGAACAATAGGGGAAGGCTTATAGATATGAAAGGCATCAGATATGCTAGCGTTCTGTCTATAAGCCTCCTTTTAATTTTCGGCCTTAGCTTCACGCTCAGCGGCTGCGATATAGCCGAAAGACTTGGGCTTGCGCCTGTGGTAGAAGAGCTACAGCCAGAACCGGAACCAGAACCCGCTGAAGACTCTCGAGAGTACGCCCCCCTCGACGTGCTCGAGATTCAAGACGTCATCATTGGCGAAGGACCCGCAGTAGTCGAAGGCGATACCGTCTCTATCGACTGGACAGGCTTTTACATGGACGGCCTGATGTGGAACTCGTCGCTGCGCCTGGGCGCGCCCTACACCTTTGTCGTGGGCGAAGGAACGGTCGTTGAAGGCTGGGAACAGGGCGTCATTGGCATGCAAGTCGGGGGAGAGCGCACCTTGCTCGTACCTTCAGATCTTGCCTTCGGGGCGGAGGGCGCCCATCCCATGGTGGCACCTCATCAAGATTTGCGTTTTGACATTATCCTGCGACAGATAGGCGAGTAAAACCCCCGTGTCTAAGACAGCAATAGAGCTCTCAGGAGTCTCTTTAAAGTATCGTTCAGAACAAAAAGAAACCCTAGCACTTGATAACTTCTCTCTTGAGGTCGCAGCTGGTGAGCCTATTGCCATCATTGGTGCCAGTGGCTGCGGCAAAACGAGCGTCTTGAACCTGATTGCTGGTCTACTCAAGCCCACATCTGGCACGGTCAAGGTCATGGGGGAGGCTCTGTCTGGCCCGCGCAGTCGGACATCACTCATTTTGCAAGACTACGGTCTGCTGCCCTGGAAAACGGTCCTTGATAATGCTGCGCTGGGTCTCATTATTCAAAAGATGCCCGTTCGCGAGGCCCGCGCCCGTGCCACGGACGCCCTGCGTACCGTGGGGATCGAAGAGTTTGCGCGCAGTTACCCGCGCGAGCTTTCCGGTGGTATGAGCCAGCGCCTTGCCATGGCACGCGCGATGGCGCTCGACAGCGATATTATGCTGATGGATGAACCGCTTTCAGCACTGGACGCACTCACCCGTGAAGAACTTCAAAAGACCCTCATCGACCTGTGGCAGCACCACAGCTATACGCAGGTATTAGTGACGCATTCCATTGAGGAGGCAGCCCTTTTGGGCCGGCGTATTGTGCTGATGACGCCACGGCCGGGGCGCATTCGCCAGGTGATTGAAAACCCCGGGATGGGAGACCTAGACTACCGTCACACGACGGAGTTTCACGACATGTGCCGCATGCTGCGCGAACTGCTGATGAATAAGGGCGAGGGTTCAACTACGGTCGAGGAGGTTGTGTTGTAATGGCTCGCTTCAAGCGCATACTGGGTTATGTGGCAGCGACCGTGGTGACGCTGCTTTTCTGGGCGGGGCTGTCTTTGGCGATTGATAATCCGGCCTTGCCGATGCCTCAAGTGGCCTTGGCGCAGTTTGCAGAGAGCCTGCCTGCGATGATCCCGCATTTATGGATATCGCTGTACCGCATTGTGGTGTCGATGGTCATTGGAACGGTTTCGGGTACTATTTTGGGATTGTTCATTGGTCGTAGCCACCTGGCTGACCTAATTGGTGCACCGCTGCTGTATGTTTTGTACCCGATACCTAAAATTGTCTTTGTGCCCGTTTTGCTGGTGCTGCTGGGACTGGGTAATGCCCCGGCTATTGCGCTTATTTCGACGGTGATATTCTTTCAAACGGTGGTTACCGCACGCGCTGCAGCGAAATCGATTTCACCTGACCTGGTACAAAGCGTGCGTTCACTGGGGGCAAGCCGCATAGACGTTGCCCGCCATGTGGTCTTTCCATCGGCACTTCCCAGCATCTTTACAGCCCTGCGTATTAGCACGGGTACGGCAGTTGCGGTCTTGTTTGTGGTTGAATCCATTGCGGGTAACACCGGTGTAGGCTTCTACATTGTGAATGCCTGGGGACGTATTGACTACGCCACGATGTTTGCAGGCATTATCGCCATGGCACTGTTGGGAGTCTTTTTGTACGAGGTCATCAACTTTGTCGAAAACCGCCTGGTACGCTGGGCCCCCAAACCTGAGTAGTGGACGCACTCCGCCGCTTATTTTCATAAATTGAACACAGCTTGAGCTTAGCAGGCATAGCTGATTATGTTACAATTTCTAGTTCCGCTGACACACAGAGGGTGTATCAGCATGAAATGACCCCGATTTTGAGACCTGTAAGCTTCGCCTGCAGCCGTCAGCTGGCGACAGGCGCCGATTATGTAATGTAGGCAGGAACAGCGATTGGGGACCCGTAGAGAGGGGTCCAAATGAGTGACCAAGGATTTGCCGTTACTTTTGAGACGGTCGATTTGACCGAAGAGGAGATGGAGCAATTCATCGACACCACCTTGACGAGCTTCGAGGATGGTGACCTGGTAAAAGGTACGGTTGTTAAAATCGAGCACGATGAGGTGCTTGTCGACATTGGATATAAATCCGAAGGCGTTATTCCTGCGCGTGAGCTTACAATTCGCAAGGACGCGAACCCAGCTGATTTGGTGGCTGTTGGTGACGACGTCGAAGCGTTGGTTCTGCAAAAAGAAGATAAAGAAGGTCGACTGATTCTGTCGAAGAAGCGCGCCGAATACGAGCGTGCCTGGACGGATGTCGAGCGCTACTTTGAGTCAAGCGAAGTTGTTGAAGGTGAAGTTATCGAGATCGTCAAGGGCGGTCTGATTGTAGACATTGGTCTGCGCGGCTTCCTGCCTGCTTCACTGGTTGACTTGCGTCGCGTCAAGGACCTGCAGTCATTCCTGGGTGAAAAAATCGAGTCTCGTGTTATCGAGATGGATCGTCACCGCAACAATGTTGTTCTTTCACGTCGCGTAATTCTAGAGGAAGGCCGCAAGGCTGACCGCGGCGAAATCCTGAGCAAGCTGCAAGAAGGCATGATTTTGCCTGGTACCATTTCAAGCATTGTCGACTTTGGTGCCTTTGTTGACCTGGGCGGTATTGACGGTCTGGTTCACATCAGCGAGCTTTCATGGGGTCACATCACCCATCCAAATGAGGTTGTCAAAGTAGGCGACCAGGTTGAGGTTAAGGTCTTGGACGTTAACGTCAAGCGCGAGCGCATCTCACTGGGTCTGAAGCAGACGCAGGAAGATCCATGGAAGGCTCTTGTCAGCAAGTTCCCCATTGATTCCATCGTTGATGGTCGCGTCACAAAGCTCGTACCTTTCGGTATCTTTGTTGACCTGGGCAACAGCGTCGAAGGTCTGGTTCACATTAGCGAGCTGGCACGTGGACATGTTGACACTCCTGACCAGGTAGTTGCTGTTGGCGACGAAATCCAGGTCAAGGTTATGAACATCGACGAAGAGCGTCGTCGCGTGTCACTGTCAATGCGCGCAGCCGCAGAAGACCTGGGCTTTGAAATCGAAGTCAAGAAAAAGGACAAGGTCGAAGAGGACGAAGCTGAAATCGCTTCTGAAGCCGCCGCTGACGCCGTAGCAGAAGAAATCGCTGAAGAGGTCGTCGAAGTAGTCGAGGCTCTTGAAGAGGTCGCTGCTGATGAAGCTGCCGTCATCGAAGAGCAGGCTGCAGAAACCGCCGAAGTAGCTGCTGACATTGCAGCTGATGAGGTCAAGACCGCTGACGCTGCTGCTGCAGAGCATGCTGCAGAAGAAGACGCAGTTGCTGATGATGTTAAAGAAGACATCGTCGAGGAGACCAGCGACGCCGACGAAGGCGACACCAAATAACGAGCAGTTTAACTGACATACTCAGTCGCCTGCTCTTGAACACAGACAGGCGATGGTACGCAAGAGACATGAGACACCACCGCAGAATCAAAGCTGCGGTGGTGTTTTTGATGAACGGACTTGATGAATGGGGAAGACAAAGATGACATAAGCCCGAGCGGTGTGCGCGCTTTGCACATCACCACCAAAAACGCTTTGATACGTTAAACTTTGATTATATGAAGAAGTGGACTGAAACAACGAAAATGAACATTCAAACCTTAGTGACCGCTAGTCGTAATGAACAGTGGTTATACCTCGCAAACTTTGTACGCGAAATCGGCATTCAAGCCGCCTACTGGCTGGGCATCCTGGGATATGCTGCCTACGGCTTTGGCGGAGACGCCCGCATCGTCATGACCGTCATGCTGGCCGTCAACCTGTCCCAAATGATAGCAAGCATCATCGGTGGCGCGATTGTTGACCGCATCGGGCCACGCCTGACCATCCTGTGGTCGTCAGTGCTGGTGGCCGTCATCGGCGTCCTGTCGGTCTTTGTCCGCGAAGACGTCGTGACCTTCGTGATATTTGCCGCCTGCTTCAGTGTGGCGATCACCATCCTCAACACGGCCTACACTAGTTTCGCGCCCTACCTGGAGCGCGGCAAAGCAGGCCTGCGCCGCGTGAACTCCTTCCTGACTGTCGGCACCTTTATAGCAGCTGTCGTGGGACCAGCTGTGGGCGCGATTGCCACCGCAAACTGGCCCATCACGAGCGTCTTTTTCCTGATGACGATAGTGACGATTCTGGGCGCCTTGGTTGTCCTGCGCGTTCACGAGAAATACTCTCCCAATGGGGATGATGACAAGACTTGTGAAAAGACCGCGGAGGAGTGCGTCCCTGCGATGACAGATGACCCCGTGCTTGCAGCTGAAATTGCTGTCCGCGAAGCAGGACTGAAGCTTGATGACCCTATCAGGCCGATAGAAACCAGCATCACGGCAGGAACAGCCCTGGCGGGGCGCACCGTGCCAAAACGTCGGGTTAAGGATCCGAACCCCTTCAGTGAAGCCATGGAGGGCTGGCATATTATTCGAGCCTCAAAGAACCTGCGCTACTATCTGATGGTCTTTATTGCCATGATCTTTGGCTTTGGCGCCTTTGATGCCCTTGAGCCGATATTTTTCAAGCAAGTTCTGGAAGTGCAAATCTCTACCCTGGGATGGGTTAATGCTGCAGGGGGCGTTGGCCTCATGATAGGTGTTATCTTGCTGGCGCTCTTTCCCCTCAAGTGGGTCAATTCGCGCTTGCTCATAGCACTGCTCTTGGCCTGTGGTGTGGGAGCCGTTGTTTATGTTGGTACGGTCAACCTGTGGTGGGTCGTATCAGGGCAGCTAATCCTCGGCTTTGCCTTTGGTGTCTTTGACCCATTGATGAGGACCATGGTGCAAGCCGATTCGCCTCTAGAAGCTGTGGGGCGCGTGTTGGGTACCATCAACATGATTGGCCTAGGAATACTGCTGGTGCCCTTGGTGTTGGCACCCTGGCTGTCTGATTTGTTTGGAGTCCAAGAAGTGCTGATATTTATGGGCGCACTCCCCCTTGTCTTTGGTGCCCTGCTGTATCCCAGCGGGCGAAAGCTTGATAAAGAAGCTGCTGCTGCGGGTGGACGAAAGATAGAATCACTGAGCATTATAGAAGACTAATAAACACTGAGTGTTCGCACTATTACAGCTGCTCCAGACGGTCAGAATCAAGGAGGCTCTGGGTATTATTTTTCTAAGCCTCGTATGTCCTAGGTGTGAAAAATAATACCCAAAACGACACAGAGTCTGGCTGTCTGGTGCAGCTGTGATACTATGTATACACTTTTGTATACACTCTATAATCATTAACCCGAAGGGATAGAAACCGCTATGTTGCAAACACGTCAGTATGACGATGCTATTAACGCACGTTTTGAAGAATTTGATGCACGTTACCAGGGACTCAAGGCCGCAGACCGCTACTTTTACCTCAAGGAAGTTGTAGGCAAGGTCAACAATCGCGTCAAGCTTGTTGATGGCAGCGAGCTTGTTATGCTTGCCAGCTATTCATACCTCGGCCTGATGGGACACCCAAAGATCGAGGCTGCCGCAAAAGAAGCTATCGATTTTTACGGTACCGGTGCCGGCGGCGTTCGTCTGCTGACGGGTAACACCGACTTGCATGAAAAGCTTGAGGCGCGTACGGCAGCCTATTCAAAGCGCGAGGCAGCAGCGGTGTACACCTCTGGCTTTCTGACCAATGTGGCAGCGATTTCTGCACTGCTGACGCCCAAGGACATGGTCGTCATGGACAAGCTCGACCACGCATCTATTGTTGACGGCTGCCTACTTTCAGGTGCTCGCTGGCGTACTTTTCGCCACAATGACATGGATCATCTGGAAAGCATCCTGAAGCGTGCAAAGGGCAAGTACGAATCGACCCTCGTAGTGGTTGATTCGGTCTACTCGATGGACGGCGACATGTGTGACCTGCCCTCGCTGCGTCGCATCTGTGACGAATATGGTGCACGTCTGATGGTTGATGAGGCTCATTCGGTTGGTGCGCTGGGTAAGACCGGTCACGGCATTGAAGAGCATTTTGACATGTACGGTTCCATTGACATCAAGATGGGTACTTTTAGTAAGGCGATCCCTTCTGTCGGTGGCTATATTGCAGGGGATGCAAAGTTGGTCAACTACTTGAAGCACAACAGCCGCCCCTTTATTTTCAGTGCCGGCCTGCCACCAGCGCAGTGCGGTGCTGCGATTGCTGCCCTTGATGTTATCGAGCAAGAACCAGAGCGCGTTCAGCGTCTGCAAGCTGTTCAGGGCGAATATGCCCGCGGACTTATGGAGTTGGGCTTCGATACTATGGAGACGTCAACAGCCATCGTGCCCGTCCACATTGGCGATGAAATGAAGACCCTTGATTTGACTCACAAGCTCTTTGAGCGGGGGATATTTGTTTGTCCTATCGTTCATCCAGCTGTGCCAAAGGGTACTGAAAGACTGCGTACCTGCCTGATGGCTACACATACTGAAGAAGATTTAGCGAAGATTTTCGAGATGTTTGAAAAGAGCGGTAAAGAATTGGGTATAATCTAATCTAGTTATTTCGATTTCATAACTTTCCAATGTTTTTGGAGCTCTAATGGGGCTCCAAGCTTGGGGGGAAACGAAGTGCCTGCCACCTGTCTTAATTGATGTGGCGGGCGCTTTGCCAATTTGTACCCCGTCATCCCGCGCTTACCCTGTCATCCCGCGCTCCGACGCGGGATCTCACCCGGCAAGGTGCTTTGCGACAGCATGGACGCACTCCGCCATAGTTACTTGCGAAACATTGTTACGCAAAACATGCTATACTTATCCCCGTAGTAAAACATTGTTACGAGAGGAGCGAACAATGCGAACCCTGGGAAATATCATCTGGCTAGTCTGTGGTGGCTGGCTTCTGTGGCTTACCTGGATGTTTTTTGGCGTGCTGTGGTGTATCACCATCGTCGGTATTCCTATCGGAATGCAGTGCTTCAAGCTGGCAAGCGTGTCGCTGTGGCCCTTTAACAAGCAGGTCGACCTGGGCGGCGGCGCACCATCGTTCATCATTAATGTCGTGTGGATTGTCCTGACCGGCTGGGTGCTGGCACTAGAGCATCTTATTTTGGGTGCCATCTTTTGCATTACCATCGTCGGTATCCCCTTTGGCCTGCAGCACTTCAAGCTGGCAAAGCTGTCCCTGATGCCCTTTGGCGCGCAAGTCAGCCGCATTTAGGCGTCACCCCTGCGCTGGCAGCAGCGCAAGCGACGAAACTGCCCTATAATCAAAGCTCGAGACTTTAGGGTTTCGAGCTTTTTTTATGAACAGGAGAAACGCCGTGAAGGTACTCATCGTCATCGACATGCAAAACGACTTCATTACCGGCTCGCTGGGTACGCCTGAGGCGCAGGCCATAGTGGGGGAGTGCGTCCATCGCATCAGCTCGTCGCGCGGTGAATTGATTCTGTTTACGCAAGATACCCATGGTGAAGACTATCTTGAAACGCCAGAGGGCACAAAGCTCCCCGTTGTACACTGCCTCGACGGCAGTGAGGGCTGGCAGATCGAGCCAAGTATCATGCAGGCCTGGCGCGAGAATACAGATACGATCACTGATGACAGCCTGAGCGATAACAGCTTCAGCAAGCCCGTCTTTGGTTCGACTGAACTGGTCGACTATCTGACGCGCCGCGCCGCAGAGATTGAAGGCATCGAGCTCATCGGTGTCTGCACTGACATTTGCGTCGTCTCTAACGCCCTCATGATTAAAAACACCCTGCCGGATATCCCCGTCAGTGTCGATGCTTCACTGTGCGCAGGCGTCACGCCGACCACCCATGCAGAGGCTCTGTCGGTCATGAACATGTGCCAAATCGAGATTCTCAACAACTAGCTTGCTAGCCCCGCGTCACCCCGCACTCCTACCCTGTCACCCCGCACTTGATGCGGGGTCTCGCCCTTGACCTTGCCCTTCCCTCAACCTGTTAAAATTGCCCCATGAACCAATCACAGCAAAAAACCATCCTGCTGGGCATCACAGGCGGCATCGCGGCCTATAAAATCTGCGATCTCGCACGCCAGCTCGTCCGCGCAGGACATAAGGTCAAGGTCGTCATGACAGCTGCTGCTACGCAGTTCGTCGGCCCGGCCACCTTTCGCGCCCTGACAAACAACCCCGTCGCGACAGAGCTCTTTGACGACCCGGCCGCTCCTATCAATCACATCAACCTAGCAGAAGAGGCAGACCTCATGCTGATTGCGCCCGCCACGGCAAACGTGATTGCAAAGCTGACGCACGGGCGCGCAGATGACCTGCTGACCACGACGGCTCTCGCCTTCCAGGGCAGGCTGCTTATCGCCCCTGCGATGAACACGCAGATGTACCTCGACCCGGCAACGCAGGCAAATCTCAAGACGCTCGAACAGCGCGGAGTCACCCTGATAGGCCCTGCCACAGGACAACTTGCCTGTGGGGACTCTGGACCAGGTCGCATGGTAGAGGCAGATGAGCTCTTTGACAAGGTGGCGGAGTGCGTCCACTCCAGCACCTTGTTGGCAGGCAAAAAAGTCCTCATTTCAGCAGGGCCCACCCGCGAGTACCTTGACCCGGTGCGCTACCTGAGTAATCGAAGTTCAGGCAAAATGGGCTTAGCTCTTGCCCGCGAGGCGCTGCGTGCTGGCGCAGGTGTGCAGCTCGTTCTGGGACCGGTGACCGAGCCGGTACCTGTTGACCCGCACTTGACGCGACGTGATGTGGTTTCAGCAGAGGACATGCATGCATGCATGACTGAAGCAGCTCCAAAAGCAGATCTCATCATCTGTACGGCTGCGGTTTCTGACTATCGTCCTTCCGAGTATTCGAGCTCTAAGATCAAGAAGCCTGTCCAGCCTCAAGCTCAGTCTGGCTTTGTGGCACCTGTGACGCTCATTGCACCCATCGTCTCTCTGACAGAAAACCCCGACATTCTGGCAGGGCTTGGGCAGATGAAGGTCGAGGGCAAGCTCAGGTCAGATGCAGTCATCGTTGGTTTTGCAGCTGAAACCGATAATATGGAAGCCAGCGCAGCAGAAAAACTTGAAAGAAAAGGCGCAGACTTTCTGGTTGCCAATGATGTATCAGCCACCGATATTGGCTTCGAATCCGAGCAAAACGCCGTGACGATCTTTGGCAAGACAGCGGTAGGTGTGGACGTACTCCGCCGCCTTGAAAAGTCGAGTAAAACGCTCATTGCTCGTCAGATACTCGAAACGGTTTATCCACGCGGCTAAACGTGTTAATATAGCACCCGCGTCGGGCTGTGGCGCAGTATGGTAGCGCACATGACTGGGGGTCATGGGGTCGCTGGTTCAAATCCAGTCAGCCCGACCATTGTGTTATCTGGTCGATTAATGTTGTGTAATCATGGGGTCGCTGGTTGGCTACGCCATCACTGCACTACGTTCGCAAAGCTTTGTGCAAGCACAGCTTTGGCTCACTGCGTTTGTGTTCAAATCCAGTCAGCCCGACCATTTTCAGGAATCATGAGGCGGCACATGAGCTTCTCGCCGAAAGACTCGCGTACTTAGTACGCGTCGCCTTTCGCCAAAAAAGCTCCTGCACTCACCTCAAGACCCCTGACAATTTCAGGAGGAAATCAACATGGCACAATCCTATACGGCTCCGAAAGGTACGCACGACTTGGTGGGTGCAAGCGCTGCTGGCTGGGATTTCTTGCAAGAGACCGCGCGGACAATCTTTTCGCGCTACGGCTATGCCTCCATTTACACCCCTCTTTTCGAAAACACCGAAGTGTTCACGCGCGGCATTGGCGAGGCCACTGACGTTGTGGGCAAGGAAATGTATACTTTTGAGGATCGTGGTGGTCGCAGCCTGACCCTGCGTCCTGAAAACACCGCAGGCGTTGTGCGTGCTGCCATTCAAGCAAATCTCTGTGTGGACGGTGCCTCGGCAAAGTTGTACTATGCTGGCCCCCAGTTCCGCTATGAGCGCCCCCAAAAAGGCCGTCAGCGTCAGTTCTATCAAGTAGGTGCTGAGTCGTTGGGCAACACTTCGCCTTTGGCGGATGCAGAAATGATTATGATGCTCTGGGACTATTTTCTGGCCCTGGGCTTGAAGCCGCGCCAGATGACCCTATTGGTCAACTCGATGGGTGATGAGACCTGTCGCCCTGCTTATCGCGACAAAGTGGCTGCCTATTTGCGCTTGCATGCAGACAAGCTGTGCGAAGACTGCGTGCGGCGTGCTGACACCAATCCCCTTCGTGCCTTTGACTGCAAAAAGGAGAGCTGTCGCGTGGTGATGGACGGTGCTCCTGCACTGAAGGACAGTCTGTGCGACGACTGCCGCGCGCATAATGATGCCGTGCTTTCTGTGCTTGACGCAGCGGGCCTAAAGTATCAACTTGACCCTAAGCTCGTGCGCGGACTTGATTATTACACCCGCACCGTTTTTGAAATACAGGTCAATGAGGGCTTGGGTACGCAAAATGCCATTGGTGGGGGAGGCCGCTATGACGGACTCTTTCAAGATTTGGGTGGTAAGCCCACCCCCAGCATAGGCTTTGCCGTTGGTGCCGAACGCATCATGCTGGCACTTGATGCTGCAGGCATTGACTATGCAGCCAGCACGCAGAAGGTCATCTACGTAGCTGCTGCTGCAGAGGCACAGCGCGAGGCGGCGCTCAGCATGGCCATGGAGCTGCGCGGACGTGGCCTGATTGCGCTGTGCGACTTGCAGGACCGATCGTTAAAGTCGCAGTTTAAGCAGGCCGATAAAGCCGGTGCTGCCTTTGTGCTCATCATGGGCGAAGACGAGGTAGCACGCGGCGGTGTGACGATAAGAAACATGGAAAGCAAAGAGGAAAGATTTGTTACCCTCGGCGGCATCGTCAAGATGCTGACCAACTAAGGAGACGACGATATGCTAGATTGCAAGTATTCATCACTGCGTACGCACATGACCCAGCAGCTGGGTCCAGAGCTCGAAGGGCAGACGGTTACCCTGTCTGGCTGGGTCGGCAAGCGTCGTGATCATGGCGGGCTGATTTTCATCGACCTGCGAGACCGCACCGGCATCGTGCAGCTGACCTTTGACCCTGACCAGTCGGGATCAGCCTTTGCACTGGCAGAAGCGGTACGTCCCGAATGGGTTATCGAGGTAACAGGCACCGTAGGCTTGCGTCCTGCAGAGGCAGTCAACCCTCATATACCTACGGGAAACATCGAGGTCCACGTGACACAACTGGACGTACTCAACATTTCAAAGACACCTCCTTTTGAAATCGAAGACGGCATCGATACGGACGAAGCAGTGCGCATGAAGTGGCGTTTCCTCGACATCCGTCGTCCTGAGATTGCCAATATCTTGAAGCTTCGCAGTGATGTGACCGCAGCTTTTCGCAGCTCACTGATAGAAAAGGGCTTCATTGAAGTTGAAACGCCCATCCTGACAAAATCTACCCCAGAAGGTGCCCGCGACTTCATCGTGCCGGCGCGCCACACTCCGGGTAAGTTCTATGCGCTGCCCCAGTCGCCTCAACTTTTCAAGCAGCTGACCATGATTGGCGGACTCGAGCGCTACTTCCAAATCGCACGCTGTTTCCGCGACGAAGATCTGCGCGCAGACCGCCAGCCGGAGTTCACCCAGGTTGATATGGAAATGAGTTTTGTTACCCAAGACGACGTCATGAACTTGACTGAAGATGTTTTGGCTGAGGTCATGAAAGTCGTCGACTACCAGCTGCCTCAGCCCCTGCGCCGCATGACCTATGCCGACGCCATGAATAACTACGGCTGTGACCGTCCTGACACCCGCTTTGACCTGCTGCTACAAGATATCAGCGAGTGGGCATCCTCCACCAGCTTTAAGGTTTTTGCGCAAGCACCAAAAGACGGAGGAGTAGTAAAGACCATTTGTGCAAGCGGCGCGGGCGATTGGGCACGCTCGAAATACGAAACCTTGAACCAGCGTGCCATCGATGCGGGCGCTGCAGGACTTGCTTGGATGGCCTTCCCTACAGAATTGGCAGATGGCGAGACCATCACGGACCAGGTCAAAAGCCCCATAGCAAAGTTTTTCACCGCAGAAGAGCTGGAGGCCCTAAAGGATGCTACGGGAGCCCAAGCTGGTGACGCCCTCTTCTTTGTGGCAGGCAAACGTGATCTGGCCAATGAAGTTCTGGGTGTGATTCGCCTTGAGCTTGCCGACCTGCTCGAGATCAAGCGTGAAGGTTTTGATCCGCTGTGGGTCATTGATTTCCCACTCTTTATGCGCGATGAAGAAAACGACCGCTGGGCGGCAAATCACCATCCCTTCACCCGCCCCTTTGACGATCAGGTCAGCAAAATCGAGGAAGACCCTGCCTCTGTTCTGGCCTATTCCTATGACCTCATCTTGAATGGCTTTGAAATTGGTGGCGGTACCCTACGTATTCACAATGAGGACTTGCAGCTGCGCGTTTTGGCACAGCTGGGGCATCAACTGGAGCAGGCGCGCGAAGAATTTGGCTTCTTGCTGGATGCGCTGTCCTATGGCGCACCCCCTCATGGTGGTATAGCCTTGGGTCTTGACCGCTTGGTCATGATTATGGCGGGTCGTGATAGTATTCGCGACGTCATTGCCTTCCCGAAGACCTCAAGTGGCGCTGATCTAATGACCGAAGCGCCTGATAAGGTAACCGGTAAACAACTAAAAGAGGTTCACCTGAGGCTGCTCTAGAAAAGAGCAGACGCCCTGCGTATAATAAAGGGCAATGATTATCATAAGTAACATGTTGATCGCCACAAAGATTTAGTGAATACGGCTGCGCACCTGCAGCCGTATTTCTTGCGCTAGCAGCACTACCCATCTATGGGTGCAAGCTGTTGCGACTAGTCGGGAGTGTGGCAGGCAGTAGTAAGGTAGATTGTAGAAGGAGTGATTTTTTCCATGTCGAAGAAGTCGATACTTTTAGTAGCAGTATTGTGCACCTTGTTGGTAGCGCTCGGTGGGCTGACGGGATGTCGTCAAAAGGAACCCGTTGTCGTTGCCCCTGTTAGCGCACCAGAGCCAGAACCAGTAGAGCCTGAAGAGCCTATCCGCTGGCCACTGACCGGTATGGAAGCCCCTGACGAAGACGCCATCAAGGGTCGCACCATGTCAGTAAAAATTGACAATCACCCTCAGGCACAGCAGATTGGCATCAATGCTGCAGATGTCGTCTTTGAATTCCTTGCTGAAGGTGGCATCACCCGCTTTCACGCCATATTCCAGAGTGATCTGCCTGAAGCCGTCATGCCCGTACGTAGTGCGCGCGATACCGACATCCACATCGTCGAGCAGTTTGGTGACCCTCTGTTTTTCTACAGTGGAGGCAATGCAAATGTACTGCGCAAGGTGCGTGCCGCAGGCGTCACCAGCATGGACCACGGCAGTATTGGCAGTGCTCTGTACCAGCGCTCTTCAGCTGCCCGTGCACCCCATAACTTGGTCGTAGACCTCGCAAAGGCTTATGAGGTTGCGACAGACAAAGGTTTTGAAATCACAACGCCGGAGCCCATCAAAGGTCTTGCCTTCCAGTCACTGGTCTTTGACAATCCCGACTATTCAAGCGTCGAGGAAACCGTTACCAGCACGACCGTGAATTTTGCTGGCGGTTCAAGCGTTCAGTGGGACTGGAACGACACCGATCATCTATGGGAGCGCAGCGTACGCGGACGCGCCAAAATAGACGGTGCAACAGATGCACAAATCAGCACCAACAACCTGATTGTCATGTGGGCTCGCCATGGTGCCGGTTCACAGGCACCTCGAGGCGTCAGCACCCTCGACATCGATGTGACCAGCGGTGGCGATGCAGCCATCTTCATGAACGGCAAGCGCATCGACGGTACCTGGGTCGGCTCTGCAGACGCACCTCCTGTCTTCAAAGACAAAGAGGGTCGCGAAATCGAGCTCATGCCAGGACGCACCTTCATTTCAATAGTTGATGTGGGTGAAACTATCACCAGCACGAACGCCGGAGCTGACGCCGAATAAAAGCATGAGCACACCACGCGTATTAGCAATACATGATATTTCTGGGGTAGGGCGCTGTTCACTAACAGTAGCCCTACCTGTTTTGTCGGTGGCGGGCATTGAATGCTCGGTCCTGCCAACGGCGGTTCTTTCAACTCACACGGGCGAGTTCGAAGGCTATACCTTTCGTGACCTCACCGATGATCTGCTGCCCGCAGCCCAGCACTGGAAAAGCCTCGACCTGCACTTCGATGCGATTTACACTGGTTATCTGGGCTCTTTTCAGCAAGTCGAGCTGGTCAAGCAGGCCATCGAACTGCTGGCAGATGACGATACCCTCGTCATTGTCGACCCGGTCATGGGCGACTGCGGCGAGCTCTACCCCGGCTTCAGTCATGATTATCCCGCACAAATGCGCAGCCTCTGCGCGCTGGCAGATGTCATCGTGCCCAACGTCACCGAGGCCAGCCTGCTGCTCAATCGTCCCTACCTGCCGCAGCCTGACGCTGACGACATCAAGGACATCTTGACCCGGCTCTGCGAAGACCTGGGTGTCTGCAGCGCGGTTCTCACGGGGGTCAGCCTGACACCGGGCACGCTGGGAGCCGTCTCGCGCGATACGAAAATGGGCGAAATGTCCTACTCCTCCGCCCCTGAAATCGACGGCATGTACCACGGCAGCGGAGACCTCTTTTGCAGCGCTCTGGTGGCTGCCATTATGAATGGCTACAGCTTGCAGGATGCGTCTAAGGTTGCCGTTGACTATGTGGCGGAGTGCGTCCAGCGCACCAGTAAGGCGGGAACTCCGACCCGTTTTGGTCTCCTTTTCGAGGCGGGCCTGGTCGATTTCGGCCGTCAGTTTCATAAGATATACTAGATACAGCGCGAGCGAACAATCATTTGCTGCCTCGCGCCCGAGAGGAGTTTCACATGGCAGGGCATAGTAAGTGGGCTAATACCAAGCATCGCAAGGCCAGGCAGGATAAGAAGCGCTCGGCGCTCTTTGGCAAGCTGTCGCGGGCGATTTTTGCAGCCGCACGCAACGGTGACCCTAATCCCGAAAATAATGCGGCACTTGCTGCTGCTATTGCGAAGGCAAAGAGCTATTCACTGCCCAAGGACAATATTGCTGCTGCCATCGCAAAGGCCAGCGGTGCTGGCGCTGATGGTTCGACCTGGGATGAAATAGTTTATGAGGGCTACGGCCCTGCAGGCATTGCTGTTTATGTCGAATGCCTGACTGATAATCGTAACCGCACCGCTTCTGATGTCCGCGCTGCCTTTACCAAGGCTGGCGGAAACCTAGGCACCAGTGGTTCGGTGGCTTTTCAATTTGTGCGCAAAGGCGAGGTCGTTGTTGATGTCCCCGAGGATGGCTTTGATGAGGACGAGTTCATGCTGGCAGTTGCTGAAGCCGGTGGGGAGGACTATCAGCTCGAAGATGAGGTCGCCGTTGTTTACACAGAGCCTACGGCGCTCATGTCGGTGAAGACAGGGATTGAGCAGCAGGGCTATGAAGTACGCGGTGCTGAACTTGCGCTCGAGCCCGTGACGGCGACAGCGGTTAGTGATGGGGATGCAAAGAAGGTTATGCGCCTGATTGACCGACTCGAAGAGCTCGACGATGTGCAAAATGTCTATCACAGCATGGACATTAGCGAAGAACAGCTCGACTTGCTTGATGATTAAAGCCTACCGATAGAAGCTGGTTCTGGAGCATGGTGGACTCAGTATTAGGTATAGATCCAGGTTTGAGACACACGGGTTGGGCAATCGTCTCGACACGTGAGGGTACTTCTAAGCCGCGGGCAGTAGCTTACGGGGTCATCAGTACCGACCGTGCTGAGCCCCTGAATGCGCGGCTGGGAAGCATCTATGATGAGATCAGTGGTGTGATTGAGCACTATGAACCCACAAGTTGTGCTCTTGAAGGGGTGTACTTTGGACTGAATGCAAAGACGGCCTTGGCACTGGGGCAAGCACGTGCGGCAGCGATTCTGGCGACTTCAAAGAAGGGTCTGCCGCTAGGAGAATACCCGCCGGCTACGGTCAAGATGTCCATAGTAGGCAATGGGAACGCAGAAAAAGAACAGGTCGCCTACATGGTGCGTCAGCTTTTGCAACTCGACCATGACCCGCAGCCTGACCACTGTGCTGACGCCTTAGCTGTCGCGCTCACGCACATTTCGCAAGGAGCACCGATTAAACATCGGTGAGATATATGTGCGCCGTGCTCAAGCAGCTTCGGCGGAAGACCACCGCCTGCAGAACGAGAGCAGAGCGAGCGAAACTCTGCGTAGCAAGAGTTTCCGAGCGCCGCGAATTGATGGCTTGCCAACTGCGCGCGGTCACACACATATCTCACCTTCTGAATAGATATGGGCAATTTGGGGGAGCAGAGATGATTGCATTTTTAGCAGGAACATTAGCATACAAGGGCAGTGACCGCGTATACCTCGAGGTCGCAGGTGTCGGCTATGAACTTCAGGCAAGCACGGCGACCCTTGCAGCCCTCGGTCAACGTGGTGACGATGTCATGCTCTACAGCTATATGCACGTGCGTGAAAACGAAGTATCCCTCTTTGGCTTTCGCGACGAGGAAGAAAAGCAGGTCTTCCTGCGCCTTATCGATATTTCTGGCATCGGTCCAAAGGTGGCACTCGCCGTCTTATCAACCCTGACAACAGGCATGCTTGCAGCGGCTGTGGCTGCTGAAGACCTCGCACTCATTTCAAGCGTGCCAGGCATTGGCAAAAAGACCGCACAACGTTTGGTCATCGAGCTCAAGGGCAAGCTCGACGCCGTCCTGCCTGAGGTCACCACCAGCGCGACGGGAAACACAGGTGCTGCTGCGGTGTCTGATGAGCCCAATGCCTTTGCAGATGCGCAAGCAGCACTTTTCTCGATGGGCTTTTCTGCCGCAGAAATCGCTCAGGCTCTGGCAGGAGCTGCAACAGATGCCAGCAGTGAAGAGCTGCTCAAACATGCCCTCACATCCATGGCGACAGGCGGGAGCTAAAGCATGAGCAAGCAGGTAAAGCCCAGCTGGGAGGCCAGCGCAAGCACCCCACCTTCAGAGTCCGCAGACCAGCGACTGGTCAATGCAGCGGTCGAAACTCCGCTTGAAAGTGAAGCTGAGGTCAGCCTCCGCCCCTTGACCTTGAAAGACTTCCAAGGCCAGCAGCGCGTCAAGGACAACCTCGAGGTGCTCATCAAGGCCTGTAAGCAGCGCGGTGACAGCCTTGATCACGTCTTACTGTCCGGACCGCCCGGGCTGGGCAAGACGACCCTTGCTGCCGTGGTGGCAGCTGAACTGGGCGTTAACATGAAGCAGACGGCAGGGCCTGCCATCGAACGTGCAGGCGACCTTGCGGCAATACTGTCAAACCTCGAGGCGGGCGACGTGCTTTTCATCGACGAAATCCATCGCCTCTCGCGCGTCGTCGAAGAAATCCTCTATTCTGCCATGGAGGACTTCACCCTTGACATCATCATCGGCAAGGGGCCAGCCGCGCGCTCTATCACGCTTGATCTCGCGCCTTTCACCCTCATTGCGGCAACCACACGCACGGGCCTGCTCTCAGGACCTCTGCGCGACCGCTTTGGCATCAACTTTCGCCTCGATTACTATGAGGCGCAAGACCTCGAGGCCATTATCACGCGCAGCGCAGGCTTGTTGGGATTTAGCATCGCGCCGGATGCCGCCCACGAAATCGGTCGTCGCAGCCGGGGCACGCCACGCCTCGCAAACCGTCTACTCAAGCGCGTCCGCGATTTCGCCCAGGTACGCTACGGCTCAGACATCAGCGAAGACATCGCCGCAGAGGCGCTGAGCTTTTTTGAGGTCGACAGCTTGGGTCTCGACTGGATGGATGTTAAGATACTCACCACCCTGACGCAGACCTTCGCAGGCAAACCTGTCGGTCTGACCACGCTCGCAAACGCCACGGGCGAGGAAGCAGACACGCTCGAAGACGTCTACGAGCCCTACTTGCTGCAAAAAGGGCTTATAATACGTACACCAAAAGGTCGCCAGGCAACAGCGCGCGCCTACCAGCACCTCGGACTGCCAGAATTAAACAGCAGCACAGAAACAGGAGAATCACTTTTCTAATGGAAGACAGTACAAAAGAAGAATATCAAGCGGCGGAGCACGTCCAAACCAGCCAGCCCCGCTCGCGCACCCAGCTCCTGGTCATGACGGGACTTTTAACCGCTTTGGTCTTTGTGGTCACGCGCTTCCTGGGTTTTCCCGTACTTGATGGCTGGCTCAACCTCGGGGATACCTCGATTGCGGCAAGTGCCGTACTCTTGGGTCATCCCCTGGTAGCCCTTGCAGCAGGTCTGGGGTCAGCCCTGTCAAACCTCACCTCAGGACATCTGATTTTCGCACCCGCTACTTTTATTATCAAAGGCTCGATGGGCTTCGTTCTTTACCTCTTTACGCGCAAGGGAAGCTTTAGCTGGTTTGCCGTAGGCGTGCTCCTGGCAGAAATCATCATGGTTGTCGGCTATACGGCCTACATTTTCTTGCTGGTTGATGTCGGCTCGCTCGCAAGCATTCCCGGCAACCTCTTCCAGGCAGCTGCAAACTTCGTGCTTGCCTGCGCGCTCTACCTGCCACTGATGAACCTACGTCGTGCACTCTGGGGAAAGAGCGCCTAAATGCCACAACTCGCCTACCGCTACAAGGACGCCCTCTACCTTAATATCACGAATGAATGCCCCTGTGCCTGCACCTTCTGTCTGCGCGAGAGCTTTGGCACGATTGGGGACGCTGACAGTCTGTGGCTTGATCGCGAGCCCAGCGCTAAAGACGTCATCGCCGCCATCAAAGAGCACGGTCCGCTCGAAAACTTTGACGAAGTCGTCTTCTGCGGCTTTGGTGAGCCCTTTAGCTCCTTTGACGTCATGATTTCAACAGCACGCTGGCTCAAAGAGCAGGGCGTCAGCCATGTCCGCATTAATACGAATGGCTTAGGTGACCTGATCATGGGCAGACCCACGGCACCTGGTCTTGCAGGCCTCATCGATGAACTGTCCGTGAGTCTCAACGCCCCTGATGCCCAGACTTATGAAGACCTCTGCGTCCCCGAATTCGGCCTCGAATCCTACGATGCACTACTGGCCTTTGTGCGGGATGCAAAGCGCTTTGTACCCGAAATCAGTCTCTCTATCGTGGACTTCCTCTCTGAAGAAGATGTCCAAAAATGCCGCGATATCGCCGATGAACTGGGTCTACCCCTCCGTATACGGCACTTTTCCTAGGGTTTCGTAAACATTTCGTGTATTTTTATTCTCGACAGAACTATAATGTTATGCGATACTGTATCAGGCTGTGAAAAGCCTATGTGTGAGTTGTGGTTTTTACGTTTGGAGTAAGCCACGTGTGTGCTGGCTCAAAAGGAGGCAGCAGGAAGTAGGTACCAGATGGCAACGGGTAAAGTAAAGTGGTTTAATCCAGACAAGGGCTATGGATTCATCGAGCAAGAAGGTGGCGAAGATCTTTTCGTACACTTCTCAGAAATCAACATGGATGGTTTCAAGACGCTTGAAGAAGGCGCTCCGGTTGAGTTCGACGTGACCGTAGGTCGCAACGGCAAGAACCAGGCTAGCAACGTCAAGCTTGTCTAAGTAAGACCAAAATTACCTAAAGAAGACGGCCCTCACTATGAGGGTCGTTTTTTTATGTCAGAATGGGCGGAGTGCGTCCAATCTTGTAATAACGCCGCGTGAAATATATTGCACCTCGCGACGTCCTCGCACAAATACCGCCACGCTTTTTGCACCCTGTGGCTGTGGAGTGTCGCGAGGTACAACACATTTCACTTTGCAAGGCATAGTATAATGAGTGTTCCGTATCGAACAAACAGGGAAAGGGTACTTATGCGTATTGATGTTTTGCCCCACGGCCCCTACAAGGTCAGTGGCGGGGTGCCCTTAAGCATTATGTCGATTCAACGCAATGAGGCTCAAGAGGCCATCGGTTGGAAAGAAGTTGAAGTCCTGCCGACCAAAGACCTCTACATGCTGTGCCGCTGTGGCCATTCCAAAAACAAACCCTTCTGTGATGGGGCGCATGTGGCGGCAGGTTTTGATGGCACCGAGACCGCCGGTCACGAACCCTTCGAGCGTGGTGCCGAAATCATCAAGGGCGATGTGCTCAGCGTGTACGACAAGATGAATCTCTGCATTGGAGCCGAGTTCTGCGATCGCCTGGGAGGCGTGTGGAATCTGGCAACAGCCACAGAAGAAGACTTTGCAGACCGCGGCGCTGAAAAGGCCGCGCAGCTGGTACAAAAGGCTCACAAGGTGGCCATCCAGCAGGCCTGCGATTGTCCATCCGGACGCCTGGTCATCCACAAGACCGCAGATGGCGAAGCCATCGAAGCAAACTATGACAAACCCGGTATCGCCCTCATTCAAGACCCTGACTTTGGGACAAGCTGTGCCATTTGGGTGCGCGGCGGCATTCCCGTCTACGATGAACACGGCGAGCCCTATGAAATCCGCAACCGCGTCACCCTGTGTCGCTGCGGAGCATCACGCCATAAGCCCTTTTGTAATGGTGCGCACTACCAGATAGACTTCAAGGACGGACTTGCGAGTTAATGGACGCACTCCGCCGCTTTATCAGTAACAGCACGAGTCGAGGTAAATCAATTAGCCAGGAGGTCAGTTAAATGGCTCATGTACGATCGCTTTTTTTCACCGGTGCGGCCAGCGAATCGGAAAGCAAGGCGCAGGAGGCGAAGCGTCTGGGGCGTCCCAGCTCGCTCATTTGGAACATCACCAATCGCTGTAATCTGCTGTGCAATCACTGTTATATGTCGGCGACCGGGCGCAGCAAGCCCGACCAGCTGTCTGACCAGCAGGCCTATGACATGATTAATCGCATGCATGATGCGGGCGTTCCTGTTGTCTTTTTGTCCGGAGGCGAGCCCATGATGCGTCCCAACTTTTGGGAGATTCTCGAGCGCATCAATGCTGCGGGCGTGCGTCCGACTATCAGCACGAACTGTACCTACATCGATGCGGTGGCTGCCCAGCGCCTTGCAGACAATGGCGTGCGCTTTGTGGCGACTTCGCTCTACGGGCCACGTGACTTTCATGACGAGATGGTGGCCGTCCCTGGCACCTATGACAAAATCATCGCGGCGATTGGTGAGCTGCGTCGCGTTGGCGTCAAGGTCGTCATCAAGATTGCCATGAGCGTTGACATTTATCCACATGTCTACGACTTGATTCAGCAGGCAAAGGACATGGACTGCTCGATGGTCTATATATGCGATCTGATTACCAGTGGTCGCAGCGAAGGCGAAGAGGCCCTGCGTATCAGCAATGAGCAGTGGCGTGAATTTTGTGATTTCATTGTCGACGAGGTTTCAGATCCCGACAATCATTTCGAGTATGACATTGGTGCGATTCCTTCGGTCATTCCCTACATTGCCAGGAGCCTGACGGCTCGCGGCATGGATGTGACCAAGGGGCTCGAGCGCCTGAAGATTTTCAGCGCCTGTCCGGTGGGGCAAGGCCACATGACCATCAACAGCGAAGGCGGCGTCATGCCCTGTCAGTTTGCGCAGGACTGGA
>Ga0131853_10003505_pt1 | contig 28126 bp, 25 predicted proteins | sample TergutLab28metaG_FD_92764 | JGI IMG/M metagenome (GOLD analysis project Ga0131853, IMG submission 92764) | Labiotermes labralis P1 segment gut microbial communities from Petit-Saut dam, French Guiana - Lab288 P1 (version 2) (version 2) | ecosystem: Host-associated > Arthropoda: Insects >...
CTTAAGGGGGATAAGGCACAGGGTGCCGCCCCCCTTAAGCGGCGTTTTGGTTACTTTGGGGCCGAGGCCAAAGTAACCCCGGGGTATGGGGCGGGTAGCGCCCATTCTTATTCCATCGGAGATACCGATAAAAAGTCCTTAAAGTCCGAAAGGCAAGGACATCGAAGACACATCCAAGCCCCGTACGGCCAAAGTGAAGTACATCGGAGATTCCGATAAAACCCCATAGTCCAAAAGGCAAGGACATCGAAGACACATCCAAGCCCCGTACGGCCAAAGTGAAGTACATCGGAGATACCGATAAAAGTCCGCAAGCCCGAAAGGCAAGAACATCGAAGACACATCGAAGCCATAAACGTCCGAAAGGTAAAGCAACCAAGAATACAAGGACAAAATGTCACACCCCAAACCCCGCTGAAAGCACGTTTGTTCTATCCCGGTGACCAAGCACATATATTTGTGTTAGATCACGTATGGAGGAGAGGGTATCCCTATGGAATTGAATCTTGCGCGGCAAAACATTACCATAAACGAGACCGTTTTTGGGGCAAGCGTAGAACAACCGATCGAGTGTGACGCCTTGTTGCCTGACTATTGCCCCGACATTGTAAAGGTGTTAAAGTGTGCGGCGGTCACACATCTGGATTCCAGTACAGTGAGCGGAAACCGCCTGACCATCGAGGGAATGGCGATCGTACACATCTACTACGCCACCGAACAACATCAAATCCGCCATGTCGAGTACAAAATCCCGTTCGCAAAACAGGTGGAACTGCACACACCGGTCAACCAGCCGGTTGTCAGCGTCACCCCCAGTGTAGACTATGTCAACTGCCGGGCGGTCAATCAGCGGCGGATTGACGTGCGCGGCGCGCTATCCTTTGCCGTCAAAATCATTGACCAAAAGGAGCAGCAGTTTATATCCGACGCGAGCGGGGCCGGGCTTCAGCTGCGGCGGGAAGTGGTCAAAGCCACCGACATATTGGGCCAGAGCCGCAGCGTATTTTCGGTCACCGAAGACCTTGAAATCGGCTACGGCAAAAGCCAGGTGGGCACCGTTGTCCGGGTTGACCACCGGATACGCGCGTTTGAGCACAAAGTCATTTCCGGCAAAGTGGTGACCAAAGGCGAGATGATTCTCCACATTCTCTACCAGCCGCTGGCCGAGGAAGAGAACCTGGAAGTGATGGAATATGCCCTGCCCATCTCACAGATTGTGGACAGTGAACACGCCGATGAAGACTGTATCTGCGACGTTGAGATGTTTGTAGTCAGCTGTGACCTTGCACCCAAGGCAGGGGAGGACGGCGAGTACCGTGCCTTTAGCCTGGATGCCCGGGTTGGCGTAAACATCACCGCCCACAAACACAGTGAAATTCCGGTGGCCGGTGACTGTTATTCGACCCAGTTCGAAACAGCGACAAAGCGTGCGCCGGTTACATTCATCCGGCTGGTTGAGATGGTAAACGAATCGATCTCCCACAAAGTAACCCTTGACCTTCCTGAAGGGGTGGAGCGAATCCTGGATGCCTGGACGGACATCGACACAATGACATGGCGGCAGGAAGCCGGCGCGGTTATGTTGGACCTGCGGATGTCTGTCTGTCTCTTCGCACGGATGGAAAATCGCGAGTGCTTCTACTTTGAACACCCGACCGAGCTGAGTTACACCATTCCGATTTCGCACGACTGCGTCGAGTTCCAGTTTGAGCCGACTGCCGACCTGATCTCATCCAGTTTTAATCTGGTCGGGAAAGACAAGATTGACATCCGCTGTGAGGTTGTGGTCAGGGGCTGTGTCTACTGCACCGTTAAAAGCGAGGCCATACTCGAAATCGCGGTGGATGAAGAAAAGCTGAAGGTCAAAGAACAGAACCGTCTTTACATCTATTACGCCGACGCGGGTGAGCGGGTCTGGGATATTGCCAAACGCTACAACACTGCCGGGACCGCCATCTGGGAAGAAAACAACATTGAAGATGACCTGCTGCCCGAAAAGCGGATGCTGTTAATTCCCATCGTGTAGCCGACCGCTGCTATTTTCTCATTCCTATTTTCTAACTACTACAAGGGGGTTCTGTTCATGGAACAACGCAATATATACGCGGATATTTCCCGGCGAACCGAGGGGAATATCTACATAGGCGTGGTCGGCCCGGTTCGTTCAGGCAAATCCACATTCATCAAACGTTTTATGGAAAACCTGGTCATCCCGAATATCGAGAATGACTTTGCACGCGACCGGGCGGTGGATGAACTGCCGCAGTCCTCCGGCGGCAAGACCATCATGACCACCGAGCCCAAGTTTATCCCCGAAGAAGCGGTACACATCCAGTTGGCCGAAAACGCCGGGATGAATGTCCGGCTGATCGACTGCGTTGGCTATATCGTACCCAGCTCACTTGGTTACATCGAAAACGAACAGCCGCGCATGGTGAACACCCCTTGGTTTGAAGAGGCGATCCCGTTTAATACAGCGGCTGAGATCGGCACTAGAAAAGTCATCACCGATCACAGCTCAATCGGACTGGTGATCACAACCGACGGCTCGATCTCCGACATCCCGCGCGCCGAGTACGAAGAAGCTGAAGAGCGGGTAATAAACGAACTCAAAGAGATCAACAAGCCGTTTGCCGTTCTGCTCAACTGCGTCAACCCGAGCGTAGCCCAGTCGCGGGAACTCAAAGCGGCGCTCGAAGAAAAATACGGGGTGCCGGTGGTGGCCACCAGTTGTCTGGATCTGGACGAAGACGATATTCGAGAAGTACTGCGCAGTGTGCTCTACCAGTTCCCGGTCAAAGAAGTCAGCGTGGATATCCCCAGTTGGATCAGCGCGCTTGAAAAGAGCCACTGGCTGAAAACCAGCGTGTTCGGGCATATTCAGGCCGCGGCCAAAGTGGTCGCCCATGTCCGGGATGTGGAGGGCGCGTTTGCCGCCCTGACCGAGTGTGAACACATCGGCGATCATCGGATTGAGGACATCGATCTGGGCCGAGGCAGTGTGCGGATGAACATCACGGTTCCGGCCGACCTCTTCTATAAAATCCTGGGCGAGGCCACCGGGATTGAGATTGACGGAGAATCCGGCTTGATGCCCACCATGATCGAGCTTGCCCGAATCAAGCGGGCGTACGACAAGATCAGCGCGGCGCTTGAGGAAGTGTCGGCCACAGGTTATGGGATTGTCATGCCCGGGCTGGAGGAGCTGACGCTCGAAGAGCCGCAGATCGTCAGCCAGGGCGGAAAGTATGGGGTAAAGCTGAGGGCAAGCGCACCGTCAATACATAACGGGGGTATCAAACAGAAGTATAAAGCAAAAAGCCCACCAGCTGGTGGGCTTTTTTGTCACCTTTATTTTGTGCTTAACTTTTCAAACAAGTCGGCAGCTACCCCCAAAGCGGCGGCGGCTTTGTAGTCCCGGTCAAACATTTCAGGCGTGACTTCTTTGATTAACTCGGACAGATATTCCCCGTCCTTGGCCGCCTCACTTTGTGTCGGATTTTTGCCGGTCATATACGCTTCAGCCTGTGTCACGTGAATGGGCGTGGGCGAGATCGCGCCGGCAACCAGCTCGAACCGGGCGATGTTTCCGGCTGTGTCTAAATCCAAAATAGCCGCAAGCCCAATCCGTGAGATGGTCAGCGCTTTGCGGTAACCCAGCTTGACAAACGCGCTCCTCGCGGTCGGCGAAGCGGGCTTGGGGATGATAAACCGCAGAATGGCCTCGTTATAAGCCAGCGAAGTCTTGTTCGGGCCGAGAAAGATGTTTGCGACTGCTTCTTTGCGAAGTGTGCCGTCCGGGCAGGCGATCTCGGCCTGCGCTTCCAGCAGGTTCCAGACAGGCATCAGGTCACCGGCGGGGGAGAGGTTCATCAGGTTGCCGCCCAGTGTTGCGCTGTTCCGGATCTGGACAGCCCCCACATCGGCCGCGCTGTCTGCCAATGCGGCGTAGTAGCCGGTCATGAGCTCGCTGGCCGCAAGCTCGGCCATAGTGGCCATCCCGCCCAGCGAAAGGCCGTCCGGCGTTTTTTGGATGCCGCGCAGTTCAGCAATCCCACCCATGTAGAGCAGTGCGGACGGCTTGAAGCTGCCCATCTTCAGCCGGATGATCAAATCGGTGCCGCCGCCGATGATTTTATCTTCGGGTTTAAGCGACTTGAGGGCATCGAACAGCTCAGTCATGTTTTTTGGTGTGTACGCTTTTGTTTGCATTACCGCGCGCCCCCCATCTCTTTGGCGGCACGCTGTACCGCGCGGATAATCTGATGATAACCCGAACACCGGCAGATGTTCCCGGCCAGCGCCGTGCGGATATCCGCCTCTGTCGGCGCGGGATTTGTCAACAGCAGCGCGTATGCCGACAGGATCATGCCCGGCGTGCAGTATCCGCACTGGATGGCGGTTTCTTCTACAAACGCGTTTTGCAGGACGCTGAGTTTGCCCGCCTCACCCAAACCCTCGATGGTAGTGATTTTTTTGCCGTTAAGCTGTGCGGCAACCGTCAGGCATGCGTGTGACGCTTTGTCATCGATCAACACAGTGCACGCGCCGCACTCGCCCTCGCCGCAGCCCTCTTTACAGCCGGTCAGGTCTAATTCATCTCGTAAAATGTCAACCAGGCGCGCATCGGCCGAAACTGCCAGAATACGGGGCTTGTCATTGACTGTAAAGTTTAGTTCCATGCGATACCTCCGTTGGCTAGATGGGCGACAATCCGGTCCGGGGTCAGTGGCAGGTGGTTGAGGTTTGCGCCCAGCGCGTCGTTGACCGCACCCACAATGGCCGGAACCACCGGCACAATCGCCAGTTCACCGATGCTCTTTGCTCCATACGGTCCGTCAATGCTGCCATCTTCAATAAATTCGATCTGCACGGTTGGAACTTCCGGGCAGTTGCGCAGGTGGTAATCTTTGAGGCTGGCGGTAAACTTGCCGCTTTTATCGGGCATCATGGCTTCGGTCAGCGCACATCCGGCACCGATTGCCACCGCCCCCTGCACTTGTGCCGCCGTGATTTCGCGGTTGATTACCCGGCCGATATCCTGCACGGCCAGATACTGCTGAATCTCGACCATCCCGGTGTAAGTATCCACTTCCACCTGTGCAAAATGTGCGCCGGTCACCCCGGGGTTTGATTTGCTGATGTATTGATGTGAGACGAACACCTCGCGCTGTTCGGTGTGCATGCTTTTGGCGGCGATTTCGCCAAAGCTTAGACCATTTCCGCCGTTCCGCGGGGACACCACGCCGTTTGCCGCCTCCAATTGCCCGGCGGGGATGTTCAGTAGCAGGCTTGCCCGCGCGATCAGCTCATCCTTTAGTTTGTTGGCGCAGTCCATAGCGGCGCGGCCGGTCACATAGGTTGTCCGGCTGGCAAAACAACCCACATCCAGCGGAGTCTTGTCCGTATCTCCCTCACCCAGCGAGATCTGCTCGATGGGCAATTCAAGCGTCTCGGCGATGATCATCCGCATGGCAACAAGTGTGCCGCACCCGTGGTCGTGCACGGTCATATTGACCAGCACACACCCATCTTCGGCCATTCGCATCTCAACCCCGACAAAATCCTCCCGCCGGGGGAAGTAGCTGTTGCCGTGGCCGCCGCAGCCCACACCAATCCCCCGCCGGAACCGGCCGCCGCGCACATTAAACGTCTTGATCGCCTCTTTTTTTCCGAACCAGTCAAACTTCTCGCGGCCAAGCTCGATGCACGCGCCCGCGCGAATCTCACCGAGCGTTTGGCCGGTTTTGACGTCAATATCACCGGGGAGTGCTGCGTTTTTCAGCCGGATATCGGTCGGATCTAAATGTAAATCTTTGGCCAGTGTGTTAAAGTGGTGTTCGAGCATCATGAACAGCTCAGGCGTGCCCCAGCCGCGAAATGCCCCGGACACCGGCGAGTTTGTACAGACGGCGCGGGCGTTGTAGCGGGCGTGGGGAAAAGTATAAAACCGGAAAAGCTTGCTGCAAATAACGGCGGCGTAATCCTGACTGTTGCTCAGGTATGCCCCGGCGTCAACCGTTACATCGAGATCGATGGAAAGGATTTTGCCGTCTTTTGCAGCGTGGGAAGAGACAGTGCCGTCCATAGCGCAGCGGGTGATGGTGCTGAGCATGGCCTGTTCACGGGTAAAGCTGAGCCGCACCGGGCGGCCTGTGTGCAGGGCGGCGGCCACCGCGACCGGTTCGCACATCCACTCCTGCTTTGAGCCGAACGAGCCGCCCATAGTTGTTTTGACCACCCGCAGCTTGTGGTAAGGAATCTCAAACAGGTCGGCCAGCACCGTGCGCAGGCCGTGTACAGATTGGTTGGGGCTGAAGACCGACACCTGACCGGTACACCGGTCGTAGTCTGCCAGACAAGCTTGGGTCTCCATCGTTACGTGGTTGTGGCGCTCAAGCCGGCAGCCGGTTTGGGTGATGACAGTACCGGAAAGGTCGGGTACTTCGCCGCCCATAATCATTTCCTTAACCGGATAAACATCGCCCTCCGGGTGTATGTCGGCGAGTATCCCGCTTTCCAGTGCCGTTTTGGCATCGGTGGCGAAAGGCAAGGGGTCGATATCCACTTCGATCAGGGAAAGAGCAAGCTGCGCTGCCTGCGGCGTTTCGGCGATCACACAGGCGATTCGGTCACCCACCAGCCGAATCTTGTCGTCAAAGACCCGCTCCTGGTTGCTGAGCTTTTGCCCGTGAATGTTGCGGTAGCGGTTAAACCGCCGCTGTGTGGTGTTAAAGCAGTGCAGGACGTCCACGACCTCCGGCACTGCAAGCGCTTTCTCACAATTGACCGCGCGGACAATCCCGTGAGGGATTTCACTTGTGAGAAGTGCTAAGTGCAGCATCCCGGGCACAGTCATGTCCCCCGCATACTTAGCCCCGCCGGTGGCTTTCCCGACACTGTCGTGAATCGGCAGGCTGGTTCCTATATATTGCAAAACATTCACCCCTTTGGTGTGGAGTACGTGCATAGAATAAACGTGTAATGCTATTGTACATGTGCCGGTGTTCTGTGTCAATTGCGTTTCCAGAAAACATTGGAAACAAAGCGCGTCGACTGATAGCTATTTACAAGTATGGTATATTTATGTTAAAATAATGTGAGTATTATCTTGCACAAAGGGATGTGAGCCAAACCGATGCAGGAAACCTGGGCGGCCATCGCGCTCTATTTTGAAAACCATACGGACGCTTATTTCGCGATGCTGCGCCAGCATATCGGGATCAGCCTTCGCGTCCTTTTCCTGGCCGTTTTGATCGGCGTGTCGATGGGGATTCTGTGTGTTGTCTTCAAGAAACAACAAAAGTATGTGGTCGGCCTCTTCCAGATTTTGCGCATTGTGCCCAGCCTGGCTGTTTTGGTTTTGTCTATTCGCTTTTTGGGGATCGGCATGGGTCCCGCGGTTACCGCGCTGGTGTTTCTGGCTGTGCCGCCTATCCTGATGAATACGGTCGCCGGGTTGGAAGAAGTCCCTTTTTTTATGTTGGAGACTTCACACGCAATGGGGATGACCCCATTCCAGGTTTGGGTGCAGGTCCGGCTGCCGCTTGCCTTGCCGCTCATGCTTGCGGGCATCAAAACAGCAATGGTCGAGATTGTGGCCAGCGCAACCATTGCCGCGCTGATCGGCGCGGGCGGCTTGGGTCAAATCATCTTCCAGGGCTTGAGCGTAAGGCGAACCGACCTGCTTTTGATCGGCGGCGTCTCTGTGGCCATCCTCGCCCTTCTGATGGCGTTCTTGATTGATTTGCTTGAGCGCTGGTCTCTTAAACACAAGTATGCGTAAACAAATAAATTTCAATAAGGAGATTATCATGAGAAAGAAACTGTTGAAAGCCGGAAGCCTTGTACTTGCTGTGGTTCTTGTTGTGTCTTTGGCTGCTTGTGCGGGAGGCGGCGGCAGCGGGGGCGGCGACAGCGTCATCAGGGTTGGCAGTAAAGACTTTACCGAAAGCCTGATCGTGGCCGAAATCTATGCCCTTGCCCTTGAGGACGCCGGATTTACGGTAGACCGCACAGGCATGAACCTGTCCAGCGGTCTGGTACACGAAGCCATTACAAGCAATGAGATTGACCTTTATCCCGAATACACAGGCACCGGCCTGTTGACCGTTCTCGGGATGGATTTGATGACCGACCCGATGGAAGTTTATGAGCTGGTCAGCCGCGAATATTACGAGCGTTACCAGATCACTTGGCTTAACTTTACAACCGCGCACAACGGCCAGGGAATCGCAATCCGCACACCGGTTGCCCAGGAACTCGGCATCAGAACCATCTCGGATTTGCAACCCCATGCGCACACACTGCGCTTTGTCTCGACTGCCGAATTTCTTGACCGCGGCGATGGTTTGCCCGCGATGGTCGCGGCCTACGGCCCCTTTGACTTTGCCAGCGTGGACATCATGGGCGGCGGCGCGAGGTACGAAGCCCTGCGCACAGATGCGGCCGACGTCAGCGTTGCGTTCACCACAGACGGCCACCTTTACAACGAACACTACTACACCCTGCTTGTTGAAGATATCGTGATCTGGCCGCCCTACAACCTGATCCCGATTGTTCGCAACGACGCTCTCGAAGCCAATCCCGGCATTGCCGAAGCGCTCAACCGTTTGGCCCCCCACTTCACAACCTACGCGCTGTTGACCCTTAACTCACAGGTTATTGTCTACGGCCGCGATATCGAAGAAGTGGCCCGGGAATTCTTTGAGTCGGTAGGGTAACAATGGGCGAAAACACAACGACAGCGATCGAATACCAAAACGTCTACAAGCGCTTTAAAGATGCGGATTACTATGCCGTCAACAATGTCGACCTGACCATCAACGAGGGTGAGTTTATCACCATTTTAGGCTCGTCCGGCTCTGGAAAGACGACGCTTTTGAAGATGACCAACCGCTTATATGACCCGGATTCGGGCAGTATTACCCTGTTTGGCGAAAACATCCAGCAGGCGGACGTCGTGCAGGTGCGGCGGAAGATCGGTTACGTCATCCAGCAGGTTGGCCTTTTGCCCCATATGACCATCGCCAGGAACATTGGCATTGTGCCAAGGCTTTTAAAGTGGGATAAAGAGCGGATTGATGCGCGCGCGCGGGAGCTGCTTGCTTTGGTCGGGCTTGAGCCGGATACGTTTATCAAGCGGTATCCATCCCAGCTTTCGGGTGGCCAGCAGCAGCGTGTCGGGCTTGCCCGCGCGCTGGCTGTCGACCCCAAGGTTATGCTGCTCGACGAGCCTTTTGGCGCGATTGACGCGATCAACCGCCTCAACTTGCAGGATGAGCTCAAACGCCTGCACGGCGGGCTTAAAAAGACGTTCCTGTTTGTCACCCACGACATCAACGAAGCACTTAAGCTGGGCACAAGGGTGATTGTCATGAACAACGGCCAGGTCTGTCAGTTTGATACCCCCGCCAATATTGTGCGAAACCCGGCCGACGGATTTGTCGAGTCCCTGATCCACTCCTGCCGGGAACAGGAAAAGCTTTGGGAAGGACTTGCGTAACGTGGAATTCTTTGATTTCGCACAGCGAAACTCCAGCTTGCTGATTAGGGCGCTCAACGAACACTTACAAATGGTTTTGATCGCGCTTGCGCTGTCAGTTCTTTTGGCGGGGGCGCTTACCGTTGTGGCCATGTTCTTCAGGCGGGCGGGGAAAATTCTCAACTATGTGTTCTCGATCGTCTACTCCATCCCGAGTATCGCACTGTTTGCTTTGATGATCCCGGTGATGGGGCTGGGGCGGACGACCGCGATCACTGTGCTGGTCTTCTACAATCAGTTTATCCTGCTTCGCAATTTTATCACCGGGCTCAGTGAGGTAGATCCGGCCATAGTCGAGGCCTCCACCGGGATGGGGATGACCCGTACACAGGTTATTTTCACTGTGCGCGTACCACTGTCTCTCAAGGCAATCTTTGTCGGGATTCGGCTGGCATTGGTCTCGACCATCTCGATTGCGGTCATCGCCGCGTTTATCGGGGCCGGCGGCATTGGGCTCCTGGTAACCATCGGGCTGGAGACCGGCAACAACAACCGGGTGCTCTGGGGGGTTGTGCTCTCAGCCGGGCTGACCATCATCACCAACGCGATATTGGTCTTCATTGAAAAGCGAGTCGCGTTTACAAAGTAAGACATAGTCACAAGGCGCTCTTCCCGCTGTCCGGGCAGGGCGCCTTTTTTTGCGTCCGCAGTCTATTCCCCGTTGACACGGCATAGGATTAAGCAGAAAGGCGGTGGACAAGATGAGCGATCAAAACGCACTGTCTGCGCTGCTTATAGAGGTCAAGCTGTCGGTCAACCGCCGGCTTTTTGAAAAAGGCCGCATAACCGAAGAAATGTACATAAAAGCCAAAGAGCGAATCATAAAGCAGGCAGCTCAGTGCGCAGCCGCCCACAGATAACTCCTGTGGGAAAAGAGATGGGGGTGCAGATATGGATTTGTATCACACGAGAATCGAGCTGAACAAAGGAAAAACCATTTACGACCTGCCTTTGCGTGTTACATATTACGCCAGAGTCTCTACCGAAAAAGACGAGCAAGCGCACTCTCTTAAGAATCAGATTGTGTACTATAGCGGCTTGATCGCCCGAAATCCCAGCTGGGTGTATGTGGACGGATACATAGACGAGGGTTTGTCCGGGACAAGTGTGCGGGGCCGTGAAAGCTTTCTGAGAATGTTAGCCGACGCGCGCGCCGGCAAGTTTGATTTTATTGTCACCAAAGAGATCAGCCGGTTTAGCCGCAATACCCTGGACAGCATCCGATACACCCGAGAGCTTTTAGAAAACGGGGTGGGTGTGCTCTTCCAGTCGGATAATATCAACACCCTGCTGCCGGACAGCGAGCTGCGTCTGACCATCATGTCCAGCATCGCGCAGGATGAAGTCCGAAAGATTTCTGAGCGGGTCAAGTTCGGTTTTAGGCGGGCGATTGACAGCGGGATCGTGCTGGGCAACGCGAAAATATGGGGCTACGATAAATCGGACGGCAAGCTGATCATAAACGAGAAACAAGCCGAGGTTGTGCGGATGATCTTTGTGCTTTACGCTACCCAAAAGATGGGGATGCGCGCCATCAGCCTCGAACTGGCCGCCCGCGGTCATCTCAACAGCAACGGCAACCCACTCTCGTTTACCACAATAAAGAATATTATCTTAAACCCCAAGTACAAGGGATACTACTGCGGCCGGAAGACAGACAAACAAGATTACCGGGCAGACAAGCGCAAAGTCTTGGACAAAGGTGAGTGGGTGACCTACAAAGACGAAGAAAATGTGCCGCCCATCGTCAGCGAAGAGCTGTGGGAAAAAGCCAACCGAATCCTCGCCGGCCGCAGCGAGAAGATGTCAAGCGAAGATAAAACCAGCTACCAGAACAAATATGCTTACTCAGGTAAGATTACCTGCGCCGCGCACAGCTGCAGCTACCAGCGCGGGCTTTTCCGGTATTCAAGCGGCAATAAAGAGGTTTGGCAGTGTAAAGAGTATATTGCCAAGGGAAAGGCGGGCTGCACATCACCTTTGCTCTACACCGCCGAGCTGGATCAAATTATTCGCGAATGTTATGCCGCGGCGGTGCCCGACAAATCTGAGATCACTCGCGATCTTACACGAATTTATTCGTCATTATCGCAGAAGTCCACCGCAAAGCAAGAGATTGCCAAGCTCAAGGCTGAGATGAATGAGACCGCGAAGCGCAAGGACAAGCTGCTCGACCTGGTCATTGCCGGTAAGCTGACCGAGGACGAATTCGAGAGCCGCAACAACGCGTTCAACGCTGATGTTGTAAATATTGAGGCCCAAATCGTCAGGCTGACGGCCGGTGAGCGCACCAGCGCCGAGATTGTACAGAACATCGAGACATTGCGCGAAGCCATCGCGAGTGAGCTGAATTTTTCCGGCGGATTTGATAACCCGGTCATCGACTGCCTGCTCGATCGGGTGGAAGTACGGGAAAGAGACAGGGGAGGCAAAATTGAAGTCAAGGTGGCGCTCAAAGTTATGGGCGGCTGCTTTGAATATCGGATAGACAGGGAGCGGGGGCGCACTTCTGTTTGTTGCGCATCACACACATGATGAGAGCCGATATTACCACAGAGATATTACAATACAAAATGATGGTATATTTCAAGAAGGAAAGAGGCGTTGTGAATTTTAAGGTTAAATACTTTCTATGCGCATAGTAACAGCCATAAATTTATCACGGAACACCCGAGTTGCGCTGTTGGCATGTAACTTGGGTGTTTTGCGCCGAGCTTACAAGTTTCGCTTGACAGATTATTATAATCAAGATTATAATAATCTTGATTATATAAATGGGGGGTGACGCATCATGTTCATCGGCAGGCAAAGTGAGTTGCAATACCTGGAAGAGAAATACAACGCTCCGGGGGGGCAGCTCGTAGTGCTGTACGGACGCAGGCGTGTTGGAAAGACCGAAACCTTACGGAAATTCTGCGAGGGCAAAAGCCATGTATTTTACTCCTGTACCGAAAGTCCTGATGAGCTTCAGCTAACCGCCTTTAGCGAGCGCATGTTGCAAAAGGGGTTGCCCGCCGCGCGATACATCAAGCGCTTCGCGGGCTGGGCGGAAGCGCTGGGCGGCATATCCGAGCTTCCTGCGGATGGGAAAAAGCTGCTTGTCATTGATGAGTTTCCCTATATGGTAAAGGGCAACACCGCGATTCCCTCACTTCTGCAAAATCTTTGGGATGAGGGCATTAAAGACGCAAATGTAATGATTGTTCTGTGTGGCAGCGCAATGTCATTTATCGAAAAAGAGATTCTGGCCGAAAAAAATCCTCTATATGGACGCGCGACCGGAATCCTCAAAATGACCGAAATGTCTTTTTACGATGCCATTCAGTTCGTTCCCAGTTACAGCGCCTTAGACAGGATCGCGGCTTTCGCGATCCTGGGGGGTATCCCGCATTACCTGAAACAGTTTGATGATGCGCTTCCCCTGGGTGAAAACATTCGCAAAAATATCTTGTCTCGCGGTAGTATTTTATACAGTGAGGTTGAATTTCTCATGCGGCAGGAGTTGCGCGAAACAGCCATCTACAACGCGATAATCGAGGCGGTCGCGTTGGGAAACACCAAGCTAAACGATATTTACCAAAAGACGCAGATTGAAAAGACCAAGCTGAGTGCCTACCTGAAAAGTCTGATTGACTTAGGGATTTTGCGCCGGGAGTTTCCTGTGTCAGATGGCGTGAAAGAGCAAGCGAATGTTCAGCGCGGCCTATATGGCGTAACAGATAACTTCTTTCGCTTTTGGTATGCGTTTGTGTTTCCGAACCTGTCTGAGCTTGAAGCAGGGGACAGCGCCGGTATCTGGCAGTATGTTGTGGAACCGGCGCTTGATGAATACATCTCGCGAATATTCGAGGATATCTGTCGGCAATATCTTCGTGAACAAAATCGCAAAAAAGCGCTGCCTTTCTATTTCACCAAAATCGGGCGCTGGTGGGACAAGGCAAACGAAATTGACATTATGGCGATTGACCCTAAGAAGCAGCACTTTTTAATCGGGGAGTGTAAGTACAAAAACAGCGCTGTCGCTCTTGCAGAGCTAACGGCGCTGCGGGAAAAATGGCGCCCGAAAAGCGACAAGAACAAGCTTCACTATTGCCTTTTTTCTAAGAGTGGCTTTACGGATGAGGTAGTGCGGGTGTCTAAAACAGACGGTATTATGATTGCAACGGCGGAAGATGTGGTGCGAGGGTGTTTATGAGAGACGAAGACAATGGTGAGTTGAGCAAAAAGCCAGGACAAAGGAAAGCCGACATAAATCAGGCTAACAGCATGGACAAACAGCGCGGTTCATGCCAACGTTAGATAGCATTTCATTTGAGTAATGGCCCCCGGAGAAGCCGGGGGCCATTACTCTTGTAACAGATGATAAATTCTCTTTTAATCCCACTAAAGCCCTAGTTGCGGGAAAATGCAGTTGTCAGCAGACACTTTTCCAATTACTCACCGAACCGGTTGGCCAGGGCAGTCGGATCACTGATATAGCGGCTGGCAATATTGATAAACTCACGCCCAAACCTTTCGATATGGTCCTCCCAGATCGGTTCCACGGCGGCCAGAAAAGTATCCAAATCAACCTGGTTTATTTGGGTACCGGAAGCAGCGATCTCCCCAAGCTGGGTTACCTCCATATTTCTGGTAAGCTCACCCTGGTATCTGGCCGCGGCGACAGCGCTTTCCAAAAGGATTTGCTGATGTTCGGCGGACAGCGCGTTCCAAAAATCGGTTGAGGCAATCAATGGGGCACTGGAGAACATATGGCTGCTAAGGGAAAGATAGTCCTGCACCTCAAAGAGCTGCGAAGCATAGATGTTCCCGAGGGGATTATCCTGCCCGTCAACCGAACCATCGGCCAGCGCGGCGTACAGTTGGCCAAACGGCATACTGATGGACGCAGCACCCAGCTCTTCATACATGAACAGGTTGGTGGCGATCTGGGGGCTGCGCATCCGCAAGCCAACCATGTCAGCCGGCGTCTCAATCGGCCGCACACTATTGGTAAAATGACGCAGGCCGTTTGTGTAAAAGGACAGTACTTTTCCGCCATGGGGTTCAATGATATTGTCCGCGACCCAATCACCCAGTTCGCCCTCGTAGGCCGCCCAGGCATCGTCATAGTTGGTGAACACAAAGGGAAGGGATTCCAGGTTGGCCAGGTCAGTCATGGTATGCCAGAGTCCCCATATTGTAATGAGTGCGACATCAACCTGGTTGTCATTGACCATGCTGAGAAGCGCCCCGTCACCGCCTACGCTTTCATTCCCGAATACCTCTGCGACCAGAGCCCCGCCCGAGCGGGCCGCGACCTCTTCTTGAAAACGCAGGATCCCCAAATGGATCGGGTGGGCGTAGGCAGCCTGATGGGCTACATGGAAGACGATCACACCGTCTTCCCGTTCGAAAAAGGTAAGTTGCTCCGGTTCCGGTGCGTCTACATTTGAAACGGCCGGTGCGGACACGGAACCGGCATCTGCCAGCGCGGATGTACCTGAAGTAATGGGGATTGCGGCAATCGCCGCGGCATCCAGCCTCGTACTCTGGGGCAGATTCTCCCGGGATCTTACAACACCGCTGTTGCAGGCCGACAAACCAACCAGCACGGTCAACGCCAATATCAAAGTCAGCAGTTTTTTCATCTATGGTTCTCCTCACGTTCGTTGTATTTTTCGGTGCCGCGATTACCCGCAAGCTTTGAAAGGTTGCCTGCTAAGGCTTATTCACTGTGAAATATCCAACAAGCTCTTGAAGCACCGCAGCTTGCTGGTCAAGCTCATGGGCAGCGGCAGCGGCTTCTTCGGAAATAGCGGCATTGCTTTGCGCAATGTTGGAGATATTCTTCAAACCGGCGCCAAACTGCTTGATTGCATCCGCCTGATTTTGAGAAGCGCTGGAGATATCACCGACAATATCACGCACCTGGTTTGCGTTTTCTACAATCGCGTCCAGAGACTCCGCCGTTGAGTGAGCGATTGTCGAGCCGGTTTCTACCCTGGCATTGGAGCTTTCTATTAGCGCCGTTGTTTCGGCGGCAGCCTCCTGGGTTCTGGTTGCAAGCGCGCCTACCTCATCCGCTACCACGCTAAAGCCTTTGCCGTGCACCCCGGCCCGGGCGGCCTCTACCGCGGCATTCAGCGCAAGCAGGTTTGTTTGGAACGCAATGTTCTGAATGGTTATGATAATCTTGGAAATATCGCTGGACGCCCCTTTGATATCCTGCATCGCCTCCAGCGTTTGCTTCATTGCGTCATTGCCCTGGTGGGCGTTTTCGGTGGACTTACGGGAAAACTCGTTGGCCCTGTTGGCGTTTTCGGCATTGTGCGCGGTTTGCTCGCTGATCATTTGAACAGAATCATTCAGCGCTTCAACAGAGCTGGCCTGGGTAGAGGCCCCGCTGGCCAGATCGTTGGCACTGGCCGAGATTTGATCGGCGCCGGCCAGTACCTGGTTGGCGGCTATAGAGATGTCCGACATGGTGCGGTGGAGCGTTTCGGTAATATGGTTGATCGAGCTTCTCATCTCGGCAAAGCTGCCCAGGTATTCGCGGTCGATTGACTGGGTCAGGTCGCCTTCAGAAATAGCTGTTAGTTTTTGCCGCATCTCAACTATGTAGCCGGAAAGGGCGTCGCTTGTGTTGTTGATGGCCTGTGTGAGCTGGCCGATCTCATCGTTGGCACTGTACGACAGGTTTGCGTTGAAGTTGCCCAAAGCCATTTCAGAAGCGGCGTCTGCCACCTGCTTAACCGGCCTGAGGATTGAGCGGGTGATAAGGTAGCTCAAGATAAGAAAGACGATCAAAGCAACCAGGCAAATGTAAAAAATGGTGATTCCGGCGTTGCGCTGAACAAGCCAGACCTCGTCGGATTTTTGCTCAACCAACTCATAGTACCGTGCGCCCAACGCTTGCAGATGACGGATGGATTCCGCGGCAAGCGGCAGTACGCTTTCATACAGATCGCTGCGCAAAAAGGCGATATTGATCAGCCCCTGCCTGTAATCCTCCAGAAGGTCGTACAGCTCACGGGTGGCGGCGTGCATATTGGCATTGGAGACATCCAAAAGGCCAATCAGGCGGTCGATCTCGTCATCCTGAATCCAGGTGGCGTTTGGGCTGTTTCGCCAAATGCCGTAGGCGCTGTGTTCAGGGTATAAAGAGCCTGAAAATTCCGACTGAAATACGATGGCGTAGGTCAGTTCATACCGCCAAATGTGCAGGTCTTCCAGCACCTCATGGGCAGAGGCGTCCAGGGCCACCAGCACATCCAGATCCCAGGACATATCCTGTACCCGTTGTATGGTGTAGTAGTTGAACCCCCCTAAAACAACTGCCAGTAGAAAGATGCAAAGTAATCCGCCCACGATGCGTGTTTTTAGCTTCATTTGTCCTGCTCCTTGGTTTTGTTTTTTTATGTATACTTTCATAATCTGAGACTTGCCACAGTAAACACCTTGTTGCAAAAAAACGGCCACCTTACCCAGCTAGGTAAAACAGCCGCCTTAAATTAGTCATATCCGACTTTGTCACATGACAAAACTCGCTTGTAAATTATGGAGAATACCAAACTTATCACTGTTTTATTATAACATACCTGGGCGGGAGATTCAAGGCTTTCAACACTATTTTTGTCGTTTTTTACTTAACATTATTTGGGAGCGCTGCTTTGTAAAAAAACATCACCTCCCCAGTTATGGGGAAGTAGTGGATGAGTTAGTCGTTTTGCACGCGAAAGGTAAACCTGCCATTGAAGGGGATATCCCAGAGGCTCTTGAGGCCAAGACGACAAGTCAGCCGGAGTAGGAGCGCAAATCGCAGTGCTAATCCAAAGCCTGCAAGCATAAAATCTTAGTGAGGTGAGATGGCAATGACAAGCACTACATATGATCGCCCTGCGCTTTTGTTACAAAAACCAACCGCTTTGAATTGCCGGACATCTCATTCGGCGGTTGTTGAAGACCTTGCCTTTGTACACTGGCAGCACCACGCAAACGAAAAAGCTTATGCCAATAAGCTGATAACCAAACCCATGTACGAGTTTGCGCGGGACGAGCTGCGCAAGTCCATTGACCAGCTTTCAAAAATATGTTATAGTGATTTCGAAAATAGGTGATACCAGTGGATTTATTGAAAACCAGACGACTGTTGGACAGCGGCAAGACGATTTTCGACTTGCCGCTTCGAGTCGTTTATTACGCCAGAGTCTCAACCGACTCCAAAGAGCAGCTAAATTCATTGGAGAACCAGATCACATATTACGATGACTACATCAAGTCTAATGATAATTGGATTTTTTGTGGCGGCTACATTGATGAAGGGCTTTCCGGCGCCAGTGTGGACAAGCGTGAAGATTTTTTGAGAATGATCGCCGATGGCCAAACAGGAAAGTTCGACCTGGTTATTACCAAAGAAATATCGCGCTTTGCCCGTGACACGCTCGACAGCATTGGATACACCCGCCGGCTTCTTGACGTCGGCGTAGGTGTTTTTTTTCAGTCGGACAACATCAACACACTCCACTCAGATTCCGAGCTGCGCCTGACCATCATGGCTTCACTGGCTCAGGACGAGTTGCGCCGCCTGTCCGAACGGGTCAAGTTTGGAATGCGGCGCGCATATGAAAACGGCAAAGTTCTGGGACAAAGCAACATTTACGGCTATAACAAAGAAAACGGCAAGCTGACCATCAATGAAAAAGAAGCGGAATTTATCCGCGAGCTGTTTAATCTTTACGCCGAAGATAAGTATGGTTTTCGCACACTTGTCCGCATCCTCACAGAAAGAGGATTCCGTAACCAAGAGGGCAAAGAATTAAATCCCGGAAGCATCCGGGGGATTCTATCCAATCCCAAATACAAAGGCTACTACCACGGCCGGTTGACCGAGAGCAGCGACTACCGCCGCCAAATTAAAGTTAAGCGGCCCGAGGATGACCGCTTACTGTACAAAGATGAGTCGGTGCCCGCCATCGTCTCTGAAGAGTTGTGGGACAGGGTAAACGCAATCCTCAAGCGGCGGTCAGCAAAATTTTACAATGACGGGTACGGTTCCAATGCCCGATTTGCCTACAGCGGAAAGATCATCTGTGAGGAACATGGAACCCACCACTACCGTAAGGTTTGGAAAGATCGGAAAATTCCGGCTGAGAGTTGGTGCTGTAAAGTTTATTTGGCAAAGGGGCGGGTAGCCTGCCCTACACCACACATATACACGAGGGATTTAGACGCCATACTGGAATACATCGGCAGCGACCTGCTCATCAACAAAGACCGGTATCTGCAAAGCGTGGACAACCTCATTGCCCTTTACAAGCAGTCTGACAAAGGGGGGGGAGACTTCTCACAGCAGATTGTCAAGATCGTCAAGGAAATCGAAAAGACCAAGAAAAAGCAAGATAAGATTCTGGACTTGTATACGGAAGACCGCCTGGAGAAAGAGGATTATCTGGAAAAGGACAGCCTCCTGAAATCGGAGGTTTCGCGACTCAACCAAAAGCTGGCTGCACTAAAAGAGGAGCAGGCCCAGACAGCCGGCGCAGGAGATACCTTGGCACAAGTGCGACAATTCTTTGACACCCTTGCCAACCGGGGAGACAATGCGCTGGAAATCGCTGGAGAAATGCTTGAAAGCGTGACAATCCTCAAGGGCAGCACCCAGAAAGATATGAGAATCCGTATCACTATGCGCTATGGCGCGGTCATACCGTGTGCAGTTGTACAACCTGTCAGTTTGTATGGCAAAACTGAAATATCCCCCATTGTTGGCAGTGAAAAACAAAGCGAGGAGCTGGTCATGTTCCTGCTCAACGATTTTGCCGAGAATCCCGAAAAGATTTGGAACTCGAACATCTTTGGCACTTCCCTCCACCAATTGGTCAATGAGGGGCTGCGCAACAAGCTTTACCGGATGCCGGCTGACGCGCGAATCAAGCTGCAAGAGACCATCGAGCGAATCATCAATGAGGGTTGCAGCGGATTGGTTTGTATCATACTTTAACGGGCAGAGCAAAAAGACAGCCGCTTCGGTTATTGAGGCGGCTGTCTTGATTGGGTTGCTTTTAGGCAGGGCTTTTCCCAACTCGTCCTTGATAAACTGGATTTTCGGCAATGAGTATGGTACAATTAGCGGCAGTGTAATTCAGTTTAACACATTGCTCAGCTTTAGTGTGGGCGGCATGATAAATTTATTTTTCAAACATTGACGTGATAGGGAGGAGTCGAATAATGGGGTATGAGTACAGCATTGTTCTGGAAAACGGCGAATACCCAAACGCCGTTCAAGCATTAACTGAAGCCTTTCAATCATTTTCAGCGCAATATGTTGTAGAAGTTGATAACAATGGATTTTCTTTGATGTGTTCCGAAGATAAAAAATGGCCGGACAGTATGCAAATTATAGTCCGAACCGCCGATGAATACACCTATGCCGTGCCAAAAGATACACAATATCTTTATTGCCTGTTTTATATTGGTGGAGATGAGGCATACAGAGCCATGGAGCTTATAAAATCTACGCTATGCCGTTTAGAATATGCGTTTGAAATGGATGACTTGTAAAAAATCATGCCGATCAGAGAACGCAACTATTCAGCACAATGCCGTGTAACAAACTGCAAACGCCCACCGCGTAATAATCCAGACTGGTAGAAGTGTAGCAAGTATCCACAAGGCAGGGGTTTTCACGCCCTGCCTTTTTTATGTCAAACCCGGATTGCCAACTGTGTGATCCCCCAGCCAAGCACAAAGCAGGCCGGAAAAGTCACCGCCCAGGCAAAGGCAATTCCGCCGACGGTGGAGCCGTCCACCCGGTCGTCGCCCATCGCGGCCCCCGCACCCATCATGGCGGTGGTTTTAGTGTGGGTGGTGCTGACCGGAATACCCAATAAGCTGGCGGCCAGCAGGCAGCCCGCCCCGCCAAGATCGGCGCAGACGCCCTCCGGTTTGCCCAGTCTGACCATTTGTGACCCGACCAGGCGGACAATCCGCCCGCCGCCCAAAGATGTGCCCAGCGCCATAGTCAATCCACAAAGAAGCAGGACCGCCAAATGATCGCGGGGATTGATCGCGCCGGCCGGATATCTCCCTCTCGCGTACAGGTCGGCCAGGATAAAGATGGCCACAAACTTTTGACCGTCCTGCGCGCCGTGCATGAAGGCCATCCCGCCGGCCGCGAAAATTTGAAACCGCCCCAGCGTTTTTTCGCGCAAAGCGGACAGCGGTCTGCCCAGTAATTTGCAGAGCAGCCACCCCTGCCCGTAACCCAGCGCAACCGAGAGGACAAGCCCGGCGGCTACCTTTCCCCACGCAGACAGGCTTACCGAGCCGCCCAGCGCGAGCGCCGCCCCGGTCAAAGCAGAGATCAGCGCATGACTTTCGCTCGTGGGTATCCCAAACCACCAGACAGCTACCGCAAACAAAATGATGGATGCCATCGCTCCGAAAAGTGCGATCAGCGCGGCATGTGGGTCACCGCCAAAGTTGGCCAGAGAAAGGACAGTCTCAGCCACCCGCCCGCCAATCAGATAGCTGACCAGCAGCCCGATCAGATTGCAGACCCCGGCCATCCAGGCGGCCGCCCGGTAGCGCATCGCCCCGGTAGACACCGCGCACGCGATTGCGTTGGGTGCGTCTGTCCATCCATTTACAAACACAACCCCGACAATCAGGGCAAGAACGATTCCCTCCGCCATGCTTCACCTGCTTATATTTTTGTACATGTATACGCGGGGGACAGGCGGATCATTCGCCCGGATATGTCAAAACCCTTGACATAAAGCGAAAAAAGAACTATACTTGGCTGGTGTATGGTCATCCGCGCTGCACATTAATTTTTTATACCAGTAATCATATATATAGCGACTAATACAAATAGTAAACTCGGAACACAACAATAAATGTGAGGTATCGACCAATGAAAAAACCGATCGCCACCATCACCATGAAAGACGGCCGCAAGCTGGTACTTGAACTTTACCCCGAGATTGCGCCCAACACAGTCAACAATTTTATCGATCTGGCCAACAGCGGGCAGTATGACGGGCTGACCTTTCACCGGATTGTCAAAGATTTTATGATTCAGGGCGGGTCGCCAAATGGCAGCTGCGCGTCCGCGTCGGCCTTTAACATCAAGGGTGAGTTTGCGAACAACGGCATTGAAAACAACATCTCACACAAAGCCGGGGTGATCTCAATGGCGCGGGCCGGCCACCCGGACAGCGCATCCACCCAGTTTTTTATTATGCACGGGGACGGCGAGTTTCTGGACGGCCAGTATGCCGCGTTCGGCAAGTTGATCGAAGGGGCCGAACTGCTCAAAGAACTGGGCAATGTGCCCACCGCGAATACGCAGGACAACCCGCCGCTTGAGCCTGTACTCACCAAAGACATCCGGGTAGAGCCGGGGGACTGGAAAGCCGAAGAGCCCAAGCGGATCATCCCGCCCATACGCTAACTGGCAGACCGCTTTTACACCAAGCGCTTGTGCGGCCATAGTCGTCTGGAGCAAGACGGCTACAGGGGGGATTCTATGAAGAAAGTGTTGCGATTTGGCTTTGTCTCGCTTTTTGTTTTCGCCCTTGCGGGCTGTGCCTCGTTTATGGAGCAGGCGCAGATGGCTCTTGAGCAATCGGGAATGATAACCACAAACAGCGCTGGAGAAGATGACGAATACTGGCTGGAAGAGCCGGAACTGCACGACCCGCGAGCCGGCTTGTCGGTCGGTCCACACGCGCATATCCGTGGGCGGCTGGAGGGCGCGTTCTATTTTAACGATTTTGCCGACTTCGTCTTTATCCCGCCCGAAGGCTGGGTAAGCACGCTAAACACAGACGAGCAGTACGAGCAGGACGGTGTTGACCTTGTCTCGACCAGCCCTGACGGTGACGCGACGGTGACCATTCTCTTTTCGACGATATATCCCGGAATGAGCGATGAGGAATACTTGGCCGAACGCCTTACTGTTCTACAAGAAGATGGGTTTTCCGGCCAGTCTTTCGGGAGCATAACCCTTGAGCCCTACCCGTACTATGCGGCCACATTCCAGACAGACGACGGTCACCGCCGGGTACACATCCGAATATTGGAGGATGCGGCCATTACCATAACTTTTGACTCCCCTGAGCCGGCCGACCTTGACCTGTTCGGCATCTGGTTTGCCTAAAACGGTACAACCCTCCGCGGCAAGCGGAGGGTTGTACTTTCTGTCAGGTTAAGTTTTCGCAATATTTTTTTGACCGCCGGCCACAAAGCAGAGCATTCCGATGAACAACGCAACGTTCAAGATAAATGGCAGACGGCGATCCATGTTGGAGAGATACCCGGCCAGCACACCGAACGGGCTGGCGATGGCCAGCGCAACCACGTCAAAAAAACTATAAATCCGCATTCGCTCTTTTGGACGCACCGAGTGGATTGCCATTATATCCAGCCGGGGGAGGAAAAGCGCGGCGGCGCAGGCTTCTATCACGATGTAAACCGACAGCCAGATCATATTTTCAGGCGGCGAGCCAAGCAGCAGCAGGTGTGCCGCGATATAAGCGGCCAGCCCGGCAAACATCACTTTTCGCGGTGAAAAAACACTCAGCCTGTGCGCAATGACAAAGAAAGAGAAGAGCATAACTGCCGAGCGAAAAACCGGGAAATATGCCAGAAAGTAATCGGGCATCCCCAGTGACTGGGTGGCGAACAGGGCGAAAAATGTACCCGAGATCAGCTGTGTTACCCCAACCAGTGCGTAGAGCAGGGTCACCCGCAGCATCTTTGGTGAGCGTATGACCTGTAAAAAGACGTCCTTGTAACCGAACAGCATGGCGGCGATCGGGATGTCCCTGGTCGCCTCTATCCGCTCGAACCCGCGGGTGGTTTCGGCCGCGAAGAAGAAGACAATCACAAAGTAAGCGGTCATCGAGACAAAAGAGATTAAAAACATCACCCGCATAACCGGTATCACCGTGTACTGCCCGATAAAAACCCCCAGTATGGGAGCAAAAAAGCTGCAAATCATGGCCAAAATATAAAGCCAGTTGATGAGCTTGTCGGTCTTATCTTCATCTTCGGCGTCGTCCTGCCAGAGACATTCGGAGGAGTTCGCGACAATCGCGTCCACCGAGTTGATGACCTGGGCGATCAAAAACCACCAAAAGTTTTGCGAGAAAGCCCAGATCAGACAGGGGATTCCCCAACTGACCAGCCCGCCGATAAAAGTGGTTTTCCGCCGGCCAAACTTGTCGGTGATCACACCGCCTAACAAAGCCATTACCACCTGAAAAACCAACCCGACAGTGAGGATGATCCCGATCTGTATATCATCCACACCCAAGGTGAACATAAAGTAAAACAAAAACGGTGTGTAAAGCGTAAAGGGCAAATTCCAAAGCGGGTCGGCAAAAACACAGGTGCGCTCGTTCCCGCGCAGAGAAAAGAGAAAGCGAAATTGTTCACGCATACAGATGTACCTCTATCTCCACGCGGTTGTGCGGTTGTCCACAGTCCATACACAGACCTCCCACCAAAACAAATCGAGTGTCGGCAATAGGCAGCAAGCCGGATGCTGACACTCGTTGCGGCTTTCGCCGTTTTTACATAAGTTTTTGTAAATTCAGCTTGCTCGCCATTTTTTTAAGCTTTGCGGCGTCGGCAAAAATCTGCGCCATCATTTTCTTGTCGTTGATGATCTTATATTCGGACTCCATCTCGACAATGCCGTACTCGAACTCAGCCTCGTCCATAATCTCAAGGAAGGGGATGGGGTCAAAGTATTCGGGCGAGTAGACGCCGGCGTCTTTCCAGACCCCTTTGCCAATCAATTCAATGCCGATGGCCGCGCCAAATCCGGTCTGTGCAACAACTGCCTGCATCTCCCAGTTTTTCATCGAAAGCTGGTTGTCAAAGGGTTGATAGATGAACACTTCGCGTGTTTTGCCCTCCTTGACCCCCTTACAGTGGATGCCGACGCACATCTTGCCCAACATCTCTTCGCCCAGATCTTTGGGCTGAGGTGCGGCGGCGGCGACCAGATCCCGCGGGATGACCTCAACGCCGTTTACGTTGATCGGGTGCATACTGCGCAAGCCCAGCGCGTTGATGACTTTGAGCGCTTTGACCAGATTTTCGTCCAGCGCGATTTTGAACGAGCACTTGCGCAGCCCAAACTGTTCGAGGTAGCGGGGCATTGTGACGGTCTCTTCATGCTCGACTTTGACAAGGGTGTTCATTCCGACCCCGGCCGGCATGTCGAACGTTTCCTCCCCGGCAAAGGGGCGGTCGACGATGAATCCGCCGTTGTCTTTATCCCACTCGATGTTTGGGTTCATCACTTCATCCAGCACCGTCCAGACGTTAAAGCCAAAGGTGATTCCGTCCTCCCCGGCGGTGGGGATGGTCAGGTTGCCGCCGTCTTTTACATGTACTTCGTGAATTTCGTCAAACAGGTAGAGCGCGGCGAACTTGGCGAAAACGTTGACAACCCCCGGGTCGATCCCCAAGCAGATACAGGCCATGATGCCTTTCTTTTCCCAATCGGCGTGGCGGTCAAAGTTGTATTTGGTCATCGGCTCAAGATAGCTGTTCTCAATGCCCAGACCGTATTTTGGCTCATCCATCGGGATCGAGAGTGTGCCCATGTTCCCGTAGTTTGCGCCGGCTTCGTAAGCGGCGTCAAATATAAAGTTGCTGACCAGCGGGGAGGCCGCGTCCATAACAAAGTCACAGCCGTGCTTTTTGATCAGCGCTACAATTGCGTCCTGGTTGCTGGCGTCCAGCTCTTCGGGGATAAAGCGCTTGTCCCCTTCACACTCATCCACAACTTCCTTTGCTCGCGCAAGGTCGTAGTCCGAAACGATCACTTTTTTCAGCCACTTACCTTCCGGGTCTCTTTCTTGCAGGATGTAGAGGATTGATTCCCCGACCGCCCCCGCGCCTACCAATAGCAGTTTCATCATTTTCTCCTTCCGCCTGTGCGGCTGCTCGTCATTGTAAGTTTATACTACCTATTATACAGAAATAATAATCAGAGTACAAGAGAAACTGACAAAGAGTTGAATCAATTGACATTCGACGACTTTTTGTGCGGGCAGGATATTAAGCGAGAGCAGACTCAAAGGATATCGCGAGGATCAAAAAAAGTATCCGCCCGAACACGCCGGCTATGCTCACGGCATGGGCTGCTTGAAAAAATGATCCCCGCCATTATTGCCATCACAAACTTCAAACCCATTATCCTGTAAAAATTTTACTACATCTTCAAAAACGCTAAGACCCTCATCATCATAAAAAATAGCTGCTTCTGAATAATTGTTAAGGCTGAATCTCACAAAGCCACCCATAGACAACAAAAATATATTGCAATTATATTTGTTTTCAATCAAAAAGTCGCAGACGAATCTTGACTTAAACAATCGAATAAAATCATGTACATTATCCAAGCGTGAATACATGAATTTGCTTTTTGGTGAATTTTCAAAATAGCAGGCATCTATTTCATTGTCGGTAAATAATTGCTTAATTACGTTATCTATTGTTAAACGAAAATCATATAAATCTATTGGGAATAAAGTTATCTGATCGGAGTGCCGCGGTAATAAAACCAGGCCATTTACACTCTTATGAATGATTAGCATATCACCATCAACACTTTGTGCTAAGCAGACACATTCTTCTATTTGCGTTTGTGTTATAGGAGCCTCTTCATGTTGCCAAAAATCGTATCTGGCAAATTCATTTTCCTTTAAAAGCGTATCATTAGGGAAACAAATATAGACTGCCCCATTATAAGTACCTTCTCCGAAGGTTTTTAAAAAACCCTTATACGAAGCAGGCAAGCTGAATCCTATTTTGGTTTCTATCTCATGTAGTTTATCTTGAGATATTTTTTTAATGTTTTGTGATGTTATATACATGGAAATTTACCTGCACTTGTAAGATGTTTTTATGAATTATACCAAATTGTCCCCAAAACCTCAACCGCAAAATATTGTGATCAGTTTACTTGTGTAAAGAAAACCACCGCCACTTGACAGCGGCGGTGGTTTTGATTGTGTGTTTTATTTCGAGATCTCGGTCAGATACGTTGATACGGCGGTACCGAGTTTGTCCAGCTTGCCGACCCGCGCCAGCGTGCGCTCTACGGTGGAGAGAACGGCCACGATGTCGTTGGTTTCAATGTTGCCCATATGGCCGAGGCGGAACATCTTGCCGGCGTAAGCGCCCAGGCCGCCCGCGCAAATGATGCCCTCTTCGATCAAAGTTTTGCGGAAAGTCATGTCGTCTACGCCGTCGGGATAAAGAACGTCGGACAGTGTTACCGCGCGGCAGCTCTCTTCGGCCAAAATCTTCAAGCCGAGGGATTCCAGCGCCTTTTGGATGGCTCTGGCGTGTTTAAGGTGACGCTCGTAGCGGGCTTTCAGGCCGCCTTCCGCTTCGATAATCCGGACAGATTCTTTCATTGCCCAAACCAGATTGACAGCGGGGGTGGCGAAATATTTGAGCGGGTCGTCCATGACCGGAATCCATCTGTGGTAGTCGATGTAGTACTCGGGGATGGTGCCCAGAGCTTCTCTGCGAGCCATAGCTTTTGCGTTTGCCCAAAGAACCATGATACCGGGGCATACGCCAAAGGCTTTCTGGCTGCCGGTAAAGAGAATGTCGATGTTCATCTCGCCCATGTTCTCGTATTCGGCCGCGGTGGCGCAAACGCCGTCCACAACAAACAAGGTTTCAGGGAACGCTTTCATCATCTTGCCAATACCGGCGATGTCGGCGGCAACACCGGTGGCGGTATCGACATGGCTGACAGTCATCAGAGCATATTTCTTCTCTTTCAGCTTGGCTTCGATGTCGGCGATCGGCACAGTCTTGCCCCACTCGGATTTGATGACGTCAACATCCAAACCCTTGACCGTGCAGATATCGATAAAGCGGTCGCCAAAGAAACCGTGGCTGACGATCAGTACGCTGTCGCCCTTTTTGGTCGAGTTGGCGATGGCCATTTCCATACCCATCGTGCCTGTTCCAGCGATGACAAAAGTCTTACCATCATTGTTAAGCATTTTGCCCAAATCGTCAATCAGCTCTTTGTAATCTTTTACAAAGCGGGGGTCGCCAAATGCCTGGATTTCTCGACCCATCTCCGCGCGGATCGAATCGACAACCGGGGTTGGGCCGGGGATCATGACCATTCTCTTCTTTTGCATTGTCTACATCTCCTTTTTGTGAATGTTGATCGAAAAGTTTAATTATTAAAACAATATCTTAGATAATCATAGCACGCAGGGAGCAGATCGTCAAGGCTTTTTTGTGACTTATATAACAAATTATAGGTATGTGATCGCCGTAAACGGACAAACCTGGTTTAAAAGCGAGACACTGTTCAAAAGTAAAACAGGACAAGGGGGAGAATGTTGATCAAAGCGTTTCGAAAATAAAACAAACATGACGCGGGCGATAACAGAGTCGTTATATAACAGTGCTTGTCTTACTTGGCACAAAGCTTGCTTACTGATAGAACAAGGGAGAACCCAAAATAGTATGCAAATAAAAAAGCGAGAAGCAGGTAAGCAAGAAGAATTTAAAGAGGAATCAAAGGGAGGCAGGGATTAAAGA
>Ga0131853_10003506_pt1 | contig 28124 bp, 15 predicted proteins | sample TergutLab28metaG_FD_92764 | JGI IMG/M metagenome (GOLD analysis project Ga0131853, IMG submission 92764) | Labiotermes labralis P1 segment gut microbial communities from Petit-Saut dam, French Guiana - Lab288 P1 (version 2) (version 2) | ecosystem: Host-associated > Arthropoda: Insects >...
CCTTTCTTGTTTTCTCCCCCCACCTATGTGTTTCCCTTTCCAAAATTAAAAACCGGGTGACCCTGGGGTTCTGCAAAAAGAACCAATCCTTTCGGGAAAGCGGGGGGGGGGGGGGGGGGGGCTGTGTGTGGAAAAGTACTTTCACTTTTCTCGCTTTTAAAGGATTTAGTACAGGCAGTCTGTGAATTCTCCTGCTGCGAGTGTTCCCTTGTTGTGCTGTCTTGTCTTGCTGGCAAAGCAAACTGGATGCTGCCACGATTCTTTAAGCTCGTTAGCTAATGTCTGTAGTTCCATTAGGAAGGAATTATGGTGGGCGGAACGGGAACGTAGCTATAAAGCTAAGTTTTGTTGCTTGTCAAGTGTTGTCACCTTTCATTTTATCGGGGAGAGGACACGACTTCTCACAATGTGGGATACTGTATCCTGCATTACATTACGTACAGGGAAGAAAGCCACATCACGAGCTGTAGAAAATAAGCATAGGTATAAATGAGAGTAACGTAATGCTAAATTTATCCCGAACCCCGCTCTTCCTCCTCCTACTCTTCATTTAGCCATGGCCTACTTTTCTCTGTTATATAAACCTGGCCATTTTCTGTGCGCTATTCCATGACTCCTTCCACTTCCAGGAGAACAGTCTTTAGCTGTTTGTACTACCATCCGATGGCATGCCATCTGTGACACACGTTCGTTCCATTCAGTCCTTCGTGTATTCATCCACTCTCCTAGAGGCTTATCTCGAATACCACATTGATGCCTGACATCCCAGTTTCTCGCGTGACCGACAATGGTTGTATGTTGGCCTACATCTGTGAATGTTAAGAACAAGGAGGGGGGGGGGGCATTGTACTGTACAGAGACTGAAGATGCACGCCATGTCTACATGTGAATAGTTACCGACGTTTCGAAGGGGCTTACTGCCTCCGTCTTCAGGGTCAAGCAGTCGAAAATGAGGGCTGCTCTTTTCAGCCCTCAAGACGATTGCACTACTATCTTTCGAAAGTCAATAACTGTTTGTCAGTCGATATGGTGTAACGTCCCAGCAGAGGTGCAACTTCAGGAACATGGATTAGAGGAACTCAAAATGACGCGTATAAATTGTTACTGAACGCGCTGCATTTTAATACGGAATTAGGGCAGCTACGTTACTTGCTACCTTTACTATAATAAACCGCCAACCTTTAGACGTTTGTCTAATATCATTCTTTTTCTTATTTAGGACAACTGGCGATTCCGTATGGAGTCAGATATAACAAATTGTAATTTCTGTAGCAATATTTTCAGCCGCTGTTAATTCCATGGACCATTCTACAATATTAACCCTTTAGAGCCTAGTGGTCATTATATATACCGCAAGGTTTTAAGCTAAAATCTCTGAATTTCTTCCACGCTGTGTATTTATTTGTTTCGTGTGATTTTAATTATAAGCAATTCTATTTCCCCATGCAATATTGAATGTCTTTTTAATGAGAGCACATTGTGCTCTCATTAAAAAGACATTGCCTTCATATACAGCGAAGTACACACACGCACAACAGGTCAGAATACGCTGCCATAACACCGACCTTGTCCATATCAACGGACACGATGAAATAATTCTTGTAAATTTTAGCCAAGCACTCTTCAAGGCTCCCTGATGATGGATCCTGTGCGATCCGAAACATGTTGGAGCACTTTTAAACATTTTATAATTTCAATTGTAGCTATAAATTATACATTGTGCATTAGTTGGATAGTAAAGTGTTTAGTTGCAGTTGGCCTGTTCGGCGACTGTAAGCATACATTGCCAAACTGTCGATAAGGAATTGGATTACAGTACAAAAAGGAAGGTCCAGGTGTAAAAAAATAATACAATATTGCGCTTTTGTTAATACAGAAACCAACTCGCAGGAGCCCAACGAATTTTACAGCAAGTGACAAGCAAGTAATCTTAAGGAAATTCCCCCACCGTACTGTTTAAAGCCCTGAATTCCGAAACGTGTACATCTTGTCTATAATTCTCCGTTTTTCCACATTCGTCAAAAGCAGAACTTTTTCAGTTGGCTCTTTCAAGATTGTGTGCTTGTCATCACATAAATTTTGTTCCTTTGTGATGCTTTCCTCTACTGGTGAAATAAGTCAACTCGTTCTTGAACTTCTTTTGGAGGCCTTTATTGTTTTGTCCCGTAATTTCGGTTAGAGATTCGCCTGTTCCTAGAAACACTTTTGTCTTTCTTCTCAATCTACTTTCTGTCCCTGTCTTTTAATATTTCTTCTCTAGTGTTTAAGTGAAAAATCCTAAGTGCTGTTTGTACCTAGCTCTTTTCTGTAGGCTTGTAGGCCCGGGTAATGAAGAAATATCTTCTGTCACCACCGTCAAAGAACATGTACAGGATGATGAAGCTTCGTGTCCCTGAAGCATGAAGGCTGAGAGAACTCTGTTAAATATCAGGCATTGTACTTTAAGGTAGTAAGCACGAGGACGTTCTCTGCCCTTGGTGCGTGGTGGTTGACATAATATGTGTTTAGCTGATTCTTAATGCCTCGAGCTGTTGATCTTCAATATTTGAGTTCTCTGCAACAGAAACTTTTGTTTCTTGCTTTTCTGCAATATGGCTGGTACCATAAAATTATGCATTAAAATTATGTTAGGATTTACGAGGTAAATTGCACTCAATTCAAACTCATAAGTTCCTTTTCCTGCTTAGTTATTCGATAGTGTGGTTTGTTCAAAATACTATATAGATTTGGGATAACATTTGCATCATAAATCTGGCCTTCATAAGCAGATAACACTCCGTGTAAAAGGCAGATTTTAGTGGCCTACAGAATGTGACAACCAAGGATTGAAGTTTGTGTGATGAATAGAGAGAGAAGTAAATAGCCACACTGCCATTGTCCCTATGATGCTGGTAGGACAACAGACTACCGTGGCTATTATGATTGTCCGGTATTAAAAGTGTTGGATTTCTGGGCTCACATTTCATGAATTACGTAAAAAATTGTACGAATGTTTCGTCATTAGACGATCCATATTTGGAAGAGTTATAGAGTGCGCTTGAATGGCCGTATTTTCCAGGAGTGCTCTTGTTCCTTGCATGCGGCAAGTGAAAATCGAATGCAAGAATTGGCTAGCTGCAGGCACTGCACAAGTGAATTTCACAGTCTTGTCTGTTTCCCTGATAGTGACAGAGTCCAATGTTTTTTGACCTTTCGGTGTTACAAAATATTGGTTCTTCGACGATTGATATCGCGGCTTAATCCTATTATAAATGTTTGTCGGTGTGATAATGTGTTTAGCCGTTTATGCTCTGTAAACCTGTGCCGTTCCTTCTCGTTGCAACCCAGTAATTTAGTGACATAGGTGACTGCCGAATTCCTGAAACTCAAGTCGGATTTATCTTTAGGAAGATGCACAGGTTGTCCTTGCTTGCTGTAAAACCTTGTTTGTTGAAGTTATGTTTGATTTTTCTGGTGCCATCCAGAGTCAAAGACACAGATACACTTCATTCAAACGAAGCAGAATTTTGACGGAGAGTTAAGGTATATTTCGTAGCAAATTTTCCTGCTGTAATATAAATAGAGGTTTCGTCACTAATTATTGAGCGTCCGCTTTAAGTCCGTAAATAAGGTACGGAAAGGGATATCGGATGATTGCGATTCAGCTCGTAACGCACCCCCCTCCTCCCCCCTCCGAACCATCTTTAACGGTTTCAAGATCCATTTACAGTTATTATTTCGTCCGTTGTATCTTTTGAGATGCTTTCTTTCGATTCCGGACACTGAAAGAACATTAATGCGGTTTCAATGAATGTATTTAACTAATATTGCCAGCAATACCCATCGACGGTCGGTAGTGACAACCTCTTCTCTCACCATTACTCACAACACAGAAATTATTAAGCAAGTCGTGTGGTTGAAAGAATGTAACAGGAATTCCCAGCAGTTATCTCGGTAATACTTTCACGTAGAACGTCATCTGTATGCACGTCTACGTAACACTGTTTGGGAGAGTCGTAACTATATTTGTCTCAGTTTTCTCGAGGGGATTGTTAAGTGAAAACCGTCGAAGTTAGTTTTTCCAGCTTACGTGACTGCACACGAAGTAACGGTAGGACCCACTGTGGTAGCTTATCTCGCGAAATGCTAGGTAGTAGCACATCCTGAAGTAATTTACACGTACCGTTTTTTGAAATACTAAGCGACCGCCATTACCCATTGACCGTCATTCCACAAACCTAGTGCCGAATTAAAGAATGCGTGATGCCCTATCTCCGATCCACCATTGCGTGGTGTTTAAGTAGAGCAACAGTGTTACCTTCATCTTATTATCTTATTATCTGAAGTTTCCGATCCCTCTCTGCTGAATGGTAAGGAGATATTCCTGGTATATCAAAGTGCACGGATGATATAAACTGCATTACCACGGTAAAAAGTTAAGGAATACTGAGCTTTGTATGAGAAAGGTAAATATATGAGGTTATGTATGTATGTACGTGTATTTCTCAGGCATATAAAGTTGACAGTTTATGGGCGGAAGAGCTTTATTTATGATGCATGTTAAAAATAATGGGACTGAATGTATGAGAGCGCTCTTCTTTGTCGTTTTGTGTGTGTGTGGTGTATGTGTGTGTGTGGTGTGTGTGTGTATGTGTGCGTGTGTGGTGTGTGTGTGTGTGCGTGCGTGTGTGGTGTGTGTGTATGTGTGGTGTGTGTGGTGTGTATGTGGTGTGTGTGTGTGTGTGGTGTGTGTGTGTGTGTGTGTGTGGTGTGTGTGTGTGTGTGTGTGTGTGTGTGTGTGGTGTTTTAGTAAACAGAATTTATTTTTAGGCATCATAAGTCATCATGACTTCATACTTGTACAGACATGTAAAGACTAATGCTTCCTGTTAGGTTGTGCGTATTGATAGTAGTTAAATGATACATATTCTAGAGTCAGTATTGCATTTTAAACGCTTACCGAAAAGTATACCTTGAAAAACTGTAGAAAGCTGTTCAGCTTCTTGTGTGGTTTTATTTTACGACTTTATCGTCTTAAATAATATCAGTGTAGCTGCCTTTCAAGAAATTGCCAAATTTGTTGAGGTCGGATATTTTTTCAGTGTTTAGTTTTTATATTTACTTGCAGATCTCTTTTGAGTTCTAAATTTAAAAAAAAAATGTTTATAACTGCTACAGTAGGCGCTAAAATGTCGGTGTGTTTTGTGGTAAGAATGCTTTAAAACGTACAGGAGGTAAATAATATTTAAATGCTGTCTAAATAAATTTGTCCCAAGGCCATTATTTTATATTTAGATAAGTTGCTCACTTTTCTCAGAGTAATTGCATTGTTTTTAATGCTTTTAAAGTCCATTTACTTTTCAAAGGCGTTTAGTCTATTTTCTTGTCACATTAGAATATCAGTACATTTCCTCCTAACAACAACTGTATGGTACCGCCTCGTACTTACGTAAGGTATCTAAACATTAACTTGAGTGCAGACCTGCCAGTGTCTGTTTTGTCTTTTTTCATCCATCACACAATTTTACATTTACACATAGAGTACACTCCCACTATATACAGACCTTCTTAGTACTGCTGCAGAACACCAAGATGTAAGTTTTATTCTTGACATTTTAAATCAAAATGAGCGTTATTGCACTCTACGTAGAGTCTTGATGCTGCATCAAAGAACCAATCTTTGCACAAGGAATTTCAGTTTAGTATGATTAGTTTTCTTGTAAAGTAGAGAGATGTATGATAGATTCATATGCTAAAGAAACACGTGAAACCTGGAGAGTATATATAATTTTTCAATTTTTTAGTAACTTATTGCATTCTTCAGACCTAAAGGAGCATTTTCAACTTTATGGAAGCTTTTATTTTTTCCACTGTATGCAGTACTGGTATTATGGTTCACCGTCTTCGTAGAATATAGACTTCTGTTCCTCATTCTGAGCATTTGGATTCCAAGTTATAATGGGTTTACGATTTCCGGGTGGCTTTAAAGAGGATTATTATGTAACTCAATTAAATACGACGTTCATACCACGAAAAAGTGTCCTCTTTAATGTGGAGTTGTAATAGCTAAGTTACAATGGCCGATGCTCAACCCCAGAACAGCAAATACAGTGCTCTCTCCAAATCACTTTTGGAACTCTCCGAATCTCCTATTTAGTAACAGTTTATGTGGGTCTGTAGTAATGTATGCTGGGCCTTTGTCAGCACGACTGTCTTGCTTTACCACTCTGTGCTTTCATTTCACAACGCACATGAGAAGAAAGTATAATAATGTTGAACTTTATATCTTCTGCCTTTCTGTTTGCAGTTTCTTCCAGAGAACGGCTAGCAGGTTTTGATGAAATTTGATATGAACCTCAAGTTCTTAAAGACCACCAAAAAGTCTTTACTTTTAATTTCGTACCGTCGCTAATAAGAAAGTGGTAGATACAAGAATTTTTATGGTAGGCGAGACAATAGAAGAGACACGGAGATGAGGTAAACACGATTAAGCGTTGTATACATAATAAGGATATTAACCACAATCCAACAAGAATCGTGGTAACGATTGTACTGATAGGAACAAAAGTGAGCATAATGTAAATTTTTTTAGCTTCAAGAAAAGCCATAAACTCGAATGCGAACCCAGAGTGTCGAGGTACTAAGAACCCATGTGATATTTTCCCTGCAGTACGGATTGCGCCTCTTCAGTCTTGTTTAACATCACAAGGCAAAAGCATGCGTTATAGAGCAACTCATAGAAAACGGCAATATAACTGCGGATTATCGTGTTTTAGGTCGTTTAGTGGCACTCTTTCTTCAGCTGCAACGTGTACCTGAGTTTAGCTGCGAGTCTAAATAAACATAATCGTGGATGATGCGAGGTCTAAAATGGACGGTAGCGACATGTCGAGAGGCACTCGCTTGGGCGTACGTCACAGAAAGTCTGTGCCAGTAAGCCCAGGGACATTCGAATTTATTACTTCGCTAATATCATCCTGGAACTCTATCGCTACAATAACCTGTTCATTTTCAGATTATGAAAGTTTAATAATGAAGGTAGTGGAGAGAAGGGGCTGTGGTGTTTTTAACCCCTAACCCGCTAACGTGGAAAATAAGGTGAGCTCCTAATAATGCCAGTAGATGGTAGATGGGATTTAAATCGGCGTTTAAAGGGTTAAAGTGATATTTTTATATGCACCTCTAAACACTAAGGTCTCTCGACCGATTATGTGCATTTATGTCCTCTTTATGCTTAACGGCGACAGTATTTCCTTTCATATGTTGACATATTTACTTACTTATGAAATGTGGTGACTTGGACAAATCATTGAACAGCACACACAAGTAACAGTACCGTGCGCTATCGGCTTTGTTTAACTTCTTGCAATCAGTCAAACTTTTCCGCTGTCTGGAACGAAGTCCATTGTAAGAAATAAATTCAGACCAATTCTGCAAATTTCTCCGGGGACCACACTGTTCTTCTCGGCGGTCGTAGCATCTCATCCGTAGCCTAATACATTTATAAGTCCCGAATTCGTGACGTTATTGGCTAGTGTTTGGCAGAAAGTCTAAATAAACGTGTTATTCTTAGAACAAATAATGTTTGCTAGAGAGAATACGTAAAAAAGCCATATTAGTATTTAGATCTAGTCTTTTGACCTGATGTGTAAATATAGTAGGAAACTGTGGCTGTTAAACCTATGGTGATAGACTTGGCGTTAGTAAACCTTTACAATTTCAGGATCTGTTGGGCGATGGTAAATTTTGAAAATTGTGTCTAAATTAGAAAGTATCACGATAATTTTTTATTTTCTGATTGTAGACGTATATCAGAGAATAAAGCCATAGTAAATCTTTGCTCGATATTTTCCTCTCTCCTTACTTCCTTTCAGACATTTCACTCTTCCTTTATTAAGAGAAATGTGTTTTGAAGATTATAATTGAGTTACAAGTGGCACAGAATAGGGCGAGAGTTAGGGCTTTGGTGAACTTGTACGTAGAGTAATATTTAGGCTATAATATTTCATGCGTTTACAGCAATAAACCGCAGTGAAGATTTCCTGTACAATTTGCCATGAGCATGCAGGGGCATCATATGCATCGTTTCGGTGGATGTCCTGAATCACTTAATAGAGATTGTTGAAAGGAATTTGGCTTCTCTCATGTCCATACTTCTTCTTTAATGCTTCCTGTTTTACAGACAAACCCAGCCTGTTTCCTACCATGAGATTTTGCACCCAAAAAATAAAAAAAGATAAAATTACATTTTTGTAAGTTTAATTTGGATTAGCAAGTATTTAACAACAGATACAGTTATAGCGAATATATGTATTTTTGAGACCATTGTTGGCTTTACTAGACTAGAACAAAGGAATACTGATTTAATGATACATCTGTTATTGAAAAAATACAAGGTATGAATAAAATTGAAGAAATAAGGGTAAAGAAGGAGATTAAAATACGTCATATCGATTGTAGATATTTACCAACTGCCTCCATCTTCAGTGTGCTGCAGATCAAGAAGTAAAAGAAACAGTCTTTCAAATTGGCATTCCGGTGATACCGCGGGGACAACCAAAGAGGTGATGGAGAAGATAAGGCCATATTGAATAAGGCCATATTGAAATTCACAAGAACGTTTTTAAAAGATCTACTCCCACGAATGTCATAATGGCCTTTACGGTGGTCAACTTATGTTTAATGTTAGACATTTATGTAGACGACGGGGGAGGTCAGATTTTCAACTGCATGTTTGTAATTTCATCAGAAGTATGCGTGTGAATTATTACTTCCACTTCCAAGTACACTAATGTTATTCACTCAATTAATACACCAACTAATGCATTTATATAAACGTTACACATTAAAACACTAAAACTGTGTACTAATAGGGTGTTGTAGCAGCATGCTGCCACAAAACCCTATTGGTACAACGAAGTTAATCAGTGACTATTTTTAATGTGGCTTTAATAAGGAAAATATAGCTCCCTGGTGATGGTCTTAGGACCGAAACATGTAGGAGCAGTTTTAATGTTTTAATGTGTAAATTTTATATAAGTGTATTAGTTGGTGTATTAATTGAGTGAACTCGACAACATGCACGGTGTAACAATGAAAAAACACTAATGTTATCTTGTAAAAGTTGGTACTCTGCAGGCAGTTTGGAAATTCCCATAGGTGATACCTTATATAGAAGAAACCAATTAATTTAGAAATAAACAGTACATATTTTTACCTCCCAATTAGGTTTATAAAGAATCTAGGGTAAAGAGTGCGTCCGACCCCCTACACAGAGTTGGCGATCAATAAGGCGACTGACTCAGGCACGCAGTAAACTTGGTTTGCAGTACCCTCAACACACAGAACTTGGATCGCAGTGCCCCGGGCAGAGTAAACAAGCCACGTTTCTAGTTACAACAATTATGGATCCTTCCACGTATTAAGTTCATTTTGTCTTTTTTTCACGTGAAATATGCTGCACTGATTTAGTCCAACCTTGTATGCATCTTCTGTTTCTCCACATCGCCTACTGGGGTTTTCTGTGACATACTATTTCTCCTTCCTTATTCTGTTTTCCACTTTTGATTCTTAGTCTACTCCGTCATTTGCTTCTGTACGTTTTCTTGGGCTTCCTATTGCTTCATTTCATTTATTTCTTCTAATCCGTTTTAAACTAGTCATTTTCCGTCCTCATTTTATCCTCCTACTTTTGATCTCGCCCTCCTTTCTCGCCTTCTCCCCCTTTCTTCTGTATCCGATCATCACCTAACTCGTGTCTTTCTTCTTTTTCCCCGTTTCGTATTTTCTTCTTCATATCATCCATCTCCAATTTTCTACTGCGTGCTTTCTCCATCTGTCCTATTTTCTTACTCATCCTTATTATGTCCTATTATTTGTCTCCTTCCTACTTGCTTCTTATGTATCATATTATTTCTCCTTAGCTTTCTTATTTGTATATGGTCTCCTATTCTTATTTATTTCCGCTTTCGCATTAAATGGTTCAAGTTTAAGAACCCCGTCCCCTTGATCTAATGACCGGTTTTCGTGATTACGTTGATGAATATTATGTTGTCTGCTCTCAGCCTTTTCCAACTCCAAAAGTAGGGCCGTCCTGTAGAATCCGGTATTTCCTGACCTAGTCAAGATATTCCGCGCAAATTACGGAAACCCTAGACATCCTTCAAGAAAATTACTTTTTTTTTGAACACTTTTCGGGTATTGGCTTATACACGATACACTTTGTACTCGGGAATTGATGGGAAAATTTTGACTTCTCCTAAGCCAGAAATGTTGTTCCCATCTTTTATAGATATTATTTATAAGCCTGGATCCATAGTAATTTCAGTATTTTTGTTGGAAATGCAATGATTCAGCTGTATATCCTGGCAGACAGGATGTTGACTCTTGCTTGTGAAATCAGTGGAAAGAACAAAGGTGGGGATTTCTTGTCGTGTGAAGGAGAACAATGTATTACAATATAACAAATTGCGAAGGTACGAACTGGCTCAGGATAATATCCATTAGCAGAGTTTTCTGAACATAGTTTTAAAATTTGGGTATCCTAAATGAATCTTCGGTTACAAAGTGGAACATGTACGTGTTTCCGATATCGAACACGCCTTGTTTATCAACTAACCGATTTAGTTCAGCACACAAATTTTATTTACCTGCTGACTTATTTCATAGAGTGGAGAAAGACTCCAAAAACTCTGTAAAGAGTTGTTTAGTTACTACCCTGCCCATGGCGAAGAATCTTTACACTGGACTATTTATGTTTTTCTGGTCTTCTGGCAGGGGCGCTTTGTTCGTGCAGTGGGTGATCTCCGGGCTATGGAGTTACTCCATTACTTAGCAACGGCTGTAGTTTGGTCTAGCCTCTAACAATGACTTTTTCTCGAGTAGGTCTTCCCGCATCCTAGCAACTGTGCTATTGGGGGTGGGGGTTCCGCGAACAATGGATTTTTTTTCATAACGTAATTTTCTCGGAGTTTCACTCCAAGAGGAAATTTTAGAGTTAATTTGTTTATATGAGACGCCGTTTAGAATGAACAGGGTGGACCGGACAGACAGACGCCCGAAAAATACATTTATTTGTGATCGTTTTGGTGGTGGTGGTGGTGGTGGTGGTGATAGTAGTAGTAGTAGTAATAGTAGTAGTAACGGTAGTATCAGTGGTAACAATTCGAAGAGTTCTAGCAGGGTTAATAAAAATCCACGATGCAACAGTATGCAGATATTTATTTATTGCAAAGTTACTCTACATGTTTCGGGTGTCACAGCACCCATCATCAGGAGTACTAAAAACTGTAGCCGCAGCCTCCGGTACAGGTCATAATACTGGTACAGCTACTTCCCTCCAATGTGGCCTGATCGGGTCTTAACGCTAGAAGTGAACACGTAAAAAAGTAAGAATGAAAGGAAATTGACCAAAACACATGCATGCTGTGGATAAATCCTTAACATGTGTTCATTGTAAGCTATTGATGAAAGATGTTTCGTCACTTCTGTGGATTGACAGCCAGTATCGGAGAAAGGTGTCGCACACAGCTGTCTGTTAGTACTATGTTGGGAATAACAAAGAGAGTATCTTCTTTTGACCGTTGGATTACTGAAAAGTTTTTTTGAGTGGGTTTATAAAACGGACTAAAAATAGCAACTGGGAAGTGAAACACGATTCGTTGCCTTTGTAAAAGTTTCATTGGCTTCTTGAATAAATCAGTAGCACTTTTCAGTACTGGCCACTGTAGACGGTTTGTACTTTTGGCTTTTATGCCACAAATAACTCTTCGACGTACGTTATTATATTAGCGTATTGGCAGAAAAAGAACGCCGGTAAGACCAATGCCACCATATAAAGGTAGGGAGACGGCCGTGTGCCTGTGCCTGACGAGGAAAAAATATTGTTTAGAAGACAGTCACACAAGCAGTATTATAAATGCGATACATCATGTTGGATATAAAAAAAGGTCTGTGAAAGAGTGCCCTTACTGGGATTTAGATACGTCGTACATGGGATTGTTAATAAACTGCAACGTAGCGCAGCCGACAAATGCAGGTCTAGAATACGGTAATATTGGGGTACTACGTTACATTAAGGGGACTGTGGTAGCACAATGGTTAAAGTGCTGTGCTACAAATCGGAAGGTCGCTGGTTCGATCCCAGCTGGTGTCAGTGGATTTTTCATTGACATAATCCCTCCGATCACACTATGGCCCTGGGTTCGACTCAGCCTCTAACAGAAATGAGTACCAGGAGTATTTCGTAGGGTTAAAGGCGGCCGGTGCGTAAGGCTGACAACCTTACCACCATCCTGTGCCGTTGTCACGAAATATGGGGACCTTAACTTCCAGGAACCCCCTAGGTCCCTCCGGGCCTGTAACGGGACTGCTTTACCTTTACCTTTACGTTACATTAACTTGCATTTAATATTCAGTTTCATTGTTTATCACGTTGGTCAGGAAAATGAACCCGATATTTCCTTTTGTCTTCTGACACGTTGAACCCTTAAACGTAAACGTCCTCCCGTAACATGTCGTGCAGGCACGGAAGGGAATTAGAGTGTAACTGTGCTCGTTCGTACCATCGGCACTAGATCGGGATGGCTGTTCGACACCAAGCCCCGGCCGCTTCATTACATTTCTAATTGTAAGAAGAACTGAGCGAGAGATGCGGGGATAAATGTATATTGGTCCTTACTTAAAGTATCCGCTCTTCTTGTAAGATTTTAATGAAACGAATTTTCTGGACAAGTTTGCGAAAAATCCCCAAATATAAAATTTCATGAAAATCCCTTCAGTGGGAACGGAGTTGCTCTATGCACGGGAGGACGGACAGACAGACAGATGGACAGACTTGACGAAGCTAATAGTCACGTTTCGCAATTTTGCGAACGCGCATAACATATAATTAATTGTGTTGATGGTAACCATATACTCAGGCCCACAATATCATACGCACAACGGGATATATGTCGTAAAATGACGAAATTTTGATAAAGTTGGTAGGGCTGTGTTTGTGCGTAAATTTTGAAATTAACATTGGAATTTAAGCGGGTAGTTCCTTGGGTGTGGTGAGATTATTTCTTCTGGAACTGCGGCCTTTGACAAGTCAATTGTCCTTCCCGCGTATGACTAGTGAAGGCATATGGAGCACTGCTGGAACTAGTGCTGATCGGCGGAAACCGATTTGCTCGTAGAGTGACCTGTCTCAGGGTCACTTAAATCCATGGCAAAACCCACGTGGACTGCCCTGGGACTGAACCTGTGTCTCCGCGCTGAAAGCGCATTAACTATGGCACAGATAGTTCATGCCTTTTATACTTAAGAGTGGACCAAGGAACTGAGTGGTCTATGTGTCACCAGGCGGAGATTAAAATGTGCTCCATTGAAGGCAATCTTAATTAAGTACGCTCTTCTGTCTTACAGTGTTTGCGCTATTTATTTTGCTAATTAGTCTTGTATCTTTTGATTGAAATCACTATAAAAACACGAAGTATTTTGTGGTATAGTGGACCAAGGAACTGAGTGGGCTATGTGTCACCAGGCGGAGATTAAAATGTGCTCCATTGAAGGCAGTCTTAATTAAGTACGCTCTTCTGTCTTACAGTGTTTGCGCTATTTAATTCGCTAATTAGTCTGGTATCTTTTGATTAAAGTCACTATAAAAACACGAAGTATTTTGTGGTATGAATTTTGAATGTAATTGCTCTCTCTCTTAATACAGTGGATGGCAACTGCGCTTACAAACCTGCTCCTTCGGCACTGAACATCGGCTAGTACATGGCTAACAGTACCGAATGTAGTGCAGGCAAGACGTTATGGTCGATAAATACGAGTACATCTGATGGTTGTAAGAAAGCAGCCAGTATCGCTGTATGCTCTGTGCTGTGGCCTCTCAGCTAGTTGTGTCTATATTTTGGTCATCCCGCTCTGCATAATTCAGAAAAATCAATAGCATGTTATTGTGTTCGACGCAAATTATCTATGAAAACATAAATTTGCTACACATTTCGGCTTTCTATCAAAGGCATCATCAGGCCGGACATAAAAACACTGAAATATACAGGACATATCTGTCGTCATTAAATTTTTTCTGATATTGTTTTGATATGTGACCGTCTAAGGGCTTCGATAGAAAAATGTAGCATGTGTTCCATTTGTATTTAATGAAGGGGTGGTCGAAGTAGCCTTTTATGGGAATTTCAACGAGCTACTTTATTCCTCTCTAACTTGATAAGTGAAGACGCCTCCAAATATGAATAGGTTTGTGAATAAATAGTAAATCAGTCCATATCTATTACACCGCACCACTTGAAGTGCTTCGTTCTGGGTTGGCAAATTATCGTGAGCCTTTATTTCCGAATCTTGTCTCAGACAGCTACATGTTCCTTTCCTGCCTACAGATTTCGTTGCGCTGAGCTTCCTTCTCGTCTTTTAAGATGCATGAGCCTTGTGATCCTCAGATTAAGGGGTCGATCTGCGCAGTACATATTGGTATTCTGGTGAAGTATGCTGCTCCCAATATCAAAGTTCAACTTAGGTTTCGCTTTCAGAGTTAATGGAGCTTGGTCCTAACGACGCCTTTCATAAATTGAAAGTTGATGATTATGAAGGCTGATATCAGAAATTAACAGAATATCTTAAGATTATTTCTTCCAAGGGCCCGTTACTGTCATTGCTGTGTCTAAGAAGAGTATGTTAAAGGACGGCCCTTGCGAGAAAACCATGAGTTTTATGTACACGAGGGATCTCGAAATGAAAAGTACGCAGGTGGAATGGTTAATTTCAAATTTTGAGGCGTGCTGCGCGTCATTTTGAGCTATAAATGGGCCAGGTATTGTAGTTAAAATGTAACAAACTGTGCAGGATATTTGATACCTTTTTGAAACAAAATCAAAATATGTTATAATCGTTGAATTTAAGACTTTGTTGCTCTCTCTCCTGCCGTGCGTTGTACTTTGCGTTATAAGAACAACAACCTCATTCTGACGCCGAGCCAGGCCGTGTTCTGTAATGGAATGAGATAAGTGAGAGGACCATTTAGAATGAAGTGTCGAGCCGCGTGTTTGAGGCTCTTGACGGCAAGTACTTGGATGCCTGTAAGGTCTGTGGCACTGCATGTCTGTATCGGGGACTCGCAACTATGACAACGTTCGTCGCCATTTCAAAGTAAAGGATGTCTGTTGACTGGGGCGTGTTACGTAAACCTGTTCATTATTCAGGTTATATTCTTAGGATTTACGAGTCTGCGTGCTATGGTGTAGGTAGTTAACCAACGACTCGGCGGATTCTGCCTACTTCTTTAGGACAGAGCCAGTATGTTCCTCTGAATATCTGGTGAATACCTACAATAATACATGGTCCCCTGACCGAGACACTGGAATACCTTGAAAATATGAGATCTTGTTACTGCTATTAACATTCGGTATAGCAAACTCCTGCCGTTTCGATAATCAGCCACACTAGTAGAGCTCGGTTGAAACCTGATGGCACACGGTGACGCACGGTAAGGGAAGTGAAGGGGAAACATGCGAGTGGAGTGGGTAGCCAGTAGTCTTGCACTCTACCTCAGAACATGGTGTATCCAGCATTACTACCATTACTACTGCTGATGTGCCCCCCTCGGCTGCCAGTAGTCGACTGAACTTACCCCCCCCCCCCTACCCCCCGCCAATTTAAATGGACTTGTCCGTTTCGCTGAAAGACCAAATCTGGTTTCTGCGCGTGTGCCATCACGTTTCAAACGTGCTCCACTTTAATAATACTCTGCTGTGCTACAGGCCTGCTTGACGCGCGACTCACGGTATTTATCAGTCCACTTTATTCGTTTTTGTTCTGTCCGTCTACATTATGGATAGCGCACTGTTTCATGATATCTCGAGTTCTGCTTCCAGTAAGAAATGTAATATCGTGCTATTCTAAAAACTTCGTACATGATACATGATTATTTCATGAATCTTTTCTGGTAACCACCACCAGCAGCAGCAGCAGCAGTAGCAAAAGAATATAAGCCGTCCAGGCTTGTTCCGACTTCGTGGGTGATGGTCTGTCCTTTTCCCTGGTGGATCGACATTTCTTTTGCCGGTCGGTGTGTATCCGTGAAATAACGTGGTAATGCATGTACCTTTATTCTTAAAAAATAATCTGTCCGTGTGCAGAATTTCTTTGTCATGTCATTATCCTGTACCGTGGGTACTATAGTATTGTCAGCTTTAGTTTGTTTAACGCCTTCAGGAGAGGATTTGCTTCCTTTAGTTGATGGATTATTCCATTAATTCTTTTGTTGAGCTAATTTTTCATTATGTGCATAGCAGATTCGTGTCAGATATTTTGGCCTGTCCTTATGTTAAGAAAGGTAATCTTTTGCTCTTTTGAACAGCCCGCACTCCTTACAGTATCACGCGTTCATTTCTTTGATTTTTACACACACACACACACACACACACACGTATATATATATATGTGTATGTGTATGTGTGTGTGTGTGTGTGTGTGTGTTACAGGGGGGGTACGCGGTGGCGCAGTTGGTTGAGCCACTGCGCTACAAGCCGGAAGGTCGCGGATTCGATTCCCGATATTGTCTTTCGAATTTTTCATTGACATAATCCTTCCGGTCGCACTATGGCCCTGGGGTTGACTCAACCTCTAACAGAAATGAGTACCAGGAATATTTCCTGGGGGTAAAGGCGGTCGGTGCGTAGGGCTGACAACCTTACCACCTTCACGTGCTAATAATAATGAAATCTGGGAGCCTAAACCTCCTGGAACCCTCTGGGCCTGACCAGGCCTGTAATGGGATCGCTTAACCTTTTGTATGTGTGTTACAGATAACGCATTATTGTCTCATTCCTTGCTGCCCCTTTCTTGTAAGTTATTTATTGCTATCCTAACTATCATTGTGAGATTTTAATTTCTTATATCGGTATTGATGCGGTGTGGCGCCTTGTCGATTTAAGTATTACGTACGTTTCGGAAGAGTTTCTTGCCCCTATCTTCATGGTATAAGCAGTGAAAGAAGATACGAAAGCTGTTTTTAAACTGCTTAAATCCTGAAAATTGAGGCACCAAGCTAATTTGGAACACCGGGAACTAATTACCAATCGACACGGAGTCACATGCTGAATGACTTGAATATTCTGGACACATCCCTTCTTTTTTACGCCCATTATTCTATTATTTGGTTATTATATTTCTGTCTAGTATCCTGGCTACTGTTTACTTGATGATAATAATAATATCCTATTTATTATAATAATTTCCTCTTTATTCTAATCGTCTCTTATGCGATTGACCTACAAATCTTTATTCTATGCTAAGAATACCACACTGTTGTCTATTAGCTTATTTTCTCCTTTCTTTGTGAAAGGTATTTCTTTACATTTTTAAAAAGTTATACGTGAGACATATCTTTTGTTGATCCTTTGTATTAGTTGAATTACACTCTTTTAAAGTTATGGTGGAAACTTACGCGTGCTAAAGGTACGCACGGGACTGAGAGACTTAAGCCTGCCGTGAAATCCCATATATATATATATATATATATATATATACACACACACACACACACACACACACACATCGGTGTATAGTAACTACTGTGCTTGAAAGTGTTAATGTGGTAAAGCTTCACAAGCTAAACATTAGTAGCTGTAAGGAGAGCCCCAAGAACAAATGAGACTTTGCCAGGTCTTTACGTGTCTGCATCGCGCAGTCATCGATCGCCTGCTGCATCCGACTGCGGATTGCGGACATATACACTAAGAGCAGACTAACTGAACGGGTAGGACCGGGCATGAGATGTTGACAAGAAGTCTGTCTGGGGTTGTTGAAAACTTTTATCTTCAGCTACTGTACCAACATTCACATAAGAAGGCGTTTAACCGCGCCGAGAGATACACATCTGTTAAAGTTTTGGCAGCGAATTTTACCAAGTCAGGTACGGCGAACCGTGTGTGTGGCGAATGAAATGCTGTTTGGAAAGAATGTGTAGTAAAAGTAAAGTAAAGTTCACCCTAGAACAGGCCACGAAGGCCCAGACGGGTAGTATTTGTGTAGCTATATTCTTTCTTTAACTTCGACGTTTTACCGCCTGGAAAGACCAGGTACCCGTTGTCTAAGAGGCTGTGTGGGCCCCAGGGCCGGTCTTGATGGGTGCAGGAAATCTCGCCGTCACCGGCATTCGATCCCTGGGCCTTCCAGCCCGTAGCTAGTCGCTATACCGACTGCGCTATCCCGGACCACGAATGTGTAGTGGAATTTGGTAATTAAATTATTGAAAGTTAAAGTACGCGTGGATGTGCATGAGTGACAAATTTGTTATCCGTGTAGGCTACAGTTCTTCCTCCGTTTAAGTTTTGACATGTGGTCTTGGAAATGTTCGTCGCCTTTGCCCGAAGTCCTTCTCCACGTGTGCTGGCTTATAAGAATTATTTATCTCCGCCGGAAATATCCACCAAATTAAAACCAAAATCTGTGGTGTTGCAATGCTAGCCTTTCATTTTAGACGCGTTCCCTGAGTTGTGAAAAGAGACTGTTGGATTAATCATGTCCATCTATTTGACTGCCTACATGTCTGTCCATCTAAGGGGAGAAACTCTGTTTCCGCCTGACGGATTTTCATGAAATTTTATATTGGGAGTTTTTACTAAATCTAAATATTTTGCTTCGTGAGATTTGGGATTTTATAACACTGTTGCTGTTCTCGGATGTCTGACGCTATGTAGATGGATGTGAAGCTCCCGACATTTTGAAGATTAATAACGCTCGTGAGAACAGGGTTTGCTAGGCCTTTTACACCCTGTTTTTCCCGAGTTGGCTATCTGCTTGGAGCCCCAGACCGAACCTGTATCTTTAAGTAAAGTTTGGTTAAAATCGGATAAAAATAACAGACCCTTGGCAGAAGTTTCCAATGATAGCTAACTGAATTATTACTGTGCTGAAAAAGTTTGGGATAAAAGTTGTAGAGAAGATCAAAACACATATTTCTTGTCAAACTGTATTGTTTCTTTTCCGAAAATCGTGCCGTTTATTTGATAATAGCGGGGAGTACGTTTAGAGCCATAGGATATGTAATATGAGTTACAAATGGCGCAGTTGAATAGGCCTGCTACGTAAATAAATGAATGAATTCAGAATTTCCGTAAAGCACAATTAAAACCAATACTGCTCAAACTATACTTCCCAAATGCTGAGACGGTTCCCAAGATTCCAAGTTGCCACTACATGCTTCTCATGTAGCCCTCCCGAATTAAATCTAGTAGTAACCAATTTCATGTTTTGTTTACATGTGAAATAACCACTGCCACCAGGTAACAACCCAATTGCAGTAAATAAATAAATATATATAAAAAATATTATGACCTTATGGTTTGGGCCACAGTTTAAATTCGTTGATAGTTACCGAGATTTCTTAGGAACATGCTGCCTCTATCGTCGGAAACTTTGGTAACCCAGTCCGAAAATCACGGTGTCATAAATCAGAATATTACAGCCTTAATTCTTACCGCCGTGAAAATAATCAAATCTCATCTACTTCAAAATGCACTGTAATTATACGATAGCAGAGTCTATCGCTACAGCAACTTTCGGTACCAGTGCAATATGTAGCCTGTGAGTGGCTGAATCTGAGTGGTGTAGAATGAGCACGTGACAATAAATGCCACTGCGCAACGAAAGCGAATTCATCGTATTTTGTAACGGCCAGTAGAGGTACCTGTTCCCAGACAGTAAATCTTGCTCATGAAACAGTAAATTGTCGTAACCCTCCGACACACAATTTTAAAGGTGAGAGAAATAGCTTGATCAATTTTCAGTAGTCCAACACTTTTGCATGTTATTTAGGGTTTTATGGAAGTATGAAAACAAGCAAATTTTTTGTGGGCACAGTATTTTGAGAGGTGTGTTTGTAACCCAACTGTCTAGTAGTGCGGGAATCTCAGTTTCATGAATCTTTTGGGTTATGACAGATTGCTGTTTTTTTGAGAAATGTGCATCACCTGCTGCAAGACTAGCTCTGAATTTTACCTGCACATTGTATTTACGCGTTTCATATGAATTGTATATTGTTCACATGATGGTCTTTTCACAGGGAGACAGACTGTGTTCTCAGCGAGAAAGGAACTGAAGTCTTATACTACATTGTATAATGTCTCCGAACTTCAGTCCTCAAAGTTTAGAAATTTGTCATCGGCAAATTCGCAACCTCCACTATTTAGATGTCACTGCGCTACAAGCCGGAAGGTCGCGGGTTCGATTCCCGATGGTATCATTAGAATTATCCATTGAATAATCCATCCGGCCGCACTATGGCACTGGGGTCGACTCAGCCTCTGACAGAAATGAGGACCAGGAATATCTCCTGGGAGGTAAAGGCGGCCGGAGGGTAGGGCTGACAACCTTACCATTTTCATATGCCGATTGTCATGAAATCTGGCAGAAACGACCTCATGGAACCTTCAGGGCCTGTCCAGGCCTGTACAGGGATTGCTTTATCTTTTACTATTTATGTGTCCTGAAAAATGTCAGTTATGTGTGGTTTGAATGTCAGAATGATGGTGAATAATTTGGCTTTGTTCCCCTCACTGGCCTTTTGAGATTCCTTGTGTGTACTAGAATTATTCATAGCTGAAGATAAACATTGGTCACAAGAGTCTCGCCTTACTACAGTAACACTTTTTATTGTCTCTTTACTGTGCGTGTTACAGAATAAATATGATACATGCAAAAATGTAACGTTTCTTTGTCATGCTGTAATGGGAACACTTTGGACCGCACACTATGATGGGGACGTTTGTTGGAAGACAAAACGGCAGGTTAAGATTAAGAACTTCGGTGATTTGATGCTGTGTAGTTAGGTAGATAATACCATTCTTTCGGGGAACGTGCTGTTACTATTTTAGGCGCACTATCATAGACGCGGAAGGCGCATGTTAGCTTCGTCGTGCCCGTCCTTCCGTCTGTCTGTCGGTCCGTCTATCCATATGTATCAGCGCGACTCCCAGTGGACGGATTTCAATGAAATTTGATATTTGGAAACGTGATATGTCGAGAAACTCCAAATTCGGTTCAAATCGAAAAAAAGTCGGACTACTTACGTTATGATCTAAAGAACGTTTTATAGTTGCCGGTCGCATAAATTTGCGATAAAAGCATTTTTTCGCAACACAGTATTTTTATATAGTTGACAGTGATACGTGGCTCAGCAATACAAACAGTTAGCCTTATTGCATTTCCATTATAACAAAGTTTATGCGGGAAGTTCGCAGTTTTACGTCACGAGCCTGTTGCCTCTTTTGTTTATCCTGAATGTGGAGACATCGAATCTCCCGAAACGTCTGTGCATTTGTACAGAGGTACTTGCCATCACGCTGTAGACGATCGTAGCCTTTGCAGTCGCTGCAGTGATAACCTCAAGTATGAAAAAGTGAGATACTTATTTTATTATCATAAATTATATGTCTTACGTGGGCCGGGTAGCTCAGTCGGTATAGCGACTGACTACGGGATGGACGGTCCGGGATCGAGTCCCACTGGGGACGAGATTTTCCGCCCGTCCAGTCCGGCCCTTGGGTCCACCCAGCCTCCTGTACAATGGGTACCGGGTCTTTCCCGGGGTAAAGTGCGCCAGGGGCGTGTTACTGACCACTCACCCCCTTCTAGTGCCGCGGTCATGGAGGAGTAAAGCTATACCTCTACCCACCCTCTGGGCCCCACCGGGCCTGTAACGGGATCACTTTACCTATATATCTTATATATGAATGTGACATTAAAGAAAGTAAATTAAAATATCAACACTTTGTGTCGTAATTAAACTGAGGATGTCTCGAAATTTAAAATGACTACCGGGGATAAACCGTGACAAATGGAAGTTATCTTTATTAAATTGGAAAATAAATTGTGGAAATGTTTCCTATTGTTGGGTTCCAAAGTGTCTTCGTCCTGTGTGTAAGACGCATTGAACCTATACCGGGCGTGTAATGTTGCTTGTGGAGACATTTGCGATGAGATAACGTCTTTTAACCCTTTCCTTAGTCAAAGTTTGGAAAATCATGAGCTATTCATTTACGGAGATATATATCGGATTACTAATTCATTTCGAAAAGATGTGCCAAAAATAACGACGCCTTAGCCTTTGTTGTGATTTGCATCTTTTAAATATGTGTTTTCTCTCATTATTAGTATATTTTTATTGCACACACTGTGTACAAAAATATACAGATGAAATTACTCCTATAATTTCGTCCATTCTTTACTCTGTGTAGTGAAATTTATTTTGCCCTCATGCAGGCTAAATTTTTACGAAATTTCTTACACCACGTAAAACGCTGAGCAAGCCTACTGTGTGTTATATATATCAATACACTCGCAATATGTAATATATTACAACTTCTTTGTGCTTAGTTAACAATTGTCTACACTGTGCGCACCAGAACAGGTTACAAGAACTAAATCCGCTGTGGATCAAAAAATTCATATAGATGTTTGTTGTTCGCACACAACTGTCTACATACATAGTAAACAGCCACATATTAAAGAATTTTTAACTATTATTATGTCAACGGCATAATATTTATATTTTTGTCTATAGTTACTAATAGTTTTTGATGCGCTGTATGCAGGTTACGACGTTTTAGTTTCATGTGTGTATAAATTCCTTTGTGTCATTTTCTGGCTGAAGATGGCGAACACTCGCTGAAAAATGTGGGAGAGCTTATATATATATATACAAATAACTTTTAATATTTTACATATTGTGCACGCATTTGTTGATATGTGTAATTAAATATAGTAAAAATGTAAAGGAACATTTGAATTTACAAAACAATAATCTTGTTAATATTTTTTAAATGGAAATGTGAAATACTGGAACATAAATCACGTATGTATGGAACAGTGCTTGCCATGAAATATCTGTATTGTAACCGGGTGAGATAAATAAGCAGGCAAGGACATCACATAATGAGGACATGCCTAATGTTTACAGTTCACACCATTGGTTTAGGATGATAAAGATTAGGAGTATGCAAGGGGCAGGGTATGTGGGCTAGGTGGGATGGAATTGAGAAATTTCTTTATTTGTGGAATCTGTTGCAAAGTATTTACGTCGAAGACTATGAAAAATAACACGAAGTTGAAATTTGGGTAGTTGGGGCCGCGATAGCAACCACCTGGACGGTCCGGAGATGGATTCGCGGGAGGGCAAGAAGTTTATCTCTTCTCTAAAGCAACGTGCGGGGCTAGTTCAGCTTCCTTACTTACTCCATGGTGCAGAGTCCTTTTTGAGCAGCTAACTGGTTTGCAGCTAGTCAAGAAATTCCCCGCATTTCACGGAACCTGAAGGTTCATTACCGCACTCACAAGCTTCCGCCACCTGTCTCTATCCTGGGCCAGCCCAATCCAGTCCCTATACCCACATCCCACCTCCTGGAGATCTATCCTAATATTATCCACCCATCTACGCCTAGGTCTCCCCAGTGGTCTCCTTACCTCCGGTTTCCCCACCAAGACCCTATACACCCCCCTCTTCCTATTAAAAGTATATCGAGGTTTCTCCGAGATTAAATCAGCCGGGGCGTGAAGCTGGCCAGTAGACCCCATTTGGTACTGACGTTTTTAGAATGGATATTGCTGTTCTAGTCCCCTGGTATGTTGTCTTGGCGTGGACTGGGAGCAGGGAGTAAGGTACCAAAGTGTCTGGGCCGGTGGGTGGGGATAGGGGACGGGGAACTCTTGGCTTCGTAATGTTTGCCTGTCCGTCCCCCTCTCTGTTAGAATGGAAGAAATCGGCTGCGGTGGGGCGGATTTTCGTGAAGTTTGATATTTTAGGATTTTTCGAAAAATTGTTGAGAAAATTTAAGTTTTCATTAAAATCCGGGAAGAATAACGGACGCTTTATGTGGACACCTAATTACATGTATGATAGTATTTCCCTGAGTTCTGTTTGGAATGAGGAATGTTTCAGACAAAGTTATAGAGGAGATAAAAATACACGTTTTGTGTTCAGTAACAATTTTCCGAAAATCGCGCCGTTTTTAAGGTAATGTGGAAAAATATGGGAAAGCCAGACAGGCCACAGATGACAATATAACACGGCGCAGAAAAGATGCTATTTGCGTGCCGGATAACTAAGGCAGGAATAACTGATGCTTTATGTGAACACCTAATTACATGTATGATAGTATTTCCCTGAGTTCTATTTGGAATGAGGAATGTTTCAGACAAAGTTATAGAGAAGATAAAAATACACGTTTTGTGTTCAGTAACAATTTTCCGAAAATCGCGCCGTTTTTGAGGTAATGTGGAAAAATATGGTAAAGCCAGACAGGCCACATGTGACAATACAACACGGCGCAGAAAAGATGCGATCTGCGTGCCGGATACCTAAGGCAGGAATACAGAAACATGTTCACAGTAATTAATATTTATTGCTTAATAAATGATTTATTCGTTCTGATCTCTAAAATGTTTGTGGCAACGCTTACGAAAAGTGAGAAAATATGCAGCGACTTCCCTGTCACTACAAACCGTTTAGCCAAATTTTACACCTAAACATGGTCATAAGGAAACATTCTTTTGTTTCAATGCAGCTTCTATACGTAGCGTGTGAAAGGAGTGAAAATTAGTTGGAATACAATTTCTTCTATACCCTAGTATGTATTACTTGCATAACTCTGTTGCCTGCTAATTGAAATTGTGAGCTAATAAAACAGTAATATGATTTATGGAAGACCGCATGGTTGTGTTTAGTGTAATTTATTTCACTCATGACCTCGATGTTACCAGGAAAATAACACGGAATTATTGAGCTTCTGCTGCAACTATGGTTACGCGAAAGCTCTACCATTGTTTGTTATAATACATTGCCTGAATTCTTTAAATAGTCCACATTTTATGCAGTTCCGCTTATCTCATTTGTCTTTGTGTCATTTCTTACAAAAACTGGTTTATTTTTCTACTTATAGTCTTATTATTATTATTATTATTATTATTACTGTCTTGTTCGCTGATCCAACAGAGAAGTGGAATTTTAGAAACTGGTCCTCCCTCGAAACAAGACCACCTTGATGTGTGATACATCAGTTATGAGAGTTCTACAAAACGTGTAATTGCATTGTGTTGGTTAGCACTGTGGTCGGTCCAGTTTCGAATTTAGGTCCGTCCACCATCTGTCGTCCGATAAGTCTGTCGTAGGTCTCCCAGTTGCTTCAGGCAAACACCTGATAATAAACAGCGGTTTATTTATCCCACGCAATTTCCAAACCACTGTAAAATTTATATGTCATTTCTCACTGAGCACTCATTATGACCTCAGTAGTTAAAATGGTGTAGTTAAGTGAACCAGTAAACAAGAGACCATAAAATGACCATAGCAGGGAACGGTCTATGTAAGATAACAACCATAGTGAAATAGAAGGAATGATGGAAACTCATTTCATGTTTCGCACTGTAAGTTTGGTATTTCTTTTCCACAAGATGCGCATTTCGGCCCCCCGCTTTTTTCGTGTTGGCTTCAGCTGAAAGAAATTCCTCATTTCGTTTAGCTGAGCAAACTTGAAGCAGTGCCCTGTCAGACAGAACAATATTTTATGTAGAAAATGTAACTTCCTAGCCTTATATAAACGATTCCCTGTCATTGAAACTACCATGGAGAGGTTCAGTATACGCTGGAGAACTTCTAGCTTCTACTTGTTTGTTTTGTGGAATAATACTACACTGATCTTATTGAAGGTTTATTGAGTGCATAAATCTTATTATGGACGTAATATAAATATTTTGAAGAAGTTTTGGCATTGCGAATTTTCATGTAAAACTAAGGAATGTCTCGAAGAAGATCAGGAAAATCGATTACCCTACAGCCATTCGAACTGGGTGTGTTACAGTACATTGTTAATTGCTGAGCCAGTCTGATCAGTATAATTACAAACGGCATTTTTCAACCAGAATTTGAAGGTTAGGGTTAGGAATTTTTTTGGATCTTATTTTAATAGTTTCTTTGAAAAGGACATTTTCCTTATTTGCTGTGTTTCCTTATTCCGGTGGACAGAATTCTTGTTTTTCTAGGCCTATGTGGAGGGTTACGCTCATACATTGGGGTGGCTCTGCACGGTGGCTCAAGTTAGTAAGAATTTCTTCATGTCTTCTCCACTCGAAGAAAGAAATTGAGCAAATATACAAAATATAAGAACTGGCACGATAGAACAGGCCAAAAGGACAGTCTTTAATGTGTTGTTTAACCATGTCCAAAAATGTATTGGAGTACATTCCTTTGTATTTGCGAAACGTTAAGCAATAAATCGTTTACCTTCCTTCAACACAACTACCCTTCTTTTAGAAACAGCTACATGTTTCGGTCCTTTACGACCATCATCGGGTCAAAAATACAGCATTTTAAAATAAGATGAAATGCGGTACTTATATATTCACCATATGGTGTCACTCTGTTTAATCCCACAAGTTTATAATGTTGGCAATTGTAAAATCTGTTCGTGTAGTCGCTGACGGTCACAGAATTATTGTAGGTCTTAGGACGTATTAAGAAGAAGTCAAAATATTAAATTCAAATTAAAATCTTTAAATACTACTTATGAAATGTATAAAGTTGAGTCGAGGCGTTCGCTACATGACATTGTGTAAATCCGATGGTATTTTATATATATATATATATATATATATATATATATATTTATGTGTGTGTATATATATGTATGTATGTATGTATGCATGTTTGTATGTATGTATGTGTGTATGTATGTCACGCCGAAACGGTGAAGTTGGCAGTCTGAAGGTCTCGGATGTTTTTGTTTATGTCATATGTGTGACTTTTTCTTGAACTGCATCATTTCGTTCTCGTATGGTTCTCATGTGAAGTTCTCGTTGGTATGTATGTGATAGTATCGGCGTGTTGATTGTTCACGTGTCGCTGTCAGGCGCTACGTGAACACAGGTACACGTAGTTGTGTTCGACGGATAGTAAACGATTTATTTTTGAGCAGTTCCAAATTTTTTTAACAGTTCCAAAAATTTGAGCTTGAATTTTTTTTTTGGTTTTAATGAATTTTAATGTCAGTTTTGTATAATCTGAGGATTTCGAGTAATCTGATATGGGGTTCGTGTAAAGTGAGGTCTGTAGGCTTTTCGAAATAACACTAGAGAGAGTCGGGGAAAGTTCACCGAGGACACCAAATACGAATTCATCATGAGTCCTTCTAGGTATTTTGTGCGGTGAACGCATAGAATGTATGGACAAACACTCTAAAATCACGTGAAATGTGGGGAAGATTTCTTATGAATTGAGTGCTTACTTCTGAGTTCGTAGTTCTTGTCAGTATATATTTCAATGCTGTAATTGTCATGAACACTAGCCTGATTTTCCTTGTTTATGTTACTGACGGTAATAATAATAATAATAATAATAATATAATTAAATATGCTGGTATAACAGCGCAGGGTGATTTACAAAACAAACACGAATACACAGGTGCACAAATATACAGCTGAGTTACACAAACAAAACAAAATAATAAGAAGTAAAGCAATAACATATGTGCTTGATGGATAGAACAAAAAAGAAGGAAGGGAAAAGGAGTTTCTTTGCTAACTGGATACTCAAAAATGCCTTTTCAATATTCGAAAAGAAGTGTGTGCTGTTTGTGAACGAATATAGTCTGTTAATACATAATGTGTTTTAGATTCGTGATTGCTGTTCTAAACTTGTCTACGCCTCTGCATATCAAGTATGCTGCTCTTACGCATCTACCCGAGTGACAGTTTTTTGCGTAACAGAAAAAAAAATGTGGGGAAGTCTGTAACGTGAAGTGGAACATGGATACCAGTGATGACCAAACCGACAGACAGTTTTTTAAACCATCATATGCATTAATAAAAAGAGCATTAAGATTGTATTTTCTAACCTGGAGAGTATGAGGCTGTAGACCATTGCTTCCCAACCAGGGTTCCGTAGAACATAGTTGGAGGTTTCACAAGAAATTGTGTAATGAATAAATGATTGAAATAATTTTTTTAAATAACACAAATATTTCCAAATATATCTTATGCGTATTGGACCGTGCATCATCTTGATATTTGAATAAAGGTTGACCAACTAGATGACACTTGCTTTATTATATATTGCTCAACATGTTTCAGACGTTAATACGTCCATCTTC
>Ga0131853_10003507_pt1 | contig 28119 bp, 21 predicted proteins | sample TergutLab28metaG_FD_92764 | JGI IMG/M metagenome (GOLD analysis project Ga0131853, IMG submission 92764) | Labiotermes labralis P1 segment gut microbial communities from Petit-Saut dam, French Guiana - Lab288 P1 (version 2) (version 2) | ecosystem: Host-associated > Arthropoda: Insects >...
CCAAACATTGCCTGGCCTTTTTCGTTTATCTCAAAACTTCCAAGATATTCAAACTCACCGATAGTTTCATTAAAGCGGAAGAGGTTTGCGAATTTACCTGCATTTTCAGAACCGACATTAAAGTGCTGGCCGACTACCATGCCAAAGCTTTCACGGCTTTCCATCGGTATTTCAATACTGGTAACTGACCCCGCTGTTGCTTCGGCTATTTTGTTCGGCGGGGCCGCCATTCCCTCTTCTTTCAGTGAAAGGTTAATACTTTCGGCATCGAAACCGGCCGGAATATTTCCGCCGCTGATACTAAAGGTGACACCGGCACCGGTATTCATCATCACCGAGCTGCTTGTTCCTTGCAGGGTTTCAAATATTTGGGCTGGGACTACAATTTCTGTCCCGGTATTAACTACCAGGTCAAAACCGTTACCTGCGGCATTGTTTACTGTATTTGCGCCAAGGGTATTAGCCGGGTTATTGACCAAGGTATCATTAATTGCATTAGTTATTACCTCATTAATAGTATTATTAAGTTCATTCCAAACCGGGACCGATCCGGGAGAGTCACCAAAGTTCGCCGGGGGCGGAGTCGGGCTTGGGCTTGGACTCGGACTAGGTGACGAGCCAGGCATCTGCGGGGTATCACTGGTTTTTGAAGCAACTAGTGTGACTTCACCCCACATGGTACTGGAACTATAAGCGCCGGCGAGCGGGTCACTCCAGGTAATTTGCGCTCTTTGGTCCGTTGCCGGGGGCGAGTCATTGATTTGAATATCAAGGCCAATCACCTTACCGGCTTCCCCTGCAAAACTTCCGCGGAATGGTATCCGCATATAAACAACATAACCATCGTTTGTCAGGGCGGAGAAAGCATAGTCGTTATCAAGCGGGGCAGCAACAGCGGTTGTCGGCCAGTTGGCGCCTAACAAGGTGTTTGCAAAGCGGGCGGAAATTCTGCCCTGACTACCTACACCCGAGGCAGCGGTTGGGATTGTCACCCGGTACTGATTGCCGACTTGCGCCTGTGCGTAATCACCCCGGAAATTTGTTTCACTTACAAATACTTCAACCGAATCTTTTTCCCAGTCATTACCCGCAGCGAAACAGATCATGTCATCTGAAACTTCAACGCGGACATAAAGGTTTTGATTATCCCAAAGGATTCGTGCTTTACCGGATGTATCGATACGGCCAACCTCCGGACGGGAGCCGGGGGCAAAGAGCATATTGTCGATACTGATTTCGGGTGCTGTATCCCATAGCGGGTCAGCGGCACCCAATGTCGGTGTCCCTTGCATTGCGCTAGCTTTCTTTGGTCCAAGATCCAAATCAGGAAGTTCCGGATCGGGCCCCGGGTCAGTTAATGCCGGAGGCCATAACGGGTCATCAAGCGGGGCAAGGGAATTACCAAGCCAGCCATCCGGGTCAATAACGGCAAAATATGCCGGTTTTGGTTTAAAAGTCCCGTCAAATAAGAGCGGGTGGCGGTCGCCGCGCCAGCTCATCCCGTCTTCTCTTCCCCAAACGGTGACACGTTCAATCCAGTTTGAATATTTTTTGTAAATCTGGAAAAGCCCGGCATATTGATTCGCCTGATGTTGCAAGTTCGTAGCTGTAGGTTGAGTAACTGATGTAATATCAAGTTCTGTAACACTGACTTCCGCACCTGCTTCAATGAAAAGGCGGATAGCTGCTTCAACAGCACTAATACTTGTATTTACATTGTAATGCGCTTGCATCCCGATACCTTCAATTAATGCACGGCCGGTATAATTTGCGGCGACTGCAACATGTTCCGGGTTACGCGGGTCGGTCCGCCACTTCCAGTTGAGTTTTTTGACCATATCAGCAATTGCGGCACTCTTTGTAACAAATTCTTCATTGTAATCATTGTAGTATAAAGTAGCATCGTCATCAGCTTCACGGGCAAATACGAAAGCATCATAAATATAATCGGCACCGCTTTCGCCAATTGACCTGTTCGCACCGTTATCATAAGAACGGTACCAATTTGAACTGGTACGGAGGTTATTTCTCCAGTCACCGTCAAAGACACCGCCGTCGGCAAAGGCTTCATTTACAACGTCCCATGCATCAAGTGTCCCGGCAAATTCACCGGCAATTAAGTTAATAAATGTTTCCAGATTATCCCTAGCTTCAGCACGGGTCAGAGGGCCGTCGTAAGTGTCTGTGCCGGTCCGGTTTTCATTGAGCCACCGGTATGATTGCTGATGCCAGACAAGGGCATGCCCGATAACCGATATGTTTTTTCCGCTTGCCCAATTAATCAAGGTCCAGGCACTTGAGAAATTTGGCGAGGAAGTAAGTGAAGTCATTGCCCATGAATCAGGCTTCATACAGTTTTCTGCCGTTACTGCATTGTAATGGTGTTCAAACATTGCTCTAGTATCAGCATCCATAGAATCACCAAAGCCAACATTCATGATATTACCAAACAGGAAATAACCATCATAAGTTTGCGCAAGTGAATCAAGCGTAAGGTCCCATTCAGGTAATTCAGCTAATTCCTGCGAAATCGAAACATCATCAATATACCAGTAATCCGGATAGGTACTGTCATCATTGGCGTTAAGACGGAAAGAAATACTGTCTAATGGTACTGCCATAACAGGGGTTACAAATTTCAATTCCACCCACGTATTAGTTGGTATATTTCCGGCATTGCTTGGGAATATATTACTGCCGCTGTTTTGGTTATTCAAGAACATTTGCGGGCCGGAAATTGTTTTCGCCCCTGCGGCCGCTGCGGGGACATAGAAATGCGCAGTTATAGTATAAACCGCACCGGCAGGGAGATTTAATTGGACATCACCGGTTCCCGGGGTCGCATGCTGCGCAATATGGCCAAAACGTACCCAATGATTCCAACCGGTCATAGCATTTGAAAGCCTTGTTACTTTGAGGGAATAATTGTCCTCACGGCCAAATGTATCGTCAATTTCTATATCGACACCATTTCCGTTTGTTCTAAACCTGGCATTCCAAGATGCTGTATCCGGAGCGAAGGTTATTACTATATTGTCCATTGTTTCGGTAAGTTTTCTGTGGATAAGGATAGTTTTCTCTTCATCCTGAATCCCTAACCTGTTTATTTTAAGTTTAACATTTTCGGCCGCTTCAACATCATCACTAAGCGATAATTTCCATACTTTGTTATCGCTGCCTGTAACTGCCTCAAGTGCATCTATTGAGAGTGAGGTGTTGCCGCCGCCGGGAGTAAACTCAATCTCGGATGCAAGCAGGTTAACCACCGGGTCAGTAAATGTCAGCGTGATTTCTGTCGTTGTAACAAGCCCCGCCTGGCCGTTTGCCGCAACGGTATAGTTAATAGTATTGCGTTTGATAAAGGTAATGTCGTCAAGGTAGTAATAGATTTCATCCTCGGGACTTCCCAGGAAATGTATCCCGGCCATAATATCAATATTGCCTGATAATGAACTCAAAGCCGGATTAATATTGAACTCTAATGTACTCCATGATGTATTAATTGAACCGCTATTACCGCCAATTTTACGGGCTCCATTATCAGTATGCTCAAGCCATGTTTGGAAGCCGTATCCTCTTGTCGCGGCGAAAAAGTCAGTCATTTTCCCCCCTACCGCTGTACTTGCTTTGATGCGGTATGTGATTTTTTCATAATCACCTAAGGTCATGCCGCTTGGAATTGTTACTGGTATAATTACCCCTGAATTATTTCCGGTATTGGGCTGGAAGCGTAATACTTTGTTTCCGCCGTCATCATAGATTTCAGCTTCTGTTGAACCGCCGTTTACCCTAAAAGGGGAAACCAAATCACCAATAGCTTGGTCTTCAAAATCAATGACGATATTGTCGCCTGTACCGCCAGAGCCGCCGCAGGTAGTGCAATCACCGTTACAATCAATCGCATTGAATTTGATGTTGGAGACTTCAAATTTTCCTCCTGCGCCTTTATGCAAGCGTAAGCCAAAACGCATATTGCTTTGGCTGGCAAAAGCACCTAAGGCAGCTACAGGCGCATCATTCGCACCCGACCCGGAAAGATTGATGGTTAAGGTACCGGCCGTACCCACACCAGGGACCCAGCCCGAATATGCAAGTAATTGTGTTTCACCGCCATTTGCCGGACCCGGCGCTTGGATATCGTGGTCAAAACCAGGGCCAAGCTGTGAGTTGGTAAAAGAGGTCGGCATCGCAAATAAGCGCAGCCTGTCTCCGGTCACATCCCCATCTACACCTTTAAAATCCAGGGTAACGGAAGCAAACTCTTCAAGGTTTGCCCCTAAGTCGGCATTGAACCTAATTGAAGCCCATTCATGGCCGTTTGTCAGCGTAAATTCTCTTACCCCGTTCACTGCGGCAGCAAGAGTGCTATTATCTCCAACTAATGTATTGATGTCTATTTCAACACAATTCACACCGCCGCCGCTAGGGCCGCCGGATTCGGTGACAACGATTGTATGGATTTCAAAATCAACTGTAGAGCCGTTTTGTGTTTGAATACGAATCTGTTCCTGAGCGCCGGAAGGATTTTTTGCTAAGCTGGTAAGTTCCTCATATGACCATGTCTTTGTAAGCAAAAACTCACCCGATGAGTCTACCGTTTGATTAGCATACCATGACCAAGGATCCTCAGCCCCGTTCAGTGAAACAGTAGTGCCGTTTGATGTTTGGCCGGTCACTGTAAATGTATAATCATATTCAGCTTTAATATTGAGGCCGGCAATTTTGATATCAACTGCACAATGACTGGCACTTCTTCCTGTTAGATGAAGCTCTGTGCCATTCTCTATCGTTATAGTAGGATTGTCAGACTTTTGCAATACATCTGTCCAGGCGCTGTCCGTTGCCATATTGGCTAAATCGGGATCTGTTGCCATATCATAGATTACATTGCCGCTTTGTGAAAACGGGCTGAACGCGCCCAGCATCATGATGCCATCCAGCAAACAATCGCCTAAACAATCTTCATCTAAGCAATCTTCATTTTGACAACCATCGTTATCCAAATCATCATTGTCTGGATTAGTGATGTCCGAACCAGTGCTATCTTCACAGTTTACACAACCTTCGCCTAAACAATCATAATCTTGCGGTAACCCATCACCCGGATCACCTAAAGAATCACCGTCAAGGTTGTCCGCCAGGTCAACTGACATTCCCTCTTCAGCATGAACAAGTAAGGCCCCGTCACCCAGGAAACTGAGCGCGGGAGTGGAAAACATAAATAACGCTAATAATAGCGCAATAGTTCTCCTAAGTACTGCTTTCTTTTTGGTGCTTTGCATTAATGATACCTCCTTTATAATAGTTACAAATTCAGTTAAGTTACAATTTAAGATACAAATTCCAGTCAAGATATGTTTTAGAGTTTGCATTAATTCTATCAATAGTAGCAAATAATAACAATATATTAATACAATTTGCGCAATAACTAGAAATAAGATAGCAATAATTAATAATCAACAAAAAAGTAACACCGTTTAATGTGCTACTTTTTTGTTGACTTATTATAATTATATTAGTTCAGCAATAAAACTATACTATTAGTCTATTATTCTACAGAAATAACATAATAGTAAATCGGCTGGCCGCCATATTGAAGTTCGACATCATGCCGGGTAAATTCAGCTTGGATGCGTTCTTTAAATATTTTAGCATCTTCTTCTTTGATTTCTTCACCATAATAGATGCTGATTAATTCATTATTTTGATTTGCCATTGCCGTGACCATTTGATAAGCAACTTCAGCAATATCTTCACCAACCGAACTGATACCGTCGTCAGTGATGCCCATATAATCATCCTGCTTGATTTCGATGTCATTTATCATCGTATCCCGCACTGCATAAGTAACTTGGCCGGTTTTCACATTGACAAGCTCTTCGCTCATATTGGCAGTATTTTCATCAATATCCAAATCAGGGACGAAATTGATAATCGCCGTAATACCTTGCGGTACTGTTGTTGTCGGAAGAACGATGATTTTTTTGTCCTCTACTAATGTCGCCGCTTGATTTGCCGCAAGGATGATATTCTTGTTATTCGGTAATATATAAATATTGTCGGCATTTACCTTGCTGATTGCATTAAGCATATCCTCAGTACTTGGATTCATCGTCTGGCCGCCTTCAATTAGATAATCCACACCAAGGCCGGTGAAAATTTCATTAATCCCGGCTCCGGCCGAAACGGCGATAAAACCAACCGCTTTATGCGGCTTAAGCTCTTCTTTTTGCTCGTTATTGAATAAAGTTTCCTGGTGTTCAAGCCGCATATTGTCAATTTTGATACCGGAAAGCGCGCCATATTTCAGACCTCTTTGGATTACTAAACCGGGGTCATTGGTATGGGCATGAACCTTAACCATACCATCATCGGCAACAACAACAATTGAATCACCGATTGATTCAAGAAAACTCTTGAAATCCAATTCATGTTTGATATTAAAATGCCTCGTAAGCATAATGATAAATTCCGTACAATAACCAAATTCGATATCCATATCGGCTTTAGCATCAAGTTTTGGCTTGGCGGTTTTCGCGCTGATGGTCAAATCAAGCTCTTTACCCATAAAAATATCATAAGCGCCCTTCAAAACTTCCATCAAACCCTGGCCGCCCGAATCAACAACACCGGCCTGCTTCAAAACCGGAAGGAGGTCGGGAGTTGTTAACAGGACTTCATCAGAATGCTTGATGACTTCATCAAGGAAATAAGCCATGTCACTGACACCTTCATTTACCAGGGCCCGCCCTCTTTCGGCGCCGCCCCGGGCAACGGTGAGAATCGTCCCTTCTTTTGGTTTCATGACCGCTTTGTAGGCTGTTTCGACTGCTTTTTCCATTGCATCGGCTAAAATGGGGACTGTGATTTCTTCATAATCACGGACGACATTTGTAAAACCTCTTAGCAACTGCGACAAAATTACCCCGGAGTTGCCGCGCGCCCCCCGCAGGGAACCTGAAGATATTGCTTTACATACCGAAGCCATATCAGCATTTGCCAGTGCGGAAACTTCACTTGCCGCCGACATAATCGTCAGGGTCATATTTGTCCCGGTATCACCGTCCGGTACGGGAAAAACATTTAGTTCATTTATCCATTCCTTGCTTGCTTCCAGCTTTTTGGCCCCAGCAATAAACATCTGCGAAAGCAGGGCGGCATTGATTTTATTGTTTGCCACTGAACTTTCCTCCTTAATCAATAACTCGAACACCTTCGATAAAGATGTTTATTTTTTCAACTGTGATACCGGTAAATTCTTCAACCCGGTATTTGACATTACTTGCCAGATTTTCTGATACTGTAAGGATACTAACCCCATATGAAACAATAACATGGAAATCGAGGGTCAGTTTGTTATTGTTTATCTTGACATGTATTCCCCGCGAGATACTGTCCATTTTCAAAAGTTTCACGATCCCGTCTTTAACGTTTATCCCGGCCATTCCAACGATACCAAAGCATTCGTTCGCTACTGAACCGGCATACTGTGCGATTACTTCATTATCGATTTGGATATTGCCCATATGTGTGTTCATCGAAGAAGCCTTCATACATACCTCCTAAAATTGCTTTACTTAATCAGATACTTACGGACTGCTTCGCGTTTACACGCTCCCGCAATCCTAAAAACATTTGAACTCCGCCCTGTCCGGGCTACTTTCTCGTGTTTTGCCGGTCTCAAGGTCAAGTTTTTTCATGCAAGCATGAAACACATGACTTTTCGACTCTAATATCATATTATAACCGCAATAACAAAAAAATGAAATAAGAAAAATAAAATTTTATGCTTGCATTCTATTTTTGTTTCTGCTATTATATTACTGTTGTGTTTTTATTAAATTATTTACGGAGGAAATCAAAGTGGCTAAATGTGATATCTGTGGCAAAGGCGCTCATTTCGGCAATAACGTCAGCCATTCAAATATTAAGACGAAAAGAATCTGGAAATCGAATATTAAAAGGATTAAATGTCTGATTAAAGGGGCGGCAAAAAGACAGCATGTTTGCACGGTCTGCCTTAAATCCGGCAAAATTGAACGCGCTTAATAGTACTTAATAGTTGAGCCGGTTGAATCATTTGATTCAACCGGCTCAAATTTTGCAAAGCACCGACAAATCAGGCTTGCCGCTCATAATTATATTCACTGCGCTTTTTCTCATAATACTTGTTAATCACCAGTACCATCTCATGGTCCCCGGCGATATTGTCGGGATGAAACATCTTTATCAAATCTTTATACCGTTTTTTTAGTGACAAAAAACTGCTGACCCCGCGGAACAAATATTCTACCGTATCATAACGGCCATATCTGGTTTCACGGGTATAAGCATCTTTTTCGGCTTCAAAGTGAAGCTGCTCTTTTTCGAGCTTACGCTTGTCCATATCAAGCTGGCCAAAGCCATTTTTCAAGATTTCCATTTTCTTCTCAAAAAAAGCCATATCTTCTTTCAGACGTTTCTTTTCACGGACAAGTTTTTGGTTTAAGTCTTTCATTTCATCTTGAAACTGCTTGCGTTCGGCATTGAATTTTTGTTCCATCCGATGCAAATTATGTTGAGCGTTTTCAATCCGCATATTTTCATTAAATAACCATGCTTTAAGCTCATTAAGCTCATCTTCTGAGCCATGAACTAATACTTCGTCAAAATCTCTTCCGGCAATTGCTTCACTAGGCTTGTTCAACTTAATTGTATCCATGTAAACCTCATTTGTTTTATGAATGTTGTTTTAAATATATACGGAGTGCTGCGTGCTGCGCATTCCCGTTAAAATCATATTTTTCATGCAAACATGAAACACATGACTTTTTGACCCTGCATCCATATTACGTCTTACAAAAATAAAAATTATAACCGATTAATAAAAGTAACGCGATAATAATCAAAGCAACGAAACGATTGACCATAAAAAACATAAGCAACATGCCTACAGCAATCCAAAATGCAATAAAACCAATTATTCTTTGCGAATTACGCAAATTCCGCATATCTAAACCCACTTATGTTTCTTTCTTTATTTTATGCAGATTCAGCGCGATTGATTCTTCCTAGTGAAGCTTTAGATTTTGTTTGTTTGCGTTCCAATGGATGCAAACTTAGAAAATCTCTTCACGTTTATTCCCCGGGAAAAGCAATTTCGATTGCTTCATCATCATCAATGATATCTTTATCCTTGGATTTGGTGAACTTTTCCACCAAATCAGGAATCATATCCAGAATCTTCGTCAGTGAATCCTGATTACGGATATTCACCAACTTCGTTGTCCCGTCTTTGATAACCAAAACAGCGCTGGGAGTCAGCTTACCGCTGAATGCCCCGGCCCCGCCGCTTTTTTTCTCTCCGGCACTTGCCCCGGCGGCGACACCAAAAGTCATATCCATAAACGGCAGGATAATCGTATCTCCAATTTGAGTCGGTTCACCAACAATAGTTTTGGCGGACAAAACAGAGTTCATTCCTTTCATCAGCGAATCAATTACTCCGGTTAAATTATGATCTGCCACTTTCGTTCCTCCTTAATTAAAATTAGTCAATTATTGTAAGTATCCGGAAGAATGACAATTATGAACATTCTTCCCGGATGACGGCCTATTCCTTAGATAAACTCATCATCTTCATAACTTTGCGGATATTGCGGTCGCGGTATATCTTCCAAGCGGCCCAAATCATTATCGATGATGTAATGCGCCCCCGGACGACAAAATCACCATTAATAACCGAACGGCCGAAATCGGGTTTAATATATATATTCTGACCAATATACGGGTACAAAATACTGTAAACTTCCAAAATTTTCGCAGTTGCCGCCGAATCTTCTGCCCCAACTAACAGATTAACCCTGATTTTTCTAGGCCATATACTTTTTATTATCTTGATAAGTTGTCCGGTGCAAAGCGAAAGGGCTTGTTTTAATTCGTCTGATTTCAGAATGTCAATGTAACCGTTTAAATTTGTAATAAAGTCAGAAAGTTTTTGTCGGGTGCCCTTAATTTTAACACAAAAATTTTGGATTGTGTAGATGCTATTTCTAAAAAACTGCTTTATTTTACCAAAGAAAGAGATTCGTTCATCATCTTTTTCATTTTCATTATCAAAGAAGGGCGCTTCCTTCGTTTCGGTTATTGCCTCCTGCGGCACTTGCCCCGGCGGGGCAGGTTCATGGGCGGCCGGCCGGCCGGTTGATTTTTGTTCACCGGCTGACTCAAAGCCCCCGGTTGATTTTTGTTCCTCTTCTGCTTTTGGCTCTTTTTCTGCTTTTGGCTCTTCTTCTGCTTTTGGTTCTTCTTCTGCTTTTGGCTCTTCTCCTGCTTTTGGCTCTTCTCCTGCCTTCAGCTCTCCATCTGCCTTTTTTGAATTACCCTTTTTCAATTTTTCATTCTTTGGTTTTGCACTATTATAAACTGTAAAAAAAAGAAACTTCACCCTTATATAGGGCTTGTCCGGATAAAGATACAAAACTCTAAACAACCGGAAAAGCCAGCTTATCCGGATATCGGCATGTACCGGTACGGCGGTTTCCTCATCGCGGTAACCGCTAAGGGAATATCTGACCGGAACAAAAAGGACTATCAATAATAATAAGGCCAAAATCCCGATTATTGAAAGTAAAATCCAACCAATTATTTTTAGTATCGTTAATACAATCATTTTTATACCCATGTCCGCTTTCGGCGGACTCAAAATCAATAGTTGAAAATGTTTTTCTTTCAACCTTTATCCGGCCCCATTAAATAATCTTTCAGCTTGGCATTCCCCGTTGCTTTAACACATTCTTCGGCAATTTTCCCGACGATATTCACTGCTTCTTCCTGCCCGTTGGCAATTCCGATAATATATGGCGGCCAATACTTCCGGTGCAGTTTTTGCTTCAGAAAAGCGGCATGATAAATCTCTAACTGGTTTTCACCTTCAGCTAAGGTAATAATGAAGATACCAAAAAGCCCGGCATTAACTTTTAGCTTTAATTTGACGGCGGCCGGGTTTTTAATTGATTCTCCGATGTATAAATGTTTGTAGAACTTCATTATTACATATGCTCCCTATCTGATTATTGACTAAAGTGTAGCATATTAAGAGCTAAATTTCAATTTTTCAGAAAATTATTTTGAAAAAAATAATTTTTTGTTTACCAAATGCCAGCTTTAAGCTATACTGGCAGTAGAGGATTGTTTCATGAAAAATATTGCGACGATGGCGCTTAGACCGGGAATGGTTATTGCCCATGATGTTTTCAACTACCAAAACGAACTGATTGTTGCCGGCGGCACTACCGCCGATGTCAATATTCTTAGAAAACTCAATCTTTATCAGGTTATGGTTGTCACGGTCATGGAGGACATTGATTTTGCCACTACATATTATGAAAAAACCCGGTTAAGCACAGGGTTTATTGCCTTTAATGAAGCATACAACCGGGTTATGCCGGTTTATAAGCAAAATATGATTAACTTCATTAACAATAACGTGCCAATTTCTTTAGGCACCTTAATGCAGATTTATCAGGAAATCGTGGGAAAAGTTGATAACAAAAACCGCATTCTTGATTATTTGTACAATATGCAGCCGAGCGAAGATGACTTAACTCACGCTCATTGCCTGAACTCTGCCCTTATCGCCGGAGTTTTCGCCTTATGGCTTGGTATGAACCCGGTTGAAACGAATACCCTTGTCCAATGCGGTTTTTTATATGATATCGGCAAATTAAAACTACCTTATTCATTAATATGGAAACCGGACAAATTAACCGACGTTGAATTTATGAAAATAAAAACCCATACGATGATTGGTTTTGACCTGCTTAAAGACCTCAATTTGAGTGAGCATATTATTAAAGCTACCCTTCAGCATCATGAACGCTGTGACGGGACCGGTTACCCTTCGAAATTGAAAGGTGAGCAAATCAGCAAATATGCGAAATTCATCGCTGTTATTGATGCTTATGATGCAATGACTTCGGCCCGGATGTACCGCCAGTCGAAACACCCTTTCCAAGTAATTGCCAGTTTTGAAGATATGGGCTTTCACAAGTTTGATGAAGCGATTATCCGCCCGATATGCATGAATATTGCTCAAAATATGATTGGCAATTGTGTTATATTAAGCAACGGGCAAAATTGTGAAATAACAAAAATAAAAGAAAACCCTATCTCCCGCCCCATCGTCAAAAATCCCGATGGTTTGTATCTTGATTTAAGCATCAACGAGCATCTGGATATCCAAAGTATAAACTGAATTTTTCTTATCTTTTCTGATGTTTCCGTTTTATGATAATCCCTATTATGCTTCCCGCAAATAATACTGCTGCAAAAATAACTAGTAAACCTATTGCCGGATTGTCTTCATTGATTTTATTGTCTTCATAGATTTCATTGTTTGCGGGTATGGGCGGCACGATAATACTTTCATCTATTTCTGCTGATATTTCCTCTGCTAATGTTTCTTCTGCCGTAGGAGTTTGTACTGATAAAACATAATATGATGCGTGGTTAATTATAAATTCAATCGAATTATCGGAGTTAAATTTAATCAGGTCAGTTTCAGTAATACTGCCATTGTGGCTAATATACCACAATTTTACGTTATTCCCATTTATACCCGCTTCAGAAAGTTGTTCAGAAGTTAATACGAATCGAATATCAAAACCAAACTCACCAACAAAATTGGGAGTTATAATTATTGAATTTGCGGGAATATTTATATTGTTAACTGTTGCGGTATCATTTAGCAATTCAACTGCTATGTCAAGGTCGAACGCTGCTGCATTTAATTTAATCGAATCCGCTATAATTATGAAGGTAAAGCCATTTGGCAGTATCACCATGGCATCTGTACCATTTTCCGCAATTGCTTGTAATGTTTCCGCAGATATTATTGTGTCATTAAGCTCCGCAACAATAAATTGAAATTTTTCCTGAACCGGAGTATTATCTGTTGGCGGATTATCTTCAAAAACTGTAGTAATCACTTGGGGTATTTCTTGCGGCAAAATAATTTCGGGTTCATATACAATTAGACTGATATTTGATGAGTCTCCGCCATTTGGTAAATTACCCGTGCCGTTATCATTGTCATTGTTGGCATTTGGCGGTAAATAACCGCAAACTGAACAACTTGTGCCAAAGTCATGGCCTAACTTGTTAATAATAGATGAACTTAGCTTTAACCCGCATACAATACAATCAATGTATTCCTCGCCATTATCCAAACAAGTTGCAGGGATGGTTTTTAATGTGGATGCGGTATGTCCGGTTTTATTTATAGACTGCGTAATTGTCGCCGTACAATACAAACATTCTATAGTCTCCTCGCCCTTTTCTGTGCAGCCTGCTGCCGTTACTAATGTTACTGTACCGGAAAAATCATGACCGCAATCCGGGTCGCCTCCTATAAATTTCTGATACTCTTCAGCATCACAACCGGAATGCCCACATGTTCTCTTCCACTCGCCGGGCCCGTCTGCCTCAACCCACAAACTCCAATCATGATTTAATGCCGCCGCAAGCTCATAATCACATAAAGTACAAACCTGCGCGGTCGTACATGTTGCCGGCGCGCCTTGGTTATGGCTTATATTACCTGTTTCTATTTCATAACCACAAACCGTACAAAGGTTAGGTTTTGTGCAGTCGGCTGTTTTTGCGTTGTTGGAAATATGGTTAACGCAAAGAATATTGAATATCGCATTTGGGTTTACGGTTACGCTGAAAGGTGCATCAGGTACGGTATCGCTTCTGATGCCTGTACTGCCGGGAGTACCTCCTACTCTCATTCCCGATGCCGGGATTGTTATAGTAAGCGGTGAAGTTGATACCGCTGTCGGCGTGCCGCTGAATGTAAAAGTATAGGTGTCGGAGTTTAAGTCCGGGGTATTTACTGTAACCGTAATACCGGAGGGCAATCCCGAAAACCAATCTGCCGCATTTGTATCTGTAAAATTTGCAGCCGTATACGATTCAATCGTAACCGTAGCCTCAGCCGAAATGGGCTGACCAATCGAACCGCTTATTATTACATCGTTTATCCTTGCAGAAACCGGCGGAAGAGATATGATAAACCTTGCGTTATCGTTGGCGGTTACAGGGAGAGGTATATCACTTATAGTCAGATGTATCGCCGGAATCGTTATATTGAATACCGCCGTAAGCGTATAATCTGTTAAAATTACCCCCGGTGTCCCTGTAAAAGTAAGTGTGATTGTATTGCTTCCTTCATCGGCATATGCGGAAACATTTATTCCATCAGGTAATTCCGCAAACCAGCTATTTGCACTCAAATTTGAAATGCCATTCCCGGCAACCGTTTCGTTAACAAGCGTTATTGTTGCCGTTTGCTGATGAATTGCTATTGTTCTTGTTCCTTCGATTGTTATATTTCCTATTGCTGCATCAATGGGATGGCTGGAAAGAGTTGTAATTCCCGCACTGACCTGCACCACCCCTGCAAAACGGTTTGCGTTTTCCATGGAACGTGCGTATACATAATACGTGGTACGCTCGGTTAAACCTGTAAATACCGGTGTGGTTTGCCAACCGGCCGAAGGTATTGCACCGCTTTCGGTGCTAATTGCATATTGAACAACTTGATTACTCGGATTAACCGGAATCGTCAGTGCGTTGACCGTAATACTGTTATAATTGACCGAAGCGGCTGCCGGCAGGCCGCTGATTGCCGCACCTGTACCTTTATTGATTCCGGGAATCGTCAAAAAAGCATTGTTAACGGTTCTTGCTTGAACAGGAGCATCCGCATCAACGAAATTTGCCGCCGGAATAGGATTAGTCCAGCCGTTAAATGAAGCGGAAGCCGGATTGGCAATTACAGGTGTACCTACGAACGTAATGCGCACTTCTGTATCGCTTTCACGGCGGGCAGTACCTAAAGATACACCATTAGGCATTATTACGCTGTGGGCATGAAAATCTGCGGTATTGATTGAGTCTGCAAAAATACCGTTCAGCAATCTATACGATAAATATACTTCTTCAAACTCTATTGCCTGCCCTACAGTAAAAGGCCCCCCTATTCTGCTTAGTATGATTGAAGGGGCGGCAGGGAGAGGTGTTTCACCGTTGAGAGTACCATTTCCGCCGTTTCCTGTTATATTCGCATTTGCCGGGACAGTCCCCGTGATTTGATTATAGCTGCCGTCCGCAAGAATGATTGTCGTACCATTCGGGACTGTGAGGTTACCGTTTATATATGCTCCGTGGAGTGTAAGGATTCGATAAGCATGCTCCCATGTCCAACCCTCCGCGCCGGTGGAGATATTAGTATTTCCGGGGTTTAAAATAATATTTTGAGGAGAACTTGCGTTTGTGATAAATGAAACCGCAGACGACATATTCAAGGTTGCCGTGCGGGCGGTTGTGATTTCGATATATGCAGAATTATTGTTGACAATCGGTGTGGAACTTCCTATATATGAAATGCCGCTGTCCGCTCCCATTTTGTACCTATAGCCCGAGACATTGGTATTGATTGCCCCGTTGACAGCCCGGCTGCCCTCAGCTGCAAATATACCGCCATTGAAAATGACTGTGCTGTTCACACCGTAATTTGCACCGGCGGCAGTTAATCTCCCGCCGCTGATATTTATCACTGCCGCGTATATACCTACGCTGCCGCCGGTTACGTCCAGAGTGCCGGAACCGGTAACGGTAATAGTACCGTCGCTATGAATGCCGAAAGACCCGAGGCTGCCGGCATAACTGCTTGTGATTATATTCGTACCGTTCAGCACTATCGTTGTACCGTCCGGAACGGCAAGAGCGGTAGTTGCTGATGTTGCGGAGTTGAGGTTTGTAAGCGTAAGGGTTTTGGCCTCGTTGTTCCACTCCCAGCCTGTGCCGCTCTTGTTAATATTAACAGTATTAAAATCCCACGTGGTTGTACTTCTATGAAAATCGCAAGGGCTGGCAGCATCACAAGTTCTTTCCATATCTGTGGCACCGCATAAATTACAAACCGTACAATCGTTGTCTTCCGGTGCATGAATCCCGTCCCCGCCACAAGTAATAAGATTGCCGCCAACTCCTTGTATAGTAAAAATACCGCTTGCCTGGAGCGGTGAAAATTGGAACAAGCAGCCTAGGAAAGCACCGAATATTATAAAAATAGCTAGTGCTATCCGTAGTTTACTAAAATAAATTCTATTCATAAAGATACTCCGTTTTATACTTTTTATTTTATATACGTTATTAATTATATCAAATATAATCTTGGAAATCCGAAAGTTCCTAAAGTGTCCATTACAATAAAGGGTTTGCCTTGGCGTTGCGAAGCAATTTCCTATACAGCAAAAAACGCCGCTCTGCAGCGGCGCTATGACTTGATTTTATATATATTCAAAAGCTAATTATGGTTTCACCAAATACTCGATCGCGCTTAAATAACCATTAAGGCCTTCACCATAAATTTTATAATTGCAAGCCGGTGCCGTTACTAATGTTTTACGGAAGTTTTCCCGTTCCATTACATTTGAGATATGGACTTCAACTTTGGGGATTTCAATTGATCTAAGGGCATCAAAAATGGCATAACTGTAATGGGCATAAGCACCGGGGTTAATAATCAGGCCTTCGGTACCGTCACTGTAAGTATCCTGAATCCGGTCAATAATCGCACCCTCATGATTTGATTGGAAAACTTCAATTTCGGCATTTAATTCCTGCCCTTTCTTGCCAATCAAACCCAACAGATGCTGATAGTCATCGGCACCATAAACGTTTTTTTCACGGATACCCAGGAAATTGAGATTCGGGCCATTAATAATAAGTATTTTCATATTGTACTCCTTTTTAACTTTACGTAGTTTCAAATTTGATACTATTTATCTTACCGGAAATTTCTTTGTTGATTTCGGTTATCGTTTTATTATTCGTATCAATAATAAAACTCGCTGTTTGTTCGTAAACCGGCATTCGCTTTGCAAGCATTTCATTTATCTTAAGTTGCGGGTCAGAAGTTGCTAATAAAGGGCGGGTTGTATCATTTTTCAGACGTTGATAAACTATCCCGGCATCAACATTTAAATAAACTACATCACCCATTTTCTTTAATAAACGGCGATTTTCCTCGCATAAGGGTAAACCGCCGCCGGTAGCGATAATACATGGTTTATTTAATTCTTTATCCAGTTTTTCCAATACTTCTGTTTCAAGCCGGCGGAAAAATTCTTCCCCATGTTCAGCAAAAATTTCGCTGACTGATTGCTTTTGCATATCTTCTATCAACTTATCTGTATCAATTATTTCCCATTGATAGTAGGCGGATAAAGCCTTCCCGATTGTAGTTTTACCACAACCCATAAAACCAATCAAGATAATATGATGCATAACCCTGACCTCTCGAAGTTCGTTGACCGATTCGGTCAATGCGGTGCCTCATGCTTTATTTTCTCATAAATAAATTCGGCATATTCTTCCGGTACTGTTACATCATGCCACAATTCATAAGCGGCGATTCCTTGGTAAAGAAGCATTTTTAACCCATTGGCCGCTTTTCCGCCTGCTTCCCTAATCTTCTGCATAAAAATAGTTTCGGCCGGATTATAAACCATATCGAACCCGGCTTTGATACGCTGATAAAAATCAGGGTTATTGATAAGGATTTCATTTTCATGAGGGTGCATCCCCAAATTGGTACATTGAATCGCGATTAAATTTGACGACGGCAGTTTTGAAAAATCATTGCTTAAATTAAATCCGTTCAGGCAATCTGTCCTCATCATAATATTAACTTCAGCAGCTAAGCGGCGCGCTTTTGAAAAAGTGCGGTTAAGGATAAAGACCTTGCGGGCACCTTGTTCAGCACAAAGGAAAGCGGCAGCACGGGCGGCTCCGCCGGCTCCAAGTATGAGTATCTCGGAGTCCTTGATTTCCATGCCTTCGCTTTTCATCGCCCGGTAAAGCCCGGAAGTATCAGTATTATAACCAATAAATCCGTCCGTATCGCGGACAAGGGTATTCACCGCGCCGATACGCAAAGCGAAGGGGGTAATCTCTTTAAGATACGGAATAACCTTAGTTTTGTACGGGACCGTGACATTCATCCCGGCAAGGCCAAGCGCATAGGCACCGCTGATAGCTGCGGCTACTTTTTTTTCGCAAGGAAAAGCGGCATATATCATATTATGCCCCATTTTTTCAGCTAAGGTATTATGAAGCAGGGGTGATAAAGTATGGGCAACCGGATTTCCGAGCAAGCCGTATAGTTTGGTAGTTCCATTGATAGTCATAAAATTTTCCTCTTACTTTTCTTATAATAATATAAAACCGGTTTCTCCAGATATCGCTTAATAACAATTTGAATTTCTTCTTTTTTGCCAATCCGGTCAACCAGATAGCTATTTATCCCCGCGATATTGGCCCCCCAAATATCAGTAAAAAGCTGGTCGCCCACGAAAATGGTGGTTTCCGGCACTGTCCCTATAACCTCCATCGCTTTCCGGTAGTTCAATATCTTTGGTTTACCCGCCCGGTGAATATACTTGGTGCCAACTGCTTCGGCAAAAGATTTGACACGAGGTTCTTTATTATTTGATAATACCAGGGTTTGATAACCAATCTGCTTGAGAGCCGCAAAAAGTTTAACCGCCGCTTCGTTCGCCGGCGCGCCATGCTCAACCAAGGTATTATCAATATCAAAAATAATACCCCGGAAACCTTGCCTAAATAACTCATCATAAGCAATGTCATAAGCAGATTCGATATGATTTTGGGGATAAAAACGCTTAAATAGTTTCATAGGGTTCCTTTGTTTATTTATTTTATCATTTGAGAGTAAGATAAGCAAGCCGGGTAATAAACTTTCTCCGCCGCAACTTTCTAATTGGTTCTACAACCCGGCGGCGTTTAACAATCTCTTGGTATATTCTGTTTGCGGGTTGCCGAAAATTTCTTCACGGTTCCCCTGTTCGCAAATAATCCCTTGATTCATAATTAAAATTCGCTCACACATTTGATAAACTACCCGCAAATCATGGGATATAAATATAATCGAAAGCCCCATTTCAGCATGAAGTTTTTTAAGCAGTTCAAGTATTTGGGCTTGAATAGTTACATCCAATGCCGAGACCGGTTCATCGGCAATAAGTAACCGTGGTTTTTGCATTAAAGCCGCGGCGATGCTAATACGCTGGCGTTGCCCGCCGGATAACTGCCGGGGGTAACGGTCGGCAAAATAAGCTTCAAGGCCGACTTTTTCAAGCATTTCCAAGACACAACCCTTTCGTTCAGTTTTGGAATAACCACCGCTAATCCGGAGCGGCTCTTCCAAAATCCAACCGATTTTTCTTGCGGGATTAAGGGAACTGTACGGGTCTTGAAAAATCATTTGCGGGCGCTCACAGTATTGATGAATTTCTCCATTGAAGTCTTTATTTATCCCCAGAATGGTTTTAACCAGCGTTGATTTCCCGCTGCCGCTTTCGCCAACCAGGCCGAGTATCTCACCGCTTTGCATTGTAAAGGAAACATCATAAAGGATTTGATGCCTTTTGCTTCCTTTACCGCTGCGAACTGTGTCGGTGTGGAAGGCGTTTAGGTTTTGGACGGTGAGGATATGATTGTTCATACAATATAACCCCCTTTTAATACTATAACCCGCCCGCATAATTGCTTAACTAAGCTTAAATCATGAGATATAAATAAAATCGCGGTTTTTCTTTCACGGTTTAAACGCTTTAACAGTTCAATTATTTGGGATTGGATAATAACATCAAGGGCGGTGGTGATTTCATCTGCAATCAGGATTTTCGGCTCGCAAATCATTGCCATTGCGATCATAACCCGTTGGCGCATCCCGCCGGAAAGTTCATGCGGGTATTGGCGGCAAACCCGTTCCGGGTCGGGAAGTTCCACATCTCTTAGCATTTTAACCACTTTTTCATAACATTCGGCCCGGGATAAAGTTGTATGAATACGGAGGGTCTCTTCTATCTGCCAACCGATTCGTTTAACCGGATTTAAGGCCGTCATTGGTTCTTGAAAAACGATGCTGATATCTTTACCTTGATATTTTCGCAATATGCTACGTGGGCAATTAAGCAGATTATAGCCGTCAAAAATAATCTCCCCGCTTTTTTTCATATCCTGCCGCCTAAGCAAACCGGCAACCGCAAGGGCGCACATCGACTTCCCCGAACCGGATTCTCCGACAATCCCGACAATTTCACCGGGATAAAGTTCCAGGTTAAAATCATATACCACTGTTTCCGGAATCAAATGGTCGTGAAATTCAATATTTAAGTCTCTTACCGACAAAACCGGGGCGGGGGGTTCGTTCATTTGTTACCTCTATTTTGCAAACTTTGAGCCGATAAACTCTTCATACTTCCATCACTTAATAAGCTAAAACCTAAAATAATTAATATCAAAACAATTCCCGGTGCTAATGCCATCGCCGGGGCGCGAAACAAAAAGGGCTGCGCTTCCGACAACATCCGCCCCAGGCTAGGGTCGGGCGGCTGGACCCCGATACCAAGATAACTCATTCCGGCTTCGGCAAGGACCGCGTTATTAAAACCAATCAAAACCGCCGGAAGCAAAACAGTAAAGGTATTCGGCAGAATGTGAAAAAACATAATCCGCAAATTTCCGGCCCCGGCGAGGCGGGCACTGGTGATATAGTCCATTTTTTTGTACTTAAGAAATTCACCGCGGACAATCCGGGCAAAACTGGGAACAAAAGCAATACCAAGGGCCAGGATAACATTATTTCGGCCGCTGCCAAAAATACTGACAAAAACTAAAGCAAGCAAAATGCTGGGGAAAGCAAAAACAGTATCATTTATCCGCATTAACACTTCGTCAATAATTCCGCCAAAATAACCGGTCAACGCCCCGATAACAACCCCGAAAAAAGTACCTATTAGTACAGTTAAAGCCGCCACATACAAGGTAGTTAAACTTCCGGTCATCACCCGGCTAAGCAAATCACGCCCGAAGTTATCATTACCAAAAGGGTGGGTAAACGAAGCCCCGGCGAATTTGAGGCCGCCGTCCATAGTATTGGGGTCATGAGGGGTAAAAAAAATACCAGTCAGCATAAAGATGAGCATGATTGCAGTAATAGAACCGCCGATTATTAAGTTGTAGTTTTTCGGTTTTTTCATCGCAACCTTTTCACAGTCCTGAAGAATGGCATCTTTTCGACATTCTTCCCAAACGAAGCTTTAGATTTTCTTTGCTTGCGTTCCAATGAACGCAAACTTAGAAAATCTCTTTGTTTTATCCGCGGGTCAATCAATCCATAAATAATATCCACAACAATATTTACCACCAGCACCATAAACGCAATTAAGATAATAATTGCCATCACAACGGGATAATCGCGGTTGGCGATAGAGGTAAGCAAAATCCGGCCGAGGCCGGGAATCCCAAAAACCTGCTCGATAATAATGCTTCCGGCAATCATTTCTGCAAGAGTCATCCCCAGAAAAGTTATAAAAGGAATCATAGCATTCTTAAGTACATGACGATATAAAACTTGATTGGTACTATTACCTTTGCTATATGCCGTCCTGACATAATCAAGACGGGCTTCGGCAAGTACCGAACTGCGTAATAATTTGATTGCCATCGCTGCTTTGGGCAGGGCAAGGGCAAGGGCCGGGAAAAACAGATAAGTAATAAACTTTAAGCTATCGGTTTTGTATGAAACATAACCACCGGGGGTAAATAACCGGAGTATCAAACCAAAAACAAGGGTCAAAATGATACCGGCAAAAAAAGGCGGGACAGCCATAATTATCTGATTAACCACCATAATAATGCGGTCAATCAGACGATTAGCTTTTTTTGCAGTATAAACTCCCAATGGGATGGATAATAAAATAATCAGAAGGAAGGCCATAAAAGTCAGGGTCAAAGTAATTGGCACTTTATCCCCGATCATGGCACTAACCGGCATATTATAGCTATAAGAGGAACCGAAATCACCGGTTATAAAAGCGGTAAACCAACGCACGTACCGGACAAGAAAGGGGGCATCAAGCCCCATTTCGGTGCGGAGGGCGGCGAGGCGTTCGGGGGTAGCTTCGGTTCCAAGCATTTTGGTTGCCGGGTCGCCGGCGATTAGGTGGAAAGACAAAAAAACCAAAAATGAGATGGTGACTAAAGTTATGAGCATGGTAGTCAGCTTTTGTAAGGTGTAGCGCATTTTGGACCTCGATTAACAATATAACCCAAGTCGGACAATAAACTTTCTCCGTTACTGCGGCCTAATTGGATGTAAAATACAATTGTTATCCCGGGTAGAAGGCGGCCTAATGTAACTTCGAAATGTTTTTGTCCTCCTTGGGGTTTCAGTACATCAATCAACGATGTACATCTTCGCCATGTCTAGGGCAGGCAATGGATAAAATTCATAACCGCCGAATTTATTACTTATTGCGACAAACTCGGGCAAGTCCTGGATGTACACATTAGCAGCGGTTTCCGTTAGAATACGTAAGCATTCTTTATAGTAAAAAGTTTTCATAAGGTCATCGGCGCTTGCAAGGGCATTTTCCAAAGCGATATCAAAATCCGGATTGGAATAATTATTGAAATTCCGCCGGTTATCAGTATGGAAACGGTCAAGCATTGCCCGGGCAGTAAAAGTCGATGCCACTAAACCAATGACAGTTGTCTCATAATTGCGCCCGGTATTAACTTCCGCGACCCAAGTTTCCCACTCAATTAATTCGATATTCGCCTGTACGCCGATTCTTTTGAATTGCTCAACCAAAACCTGGGCTGTATCCACATGTTGAGTATGATTCGAAGGGACAGTGATAGTAAAAGAAAAACCATCGGGATAACCGGCATCACTTAATAATTGTTTTGCTTTTTCGATATCAAAACTATAAAAATTATTTAAGTCTTCAATAAAATATTTTGTGAAAGCGGGGAACATACTGCTCCCTACCTCGGCACCTTTGCCGTCAGATATCATAAGCATGATTTCAAACGGGTCAACCGCATAACAAAGGGCTTGGCGGACTTCCAGAATATCAAAAGGCGGGACGGCATGATTTAGATAAAGTGCCTGTACCAGATTCATCGTCCCTTCAAGAATATTAAACCGGCCGGATAGTTCATCGGATTGGCTTTTCGTGATACGGGGGACCATATCAAGCGAGCCGCCTTCAAGATCCATTACAATGGTGTCAGAGTTGGCGATGATTTTGAAAATTACCGTTTCAATATTTGCTTTATCCCCCCAATAATCAGCAAAACGGGTGACGACAAAGTTTTCCTGCGGTGAGCGGGAAGTAAATAAATAAGGGCCGGTACCGATTGGATTTGATTCCGGGGAGGCATTCGCTGCCGGAATGATTGCCGTCGTTAGTGAGGCAAGAATTTCGGTGTCGGGGGTAAATAAATGAATCGCAATGGTTTTTTCATCAAGAATCAAAACTTCGCTAATATTAGCAAACGCCGCTACCAGCGGGCTTCCACTACCGGTATCGGCGCATTTATCAAGGGAAAATTTCACATCCTCTGCCGTAACCGTACTTCCGTCATGGAACTTTACGTTTTCACGTAAGGTAAACGTGTAAACCAATCCATTTTCCGCGATGGTAAAGTCACTTGCTATTGCCGGGATGTAGTCTCCGTCGCTGGTGGGTTTCACCAGACCTTCAAAAAGGTTGAAAAGTACCTCTCTGGTTCCTGCCGCCACAGCTCTGTGGGGGTCAAGACTGTCTTCAATATCTTGAGGTATTCCGACGGTTATGACTGAAGATAATTCATCACCTTGCTTATCACCTGAACATGCGCTCAGTGCAACAGTAAGTGAAATTAACACCATAGCGGAAAAGAATCGTACTGCTTCTTTTCTTTTCATGGGTTAAAAATCCTTTCGTCTCTTTTTTTTTACTTGCGTTTTATTTTATACTGAAAATAAAAATTTGGCAAGCAAAAACGAAGAGATTTTCTAAATTTGTGTCAATTGGAAAACAAATTTAGAAAATCTAATGCTTCGTTTGGTCAGTTAAACATTTTCTTCAGTTCGTCCATAAAGGTATTGATATCTTTGAACTCCCGGTATACTGAAGCAAAACGGACATAAGCAACCGCTTCCAAATCCTTTAACTTGTTCATTACCATTTCGCCGATAATGCGGCTCTCAATTTCTTTTTCTTCACGGCTGAAAATCTGGGCTTCCACTTCTTCAATAACTTTTGAAATTTGCTGGGCGCTAATCGGGCGCTTATGGCAAGCCCGGAGGACACCGGCTTCGATTTTGCTCCGGTCGTAAGTTTCACGATTATTGTCTTTTTTGATAATAATTAATGGAATTGTTTCGATTTTCTCATAAGTAGTAAAACGTTTGTCACATTCATCACAAACCCGCCGCCGCCGGATTGAATTATTTTCTTCGGCTGGCCTCGAGTCGATGACCCTGGTATTTTCATGACCGCAAAATGGGCATTTCATTTGTAGTTCCCTCCACATAATGTATTTATATGGGGATTATATAACAAGATATTGATTATGTCAACCATTTTTGTCCAAGTCGGTCAATGACTGGAGCGGTCAATCAATCATGTCTTTTCGGCGATTCTAAATTTAAATTTTAATAGCCGGATTTATTAAGTTCAAATAAAATATTCCCGGCAAACCCGATTATTATTAAGATTAAGTTCCTCAAATCCGGCAAATCACTTTTCTTGACACAAGTCAGGGTGAGGTTTTTCGTTTGAATTTTTGGCTGCTTTTTAGCATGATGGTCTTCCTTTATATTTCTAGCAATTTTTTTTCTTAAATAATTCCTTTATTTTCCCCACATCCTCAATCCCCGGCTGCCACTTAAATTTCTTCAGATTCACCCGGTATTTCTGTTTAGCAACATCAAAATCAACGGTTATGCCTTCATCCTCCAAATGCCACTTTTGCATATCCTGATGCTCAAAAGCCGAGGCCCCTGATAAATAACCTTGGTGGTTCATGATACGGTGCGCCGGTATGCCGGATATTTCTCCGCCATCTGAAATATCTGCAAGTAATTCGTCGGTTATCCGCCGGTTTAAAGCATATCCTACTTGCCGGGAATTTTGCGGTTTTTCACATAATAATGCAATCTGGCCATATGTTGCGGCCCGGCCTGCCGGGACCATCCGGCAAACTATCGCGACCCGTTTGTAAAAATCCATGCCAACCTCTTTTTCAGGCAACTCTATTGATTTTATTTACCTTAAATAATTATACCACCACTCACTCATTTCTAATAGCTTATTATTAAAATTTCACCGGCAGTTTCACCGAAAAAGTGGTAAATTAATCAGGAATAAGAATTTCCTAAGGTTCTTTGAATCTTGCTAATAAAGCCGCTATAGAATATAATTAAGGCAAAGTTCTAATTGCAGAAAGGCTGGATAATTGAAAGATTATCTTTCATAATCCTGATTTCATGCCTGTCAAAACAGGCAGATGGGAGTCTTATGAGGTTTGAGCAAATTGATAAGGGTTTGTCATTGCACCGCGATGAAGATGAATTTGTGATTGGCTATCACCGTGAATGTGACCGCCGCCGGGCGTTAAAGCTTGTTTTAGAATTTGATGCCGAACCGGTTGGTTTTACATATTATGAAACTCCCAATTTTGAACGGTTAGGGATTATGCTCGACTGCTCCCGCGGCGGGGTGCTTAGTATAAACGCTTTCAAGCACCTTTGTGATAAACTTTCAGCAATGGGCTATAATGAAATCCAACTTTATACGGAAGATACCTATACAGTTGAAGGTTATCCCTATCTAGGTTATTTACGGGGCCGTTATAGTGCTGATGAGTTCCGCGAGATGGATTCATACGCTAACGATTGCGGAATTGAGCTGGTTCCATGTATTCAAACGCTGGCACACTTAGAACATGCCCTCAAATGGCGGCCTTTTTCCGGAATGAAAGATGTAAATGATATTATGCTGTGCGGAAATGAAGATGTTTATGAATTTCTTGATGCGGTTTTCAAATCCTTTTCCGGTTGCCTTAAAAGCCGCCGGATAAATATCGGAATGGATGAGGCGCATATGCTCGGTTTGGGAACCTACCTTGAACAAAATGGTTATCAAAACCGTCCCGAAATAATGCTTAATCATCTTAAGCGGGTACTGGAAATTGCGGCAAAATATGATTATGAAGCAATGATGTGGAGTGACATGTTTTTCCGCCTTGCATATGATGGCGAATATTATATTAGTGACGATGCCCCCGCCGGAAAACTACCCTCCGATACTTTGAAGATTATTGAGGATAAAATAAAACTAGTTTATTGGGATTATTATAGCGAAGACAGAGCCACTTACAAACGAATGCTTAAAGCCCATCAGTCAATGGGGCTTCCGGTTATCTTCGCCGGCAGGGCTTGGCGCTGGCATGGTTTCAGCCCCGGCAATGAATTTTCGTTCCATGTGGGTTATCCGGCTGCTGCCGAGGTGGTTGATTTCGGGATAAAGGAAGTTTTTATAACCAGTTGGGGTGACAATGGAAATGAAGGTTCGATTTTTAATCTGTTACCGACTTTTCAATTCTGGGCGGAAACCTGTTACGCCGATAACAACCGGGATGCTGTTGCCCGGCGTTTCAAAACTTGTACCGGTGCTGATTTTGATGCCTTTATGGCTTTGGATAAACCACAATTTACACCCGATAACCCGGCCCCGGGAATCTGTGCTGCCGGAGCGGCACGGGTATTATTTTATCAGGATATTTTATTAGGTTTGCTTGATGTTCATGTTGTTTCGGGTACTTCCGGACATTTTTCCAAAGTAGCCGCCGAACTAACTGCACTGGCTGACAAGCAAGGTGAATATCGTTACTTATTTGAAACACAAGCTGCCTTTTGCGAATTACTTACCCACAAAGTTAATGCCGGGGTAGATATTACCAAAGCTTATATTTCGGATGACAAAGATACGCTCAAGAAATATGCGGAAACACTTCTTCCCGAAATGGTAATTTATCTCGAGAAATTCCAACAATGTTTCCGCACCCAATGGCAAAATGACAACAAAATTTTCGGCCTTGAAGTCTTTGATTTGCGAACCGGTGGGCTTCGTGAACGAATTTTAGCCGCAAAACGGACTCTGGAAGCTTATCTTAATAATGAGATTTCATCAATTCCCGAGCTGGAAGAAAAACGCCTGCCTTTTGCCCTGCCGCAAAATGAAGCTCACCCCGCCGTCCATGTCTACTGGCACCAGATAGTTACGCCGGGCGGGATTGCGGGGATATGAATATAATACGTAAGGAAGGCAATAAACTCTCTCCGTCACTACGGCCTAATTCTCTTAGCGTTACGTTCAACCCTGGGAAGAAGACGGCCTAAGGCTCCTGCGAGATGTTTTTGCCTTCCTTACTTACCACACTTATCTCCAGCTCTTCCAATTGCTTTTCGTCCACAACATCCGGCGCATTAGTCAGCAAGCAGGAAGCATCCTTTATTTTCGGGAAAGCAATTACCTCACGGATTGAATCTGCTTTTACCAAAAGCATCACCAGACGGTCAAGCCCATAAGCCAAACCGGCATGAGGCGGGACTCCATATTTAAAAGCATCAAGCAAAAAGCCAAAGCGGTTTTTTGCTTCTTCTTTGTTAAGTCCTAAGATAGCAAACATTTTCTCTTGAATATCACTTTGGTAAATCCGCACTGAACCACCGCCAAGTTCCGTCCCATTTAAGACAATATCATAGGCTTTAGCCCGGACACTGCCTAAATCACCGCTCTCTAGCAAATCCAAATCCTCATCCATCGGCATGGTAAAAGGGTGATGGACTGCTACATAACGATTTTCTTCTTCGCTAAATGTGAGCAAGGGAAATTCGGTAATCCATAGGAAGTTAAACTTATTTTCGTCAATTAGTCCCATCTGCCCGGCTAATTCCAAACGCAGGGCCCCAAGGACATTAAAGACCAAATCATTTTTGTCGGCGGCAAATAGTAATAAATCTCCTGCTTCACCGGACATCGCGTTGACCAGGTCAGTCAATTCATCTTCGGTCATAAATTTCGCAAAAGACGATTTAAAACTTCCGTCCGGCAAAATTGCCAAATAAGCAAGGCCCTTTGCCCCATATCCTTTAGCAAAATCAACTAGGGCATCGATTTTTTTGCGGGGCATTTCGGCCTGGCC
>Ga0131853_10003508_pt1 | contig 28117 bp, 16 predicted proteins | sample TergutLab28metaG_FD_92764 | JGI IMG/M metagenome (GOLD analysis project Ga0131853, IMG submission 92764) | Labiotermes labralis P1 segment gut microbial communities from Petit-Saut dam, French Guiana - Lab288 P1 (version 2) (version 2) | ecosystem: Host-associated > Arthropoda: Insects >...
CCATCCTCAGGAGCACTTGTCTGAGCCAAGTCACCATCCGGCTGCATCGTCTGTGCACTATGGCAATTGCTGTAAACACAGTCTGGTGCTCATGATGCTGGGTGAAATTATAGCCCGAAACATTTTTGAGCTGATTGAAATCATTAATAAATTGCTATTGTTGCATCTAATTGGTTGTTTGTTATTGTATCAGTGATACACGGTCACACAAACATCAAATGGAAAAATATTTTCGAGAGGGGCAGGCCATAGATGACATAATACGGCGAATGCGCACTGCAATCTGGATAACTACGGCTACAGACACACACTTAGAACATGTAACATTTATTGCTATTTCACTGCAGCTGTGGTTACGCGAAAGCGCCTCAATGTTACGTTATACGTAATCTGTCTGTCTGTCTGTTTATCATTGTCATTGCATCTGATGGATAGAAACTGCGAAGTTCCACGATATGTAGTTCTCTCCACCTTCCCCTTACTTCCTGTCTGTTCAGCCCACATGATCTGCGCCGTCTTCTCGAACGCCGTCTATCCGTGTCAGTCTCGTAGTGTCAAGACACAATTAATCAACTTGTCCAATCAACTTGTCAGCAAGAAGACTGTAGGCCTCTTGGCAGTAGCTTGAAGTGTTGCAAAGCCATACTGATTTGTATGGCTTGTGGCGTGACACAGGATCAGCCTCCAGGTTGGCAGTTTATGTGTGGTTGTACTGTGGGAAATAGAGGCATGCGTTCCGGACACGTGACCTCTTGGGACAGGAAGAAATGCATGATGTTATGAGGAGCTGCATAATTTATAATGTATGTGTTGTGTTGCTTATTAGTCAGCGTCTTTTCCAACCTAGCGTCGCATTTCATTCTTTCTCCCTCCCCTCCTTAACACCGCACACAGGTGAAAAGAATGATTATTTTTTGCGACATCGAGTCACGTCCTGAAGGAATATATATATATATATATAATATTAAATAGTGTACGTCAGCACAATCACTTTATTACTCAAGATAATTATAAGGCTACATGTTTCGACTATAGATTAGTCATCCTCAGGCCTAGTTTGTCAATCGTGTCACAAGATGCTATGCACACTTTGGGATCCCATCGTGTTTACATCCATTGAATACATCATATTAAATCGTTTGTCTCTAAGGGCGTGACGTGCACGTCAAAAATAGACAAAATAGGCCGGAGGATGACTAGTCTGTAGTCGAAACATGTAGCCTTATAATTACCTTGAGTAATAAAGTGATTAAGTGATTCTGTTGACGTAAACTATTTAATATTATATTACGCTACAAGCACATTGTGATGCTTCCATTCAAATATATATATATATGTATATATATATATGTACACACACACACACACAGCCTACTGTAGAAGGTTTCATAGCCAAGACTGTTAAGTAATGAAAGAATTGGTTCGACGTTTTAAGCGTTCCATGGAGAATTAATTGGATACTGATTTATACAAATCATAATTTTCACAAATGGTAAATGACACTAACACGACTTTACTTTTTGTGCCTTACCATAAGGGAGAAAAGTATATAGAAGTTTATGGAACATAATGTGTGTACCAAAAGGAGGAGAATTTCAGGTTGAACACTGCATAATATGGAACTTATAATTTGCATTTTTTTAAAATTTGTACTCTTCTTTTGTCTGATCGTGAACTGTTCGTCACCACGAGGAAGAGAAAGAAAAAACGAAAGAAGGAAAAACATAAAAGTAGGATAAAGAGATTTTTGTGTGTGACCAATCGATGTATATGAAGTCATCTGCTTAAGTTGGGACGTTTTGCAGTTTGGCAAGCATGACAAATACAGGTGGCAAACACAGGAAGGGGTAGAGCGAGTGTGGTGGTGGTGACATTGGAAATCATTATGCCTAGACCCCTTGTAAGAGCTGATCTGAACTCCTCTTGGCAGACTGCTGTTGTAGGCTCAGAGGCTAAGTGGTTGCTGGGATCCTCATTTGACATTTGGCCATCAGTTAGATATGGACCGACCATCTGATATGTAGGGCACAGTGTTAGAGTGCAAGATGCTGTTAGGTGGATAGTTCCTTTGGGACCACTAGAGGGACAGCACTGTGCTCGGGGGAGAATTCCCCTTCCGCTTGGGCTTGTCCCTGGTGACCCCTGCGTAGCAACTCTATGTGCTAGCCAAACAATAGGCAACTAGATTACGGCATCTCGATCCTGGGAGTGAGCGAGCGAGCAAGCAAGTGAGTAGCTCAAAGCAGCCTGCGACTCAGTGCAACGAATCGAAACTTGGGAAGAGAGAACTGTTTATTCGCACGCCTTTACGCCGACTGCCGTATTGTTTACATAGCTACTGGCCTGACATGCGTTGAGGGTCTCATTGTGCATGTAATGCGCCCCCTTTTGATACCCCACTGTACTTTTACGCAGAGAAAAATGTTTTTTTTTTAATAAAATCAGGGTAAAATGACAAAAAGGTGAAATAAATTATATAATGATGAGCTTCATAATAATTGCTACTGGCTGACTGTTAATTCCGATAAGTTAACCAACAAGCACGAAATCGATGGGATATATACGAAACTTAATATTCAAGCCTCTGTGTTTCGACTGGCAAACAGGTACATATGTTTCGGAGGGGCGTAGTGCTTCCAATTTCAGGGTTAAAATTTTTAAGAAGAATTGAATCGCCATGCGTGGAATTAACATACATTTTTTTCGAAAATCAGGGAGGATATGACGATTTAAGAGATGCAGACCTGGGTGGAAGAATAGTATTTTTTTATTTTGGTGTTTGTACCGTGCATCTTCTACAGTTTATTAACCAGACAAACAAATGCACAGCATATGTATTTTGTCATCAACTATAACGATAACAACTGTAAACATTTTAATCCAATGACTTTATTGAGTTTGTAACCTTCATGATTTTTGTAACTTTAGCACAGTAGAAGGATAGGACTCCCTGAAGTTCATGCAGATGCATCGAAATATGTAAGAGTGCTTTCGGTATATAAAATGATGTATATATATATATATATATGTGTGTGTGTGTGTGTGTGTGTGCGTGTGTTTCGGGTAGCTCAGTCCGTATAGCGACTGACTACAGGCTGGACGGTCCGGGATCGAATCCCGGTGGGGCGATATTTTCCGCCCGTCCAGAACGGCCCTGGGGCCCACCCAGCCTCCTCTAAAATGGGTACCGAGTCTTTCCCAGGGGTAAAGTGCGGCCGGGGCGTGCTGCTGACCACTCACCCCCTTCTATTGCCGCGGTCATGGAAGAGTAGAGCTATACCTCTACCCACCCTCTGGGCAACACCGGGGCTGTAACGGGATCATTTTACCTTTATTTATATATATATATATATATATATATTGTGCATTTGTTGGTCTGGACAAGAAATAGAATAGTGCTATATATGTATCGTGAGCAAATGTGGCATTGGGATACGGAATGTTCTCAGCTGCCGATGGACATAGGTAAAAGTTCAGATGAGGTCATTAACGCATCTTCTGGGTGTTGTAAGAAGCCAAAATATTCCTGAATATTTGTAATACTGTTACCTTCAAAGAAGGATACGATAAAAAAGAAAGAATTTATGAAGAAAAACTGTGGGGAAAGAGTAGACAAACGTGCAGGTTTTGATTGTTTTCTGGACTTGCTAAGTGATACAACCTAACCTAAACGACGCGTGAATAGTTGTTGAGATAGGCTAAATTTGCCGTCAGGTACGTTTCATAAAATAATTAATTTCGTAATTGATATCTAATTAGGATATAAGAACACAGTGAAATTACAAGAAGAATAGGAGTAGGCTGACCTTATAAGGGTCAGTAAGTACCGCCTGGTTTTGACCGTCAACAACACTAATTTTGCCCACACAGTGTATTTTAGTTATTGTATGGATTTGAGAACAAACAGCGATTATCCTTAGCATCTAAGAGGACAGAGCACAGACCTAATTTAAGAAAATACAAGAAGAGAGGGGGCACGCGGTAGCGCAGTACTTCAGCCAACTGCCGGAATGTCGTGGGTTCGATTCCCGATGATGTTATTGGAATTTTTCATTGACATCCTACCGGCCGCACTATGTCCTAGGGTTTGCTCAGCCTCTAACAGAAATGAGTACCAGGAGTATTACCTGGGGGGTAAAGGCTGCCGGTGCGTAGGGTTGACAACCTTACAACCTTCATGTGCCGACTGTCTTTAAATCTGGGAGCGTCATCCTCTTGGAATCCTTAGGGTGTGTCCAGGCCTGTACAGGGATTGCTTTGATAAGAAGAGTTCTAACATGTTAACCTTTATTTTTCACGCGGTTTAACATTCAACAATTCTACGTTCTGCTCACACAGTGTATATATGTATTTTGTGTGGATCTGTGAACAAACAACGATTATTTCCCTATATGGCATTAACTGGCTGGTTTTTATAATCGAGACAGAGTGTGTGTTTATTGCGCGGTACGGACTTGATCTATAATATAATTCAGGTGAATCTTAATCTTCAAATGGTAATCTGAATCTTTCTGTGAATATTTTGGAGGACTTCCTAAACAGTAACCCTTTCACAGTTAGGGTAATAGAGTCTGTGTTTTCCAACAATATGGTTACATATATGTGTTTATTTTTAAGTAGAATATGTTTATGCAAGTAGTCCTTTTGCTGTGTAACTTGATACTGAAGCAATTATGTAACAAGATGTAAAGCTTTCTTTCCAGTAATGCTACAGAACTAATAAATACCAGCATATGAAGAACATCATTTAAATTTTCTACATATGTATGACATCCTTTTACGTTATTGTTGTGATTTAAAAATTAAATACCTAGATATTATTTAGATTTGTCTGTTTCATGCTGCAGATGTATGACTTGCGTTTCATATTCTACTTTTAAATCTTCAACTGCATAATTCGACTTCTTGAAATAAGACTTGTTAATATCCTAGCACCTTTCTCCACTTCGCAGACTTAAAACCCTTCAAGTAAGTGTTCAGAACAGTTTAGCTCCACGTTGAAGGAAAGTACGCCGAACGCCCATTACAAAGACCAATTCCTTAATACTGTTTACGGAAATAATCCCTATTTATTTTGATAAACATACGGCATACGTAAATACAGTGTGTGGGCAATTGTAGGATTTTTTTAACGTCACAGCATATGGTAAAAATAGTTACAGCGATGTTTGGAGGGACGAATCCCCCAACAGTACAGAAATTTCTTCCGTGTACTGAGGAATATCAACACTGATTATATGTTTTCCCCTCCCTCTTACAAAAACCTCTTAAAAGCACCTTTTAAACAATTAGCACCCCTTGATGCTTGCGATCCACCACCCGCATTGCTCACGGTGCTGGAATTAGACCTAATTGTGAGTCAGGGATGCGACGTGCGGGTTATGGCTCCAGGCTGGCCTTAGTGATGCGCTCAACTAAGAGCATAGCCATATTCCCACCCCATAATCGGTGGTCTAAATATGTTTTCAAAGTCACTGCAACTCCTTTCCAGAATGCTACATTCCACCTGATTTTTCTTGAATGACGATCCGCGTTATCAGAGTGCTATTGGCGTCAGTATCTTGTGTTCTGTTAAGATCGTGAACAACAGATTGTAAGTCAGAATAGGTTGTGAAAATACAGTGTAAAGATAATGGGATGTAAAGTGTTCTGTTTATATTATAGCTTCGCACTGTCACGTCTGTGAATGTGTGTATTGCAGTCTACTTGCCTGCGCTTCCCCGCACGTCACTCTTACTTTGTACCCTGCGAATAATTCGCAGGCAGAAACAGTAAAACTTTTAACAAACAGAATTACAGTATCGTAATCTTACTAAACATTAAACATTGTGCTTGCCAGTGCTTGATGCTGAGTAATTTCTTACGGAGGACAACGGATGAAGGCAACATGTAAATAAGAAACAAGACAGGCAGTGTACGTATATCGTAACATTGAGGCGCGCTCTTGCAAATATTGGTGCTGTGGGAAAGCAATACGTGTTACATATTTTGATTGTGTGTGTGAGTGTCACCTGAGTTATCCTGCATGCAATGCGCATGCACCATATTATCATTTTTGGCCTATCTGGCTGTAAAATATCCCACGGCGTCTAATAAATGGCAACATTTTCAAAAAAAAAAAAGTTACTGAAGTTAAAATATGTGTTTTCATTTCCTCTACAAATTTTCTTTGAAAAAATTCTCATTTTAAGGATAAATGGGCGGAATATGATCAAACATTTCTATTGGTCTTCATGTCAGTTGTCCTCTATTCATGCCCGATTTTAACGAAACTTGAATTTTCTCGACAAATTTTCGTAAAACACGCAAATATCGAATTTCATGAAAATCCTTCCTTTGGTTGCCGAGTTGTTCCATGCGGACGGACGGACATGACGAAACCAATAGTCGCTTTTCGGAAGTTTGCGACTGCGCCTATCAGTTGACTGGGTGCGCACAATGTCAGGTCCACTCTTGATTGTCCTTGAGCCATTTTGCCGTTTACTGTAACAGTGTGCTGAATCGTAACCGTCGCGTTCATCCAAGTAACTTTACATGAAATATTCGCCCCTTGTTATGTGCCTGTGCGTAGATCGGTATTTCGCGACGTTACGGGACAACTCATCAGTCCCATCTTCAAGGGTCAAGCAGCCTTATTGAAGTGCCCGACCCTTGAAGATGGGACTGATGGGTTGTCCCGAAACGTCGGTAACTACCAATCTACGCCACTTAAATCCCGGAAGGACGATGACTTCAGTTACATCGCGGCGGCAGCCTGAATTCGCGCGTAGTACTGTATATCAATTCAATTCGTACCGCGCAGGAAGCACATTCCATTTCGGTTATAAATCCTATTATTTAATGGCATATGGGAAAAAGTTATGTTTTATTGTGAATGTCTATACGGGCACAAAATACACTGTGTGTTTGGGAAAACTGTACAGCCTCTGTAACGGTGCGACGGTGGCATATAGATTTACCACTGGGATTTATACGATTAAGTCATACTTCTTTTATCAAATTGATTTTTTCCCTATTATGTGGTGCATTAGTTTCGTGAGTGATAATGAGACATGCATATCTGTGCGGCGAGTGAGGCCTGCGCCCTCTGTCATTAGGATCAGCTGTCGGTCTTTTTTTTAAAATTAAAGTCAACGTTGTGGAAAAGGAATACAAAGGAAAACAAATCGATTGGGGTATCACGTGACATATCGGTAATTCTGCAACAAGTAAAGCGCAGGAGTTGAACTAATTTTGAAAGTGACTTCTCTGCAGTGGGAGGAGGCTAACCGTATGCCTACGTCTGACTTTTCACAAAGTGCAAGTACCCGTGTTATCAATGGGTGCTGATTTCCGTGCTTTTCGTAAAATTGTCGCAGTAAACCCCCTAATAATGCATTAAGGGACGAGGAGGTTGTTTTAAGGTCCGATGGATATTTTGAATAGAGTTATCTACCCTGCTGGCAGCCTGATGGAGTCCCCCACGGAATCGAATTCTCAAGCCTTGTTTTTAAAGGAAAAAACGAAGAAGATCATAAATTTGTGTGCAAATTTCCTGTAAAGCAGAGTCGTACTGTGACAGTATTTATTGCGAATCTGATCGTAGCTTAGATTTTCTTAAATTTCTTTACTTTTTTTTAAACTGTTAATTTCTCTATAAGATAGAGCAATCCTTATACGGACATGGACAGGCCCTGAGGGCTCTAGAAGGTTGAGGATCCCAGAATTTCTAGGCAATCGGCACATGAATTTGGCAGGGTTGTCAGCCTTGCCAGCCCTACACACCATCCGCCTTTACTCATTTCTTTTAGAGGTCGAGTCGACCCTATAGTCATAGTGCGGCCGGATTGAGTGAGTTAAGTGGTGAAGGACAAAGTGAAGGGCAAATCCCAATACCACTTACACTCTTTAACATTTTCTTATAATTTTGAGTTTTTAATAGCATTAATGCAGTCTGTATTCTCACGTCCTCTTTCTTTATGATCCATTTTAATATTATTTGTTCCACCTACACCTACGTCTCCCAATTACTTTCTTCTCTTCAAACTTTCACTAAAATGTTTTCTATGTTTCTTGTAATTAACGTGAATTTTTTAAAATAATATTTAACAAAAAAAGTAACATTCTGACATTTTCTTTTGAGTCTCGGAATTTGGCGTTGTAAATCTATAACGTCTCTGAAGAATATTTATCTTAGTAATTAACCAACTTGATGCACAACATTTTTGTTTTGCAATAAGTTTATTTCATGCCTCTACATCTTTCGAGCACCATGTCCTCATCATCAGGTGGTCAAAATTTTTTATACAGCCCCTGGTATCATCACACCTGTAGGTGGCCGTTTTGTGCCCAAATATTGTCCTCCAAAATATCCGCACAAATCAGGATAAACATTTTTTAAATACCTGAGTTTTCTATTATATTTACGTTTGGGGGGGGGGTGTTTCTGGGTGTCATAATTCACAGATAACCCAATTTTACAGGCTCAGACTCTTTTCGACAGATTGATATGTGTTTAAATTCTCAGGTTTTCACCACGGCTCTCGTTTATACTGCTGGTTAAATTTTGTGTTTTTACACTACGAGGTGTATTTGGTTTCTCCGGCGTTTCGAAGGAACGTCGCCATGTTTTTTGTGACTGAATTTATTTGAGGTGTGAGCTGTCAGTAGCACTGTCCTTCGAAAAGTCGGAAAACACCAAATATATTCCACGTTGTAAAAACCTAAAAGTGACCATCATTTTAATCAATTTAACTTTGTACGAAATGGTCACAGACCTCTAACGTGTGGTTGTGAATATTTACAAACTTCCTTCACTATCCTGATCAAGCATAATCCACTCCACAACCCCATATGTTTTGATCTGCAATTTATTATAACCTCCCATCTGCAACTTGGTCTCTTCTACGTGGAAGAGGATCTTCATCCAGAAGCTAACCGTTACTCAGCTGCTCAGTTACTTCATCTTCTGTAGAAGTCAACGTTTCATGGCAATGCTCACAACAGTCCACTGTGGTTTCTGTATTATTCAAAACGACTCTAGCCATCACTTTCCCTTTTTATTTAATAACCAATTAACATTTTCCTCCCATTTCGGTCGAGGTCGCCAAAGCTGTCTTTTTACTTCAAATATTCTGACTATAATTCTATTGAAAATTACAATCTTTTCCATGTGTGCTGCATGAGTAAAATAAAATGGGAAACCTTTGTGTTGTTTCTTCAGCTGTAGCTGATTTTCAACAAATTCAGCTCTAGATAAATTTATGTTTCAAACAATTAGAGGCATCTGCAATGGTAACGTCATAAACACTGCGTCGGCCTCCATACCAACATGCTGATTACGCGTTACGAATACCCAGATAATTCAACTCTTCGATCGTTGAACAAGGTCTGCCAACTGTTAATTTCTAACTCCGGCGTCCAAGCTTACGGACTCAATCTACATTTCAGGTAGTTCCAAACATCTATTGAAAATAGCTGTCCTTCGAGGTACCGTGTGTTTGTTGTACCACTGACGCTTTCGCTTTTACATTGACAAATATTACTGAATCACAATGGAGTTGTTCTGTTCTATGCGATGGACTGCTGTCGCCTGTAATTATCTGTTTAGACTGCCTGCCTTACGAACGTGGTGGAGAAGTTGCCGCACAAGCAAGGTGCTACAAGCTCAGGATTACTTAAGATTTGACTTTCGCACAGCGATCTTCCGCCACGATATACTGTGTTGCTTAATAAACATACAGCAACCTCCATCTTCAAGTTAGAAAGGGTGTATTAGTTACGTGTTGGCGAGACGCTTCAGGCAGGATGCCAAACAAAACACTATTTAACTAGCATAATAACGACAGGAACTTAAATTGCGTACACGGTCATAATAAGCTGGGACTGGAACTGCATCCATCAGCCGGGGTAGCTCTGGTACCTTAGTGACTGGTGGCTCGGAGCATAAATTATTAATGTTAAAAGCAAGTGATAACTGCAGTAATTGCTCTACTACCGTGAAGTTTTTTTCCCCTTTCTTATGTCGGAAGTACACAGCCCTTTTGTTTGGCTGTACGTTCATCAACCACTCTGTACGACACACAGGGATCATATCGGCATATCAAAATACAGACCCTTCGTTTTGTTAAATCTAACTTATTTATGTCTGCTATAAGATTCCAATAACTATATTTCTTTACCTTGTCAGAATAAACCACATATAATGCTTTTTGGGCCTCTCGTTACTTTATTGTAAGACGCTGCAGGACTCCTTCAGTTGGTGATGAATGAAGAGACACACATATGGTCATGTGCACGTGTGTTTGTGTGCGCACACATTTTGTCTGTGTGTGAGTGAGTGTGTGTGTGTGCGTGCGTGCGACTAGCATATTATCTTCAGTTCAACTTTCTACGTTAAGTGTCTACAGTATTTCGCTACATAAATGGACTGAAACTACATAATAAGGTAGATACAAGTCTGGGCCGTGTGAGGTTTGGGATAGAACATAAATTCATATAAAATCTTACTTGGAAGAGCATAAAGAAAAAAGTGAAAATGGCTTTGAAAATCTAGACTTAAGACAAATGTCAGTTCTTCCATATGCTTAATTGAGCACAGCGGGGTAGCTACGTACCTCCTAGGTCGAGATGAGCGATAACCTTCACGTTTCGACTGTTTTGAGCTCCGACCAAACTCCACGACCAATTTTATGTTGAGGGACAAGGACCATGTTTGAATAGTAAGTTTTCGTCCCTGCCCGAGCATCGTCAACAATTGAGCTACGCAGGCTCTTGAGCGTATTAATAACAGAATTTTTTTTAAAAATATATTTATACAAAACTGATAGTTGTTGAGTGGATTAACGTGGCTCAGTGTGGAGACTGGTTGTGAATTTTGAACTGAAAATTTTGGATTTCATACACAATACGCCATTTCATATCTGCTTGAATGACCTCAGTTTCTTGAGACCGATTTGTTTCTGTGGTGTCGGTCTGACGCCTTGCCTTATCTGAAACCTTTTTCTGCACAAATGTTTACGTATGGTAACAACACAGGGTGCTACTTTTGCCTACTCCTCGAGAATGCCAGTTGCAGCAACAGATTCAGGCTTGTTACATGATAAAAACTCTCATGTTCCGAGACACGCTAAACGGGACGCCCTGCATTATTGTGTTATTACGAGTGAGGATAACCAGAGTTAGAAAATTCTTTTAATATCACGGAATTGATACAGTTTCTGTTATGCTTCTAAGCTAATCATGATGCAACCGTGCATTAATTGTGAGATAGTACTATTCTGAAGAATACAAAACCAACTAGATGCCACTTATTATTTTATTGTATTTCTAATAGGCTGAACATGTTTCGCGCACTACTATGCCCATCTTCAGGAGCTCGCGTCTATGACGTTGATTACCACATTGGTCGTTTCGTTCTTGGTTTGCTGTTTGCTGGGGATTGGGTGCGGTTAAGCTGGAGTAGTTTCCGGGTTGCAGGCTAAAGCACGATTCGTGTTTTAGCCTGCATGATGAGCCTATAAGAAGTAAAATAAAATAATAAGTGGCATCTAGTTGGTTTAGTATTCTTCAGTTATCACAACGATTCACGGTCCAATAAATATCAGATAGTACTGTTCTGTTTGTAAACCTTTAATAACAGCAGTTATATTTGTCACTGTTTGCTCAGGCATGTTTAAAATGGGTGCGATTTTAATACATTTATGGTGTTTGAAGTGGAAAGTCTGGAAACTACACTGGGCGTGCTACCTGTCAAAAAATGATGGTTTCTGGAATAGAGATGTGTATTTGTACGTCAAGGCGGTATATTGGCATTTGTGATGAGATCAGAAAGGGCGTGCACGTGAACTGTGACGTCATTAAAATGGTGGAGGTGTTGTTTGTAGGTCAAGTGAATGGTAGTAGCCGCAATGTGGAGAATAAATTTTTGCGAGCACTTCACACTATTCCATCTGTTTTGTTGAAAATGCGTTTCTATCTTGGTAAATACGTTAATCTTACTTTTTGTGAAGAGAATTTCGTGTGTACATCACTCAAATACAGCGACAACTCCAAATAACTAATTTTAAGGAAATGAAGCCTGAAAATTTTCAGGTATTGCTAATAATCACGAAATTTCATTGATCATAGAGGAAAGGGGTTAAAAAATATTGAGGTTTAATTGAGATTTAATTTTTCTGGGAAATAAAACAGGTTCAAAATTTCTGAAGGAACACAATGATCTTGTGTTCAAGGACAAACAGTTTTTCTAGGGCTGTTTCCCCTTGAAAAAGAAGGCAACACTTTCTTTTGCAACATCAGACACCACTATCACACATCGAAAAAAAAAAGTTCTTTCTCAGTAATAATGCTGTCAGAATTTCAAGTATATACAACTGTGTTGTTTGTCCCTTGCATTACGTAATGTAAGCGTATGTTGTCCAGTTTTCTGTTCTGGCTGAAGTATTCTTTACTATTGTTGTTTGACGTCGTATCGTTTTGTCTGATTATTATGAGCTACATGTCTTTGTTGTGCCATCAAGAGTGGTTGTTGTAGGCTGCCTGGTGCACTGAGATGACCGGGTTTTAAGTGTCCATAAACTAGACCTCAAAACAGATGCAATTGCAGTGAAACTTTATTTGTTTTACTACTTCTCATAATAAAACCAACTAGATGAACTAAATTCTCAAATTTATTTTTGGAATAAAACTGTACTTGTTTCGGACAGTTCCTCTGTCCATCATCAGGAGTTTTCACTGTAAACACAGCAATGGTATTTGTCATACAGTTTTGCCGACAGCTTGCGAGCAAGCTGTCGGCAAACCTCTATGACTAGTGCATCTAGTTGGTTTTATTATAAGAACAAGTTTCAAAATATAAATATGTGTATATAAAATATAGTCTAACACAACCTTCAACTTTCAACTTGGAAGTTGAAGGCTGTGTTAGACTCTATTTTATTTCTTATATTTACATATTTGTATTACTCAGGCAGCTTGTAATCAATAAGTTGCCAAGTTCATCTATTTGGTTTTATTGTAAGAATTTATCACGATGTACTGCCACCTGAACTTCATATTGCTTTACTACTTTTAGTATTTATCGAATAATACAGCTAACTAGGTACACATTTGTTTATCTAAGAGATAATTGTTATTTAACGGCTGTTACATTTTTCAGCCTTCCCAACCATGTCACAAATTGCTGAAGACCTGCGTCATTACGGCAGACTTTTTAGTATGATACTCGCATAGGAATATTATACATTGCCGAAATATGTAACGAGTGTGAATCTTTGGCATGAATAACACTCCTGCGTTTGTTGTATTCGACTCAAACGGTTATTAATACGGTTTGAGACACACAACATGACTCTCATACACAGAAACATGCACTGCAGTTCCTTGCTTGTCTGCAAATGACAGTTCTGGTCTGTGGCTCCATGAATTTGACTCTTGCCACTTCATAAGTCTGTTACTCAAAATCCATTCCGTCATTCGTTTCTAGGTTTTCTGCTTCGCCTTTCTGTATTGATCAAATCTTGTGTTCTCTAGCTCTCTCTTCTCATTCGTCTCGATGTGAACTTTGCAGCTAAATCTGCCATAAAAGCAATCTGGGCGTTGTCATAGCAACTGTCCATGCCGCAACTTCTATGTACCTTCTGGCCGCAGCCCTTGTTTCTACCTTATTTCTCAGAATGTCTTTATTCTGCCAGTTAAGGTCCTTATTTATATATGGATCTACAAATATTTGCCTATGTATATATTGGTGTTATGTAACAGTTTGCCCCGGAGACGGTTTGTAACTGTGAATTTATTGACGTAACAATCGCGAACGGCCGAAAGGGATTGGTCCTCCACATTGCGTGTTGAACAAAGGTGTAAAAATTCTTCACCTAATATAAACATTTTTCGGAATGTTACACTGGGCCACGGATTTTGGACAGATTTATAGGAATAAGTGTTTACATAATACTAAATTTAGAAGGAAAAGTTATTGATGGCCTTGGACCGGATTCTAATGGCTAGCGAAAGGTAGCGGGCTGGCAGTGAACCTACGGGTTGCGTAATATGTGAGAGAGTTTTCGATTAACTGGGGGAAATATTAGTTGCTAAATTATTGTTGTGGTGCCTGGAATAATTCGGGTCAAAGTTTAGGTTTTTGAAAGAAATTATTTTTGATATTTTAAATATCAAAATTACTTGGTCACTTTTGTTTAACAACATAACATGTCACTTAATGTAAAAAGGTAAAGTGTTCCCATTACAGGCCCGCTGTGGCCCAGAGAGTGGGTAGAGATATAGCTCTACTATTCCATGACCGCGGCACTAGAAGGATGTGAGTAGTCAGCAGCACGCACCGGCCGTACTTTACCCCCGGGAAAGACCCGGTAGCCATTTTAGAGGAGGCTGGGTGGACCCCAGAGCCGGTCTGAATGGGCGGAAAATCTCGTCCCCACCGAGATTCGATCCCGGACCGTCCGGCCCATATCTCAGTCGCTATACCGACTGAGCTACCCGGCCCAGTGTTACTTAATATAAATGTAACAATTTGAGGAATGATTGACGGATCACAAGTTTGTTCAAGTTCTAAATTCCAAACGAAGTTGAAGATTCTTAGATTTTGTGTGCCTTGGGAGTTAATTAGTGGTCTTGTAGAAAACGTAACACATACAGGCGTATATGTATGTTTAACAAGTTGCATGTTTTTGCCCCTGTTCCTTCTAACCGTTTTCCGATTGGCTGCTACGGAATTTATCAGCAGTATCGCCACGTATTACGAACCTTACTCTCTACTTTCCTTCATACCCAACTACTCTTACGTCTAACCTTTCGCGGATGTTTGCTTTCACTTCCTAATTCTGTATAACGTGGAACTTTATAGTGCACAGAAACAAACGTACCTGTATCGTTGTAAGTATTGGTTGTATAGATACATTCGTTTATTCGTACTTACAAATGTAAATATATCTTTAACCAGAATGCTACAGATGGGACCGATAAGTTGTCCCGAAAGGTTTTAAAGGAATTATCACTATACGCCACGCAATATTCCAGAAGGGCCCAGTGACCCTGTACGTGTCTTGTCTCTTATCCCATTTACCATGGAGTTCGTTATTGCAGATGCAAATCTGTCGTTTAAAGAGGATCCAGCTGCTGATAACCAGTCTGCTTTGTCGTAAATTGACCTCTTCCTTTTCCACCGGATGTACAGAATAACACAGACAAGTAACCTGTATTAACAGAAATCTGTGTGAGTTAAATATTTAACTCCATGGAGATGAGTTCTTAGTGTGAATAGTATAGTAGATTGTAGTATAGTCAGTCAAAAATAAAATTACGCGCCGTGCATAGAACCCCAATTAACATAATCCAATAATACAAACAGCCAACTAGATGCAACAATAATAATTTTATTAATAATTTCAATCAGCGCAACATGTTTTGGGCGATGATGCTGGTGACCAGAATGACCTCATCCTGGTCACCAGCAGGCAGCATCGTCGGTGCTTTATACCAAAAGCTGTAAACACAGTCTAGTGCTCCTGAGGATGGGCGAAATCGTCGCCCGAAACATGTTGAGCTCATTGAAATTATTAATAAAATTATTATTGTCGCATCTATTTGGCTGTTTATATTATTGTATCAATGATGCACGGTCACACATATATCAAACCCAATTAACATGTATGGTCACAACAGCCCCAAGCTAAATTCTCTCCTCTACTGGAGAGTTACGGCCCACACCCACACACCCTCTTCACTGGATGTCCGTATTCGGCTCTTCAGAATTTCTCTTATATATTCTGCAGTGAAATTTTGCATAAATTTTTCATTTAGTGTATGTGTAGTAATTATCCGCCAATCTCATATGTCGTGATTCAATCATTCCATTATTATTTTTTGGTCAATAATGCATCTGTGGAGCTTTTGAAGATCCTTTTTGGGGAGGGGGGTGCTTATTACGTTCTGTTGCACGCTAGCATATGTCTCTATAATGCAACTATATTGAAGATAATTAATTTTGCGAGATAACTATTTACTGCATGATTTATAACAAAAGTTTCAGTCATCAGGCGAGATTTTCCGCACCCGTCCAGACCGGCCCTGCGGCCCACCCATCCTCCTGTACAGTGGGTACAGGTTTTCTTTCCCTGGAGTAAATAGGCCGGAGCCTGAAGTTGACGGCCCACACCTATCTAGCGCCGAGGTTAAAGAAAGAATGGAGCTATACCTCTGTTCCCCTGTGGAGCGTTCGTGGCCTGTTCTAGGGTGAACATTACATAATTCATACCAAATTCACTCGAAATTCGACCAGTAGTTTCGAGACCAAAAATGCGCACAAAAGTACATGTCATTGTGTGTGTTCATTTTATTAGACTTCGCGCAGAGTACATGCCATTGTTGAGAGTCGGCTTACATAATTGTGTCCGTGTGCCGTTCTTCCGTCTTGCTCTTTGTACCGAAAAATAGCAACAGTGATGAATGCAAAATGTAAATAAGTATGTTTTTCTTTTAGGAAGTTACCAATGTTCCTGTTGCATTGTAAGTTGATCCTCTTGACGCGGAGCACAGTTTAGAGACGTTGCTAGGACGCAAAGAGACCAACTTCAGGAAAACACACCAACGTTGTTGCTAGGAGAGGGGTAGATCAATATTACTCTTTATAAAGTTTCAGGATGAATTTTTCTGCACGAGATGTCTAATAAGCAGTAAATACTTTCGACCTAGCATGTAGCTAGATCACTCCGAAGCTGTCCCCTTGTCGACTGTTTTGCCTCTAAACCGAAGGCGCGTCTCACCTGCTGTAAACCATTTGCCGTCGTCTCTGCTCTGATATAATTTTGCTCATGAAAACTCTAAACTAATTTTCACTGACTAGAAATAAACTAATTTTACGCGTGGAATGTTTGATGAGAGGTATGAAACGAAGACATTCTACACTGTCGGAGGGTAAACTTTCACGTAATCGGCAAAGTTCGTGTTCTTGAGCCCTCCTTTCGCTACGTTAGCAATAGTGATCAAAAATATTGCAGAGATGCTTTAAAGTTCTGCAGCAGACCTCCAAGATGATGAGTTATTGGGTTTTAGTTTTCAGTTTCTCTACGTTTGTTTCTGTGTTTGGCGTCGATATGCTTCACTGAAATAAGAATAATTAACCTCGCGTTTTTCAATGATTTTATGTGTTAATATACTGGATATTATGCGGTGACATTATTAAGACTTACTGTACAGTCACTTACTTGAAATTGGAGCACGGTCCTGAATTTACCGAATGTAAATTCAGTTTGGATCTGTAAAGCCTAAAGCATTCTGCTTATTTTCTCAACTTTATCCAGTTTGTCCATGGAGACGACCTTTCGTGGCGAATGTTAACACTACGGAATCCGAATATGGAATGCGCTTGGTTTGTTAGTGAAGTCACAACCAAGTACGAAGTGAAAGTTAAGTCGGCCTATTGGCGTATGTGCACAGTGACACGTCACTTGTTATTTTGTCTTTAGCTTTCACGGTTATTTTTTATTTCCTACTCTTCTGTGGTGTGCTTCTGTTTGGACTTGGAGCGACCTAAACAATTGCTGTCCAATTGAAATGTTGCAATTTATTTACTTACGTACTTATTTACTTACTCTTTAGAGCAGAGTCCTTCTTGAGAAGCTAACCGGTTCTCATCTAGTCAAGACATTCCCCGCATTTTATGGAACCTGCTTTTGTTACCGCATGTACAAGTGCCTGCCACCTGTCCCTAACCCGAGCCTGTTGCAATTTAAGGATTTACAAATAATGCGTCAGCGCAATGTTTGGGGAAGTCGTTTAAATTTTGGATTACTTTTTTAAACATCGCAACGTAGATCAAAACAATGCACAACTGAACTTTTTTCCAGTTAGCGTTAACTAAATTAGCTACTAGTCTGGCCGATGAAGAACCCGCCAGCTGCCGGAGAAAATGGCGTTAATTTGGGGTGGGACAAATACCGTCGAACTTTAAGTGACTAAAATTTGTCCTCGCGGAAGTAAACAGTGTTTATTCGTGTCTGCCTGTTTTGGTACATTTATACGTACTCGTTTAAGTAAACTTGTACTACAAGAATATTGTTTTCATCATTAACACTTTCTGTTTCGGAACAAATAAAAAGCCCTTAATTACGTTTTATTTCAGTCCGTCATTTTTGGCGGTCAAACATAGGCCTACTCGTTCTTTCGTAAGATTATGTAGTCAAGGTAAATATGGAGCCTCTTTTAAATATGCGATATAGTGAATTGAGTATATTGTTACTGCGGTGTGTTTACGCAGCCCATTTCAAAGAAGTAATTCACTAAGATAACTCAAAAAATGTCACTGGAATTATTTTGCAGATAAAAGGAATGTAAACTTTATTTTGTGGCAACGAGTCGGAGTTCCTAAAAGTTATTCTTTTCTTGTAAACGAAATGCGTGTATAACGTATGACAGTAATAACTGTGAGACACCGCGAGGAGGAATGAAAAGTACTGTCTGTCTTAATTAACTTTCTTTTGGCTCCAGTGTGCTATACAATAATTATACGTCCTTCACTTTTTTTAAACTCTACTGTGTAACAGCCCCAGTTCGATTAATGGTGGAAACGTTTACATTCACTTTTAAACAAACAACATGATGGTTAATTTCAGGAAATGGTTGCTATGAACAAAGGTACCGTGATAGAGATGCTTGTGGACACTTGAAGGATCCATCTTACTTGTGTTGTAACAACAAGATGGTGGCTCTAATTTGTACCCCGAGCTTATGCGGAATGCCGCAGCAGGAAAAGACAGAGACAGAGAGAGAGAAAGAGAAGGCGAAGGTTATTATTATATAATGTTAGAACCACTGCATTAAGAGCCCTGATGATCATGAGCTAGATGCTTGTTGCGGAAGCGGAACACAGGCAGAGCTCCAAGCGGCACAGTCTGCTACCCTCGCAGGGCAACCAAGCTTATTAGCAATCCGACCTCCAGAAAAGTCTCTTAAACCTTGTAATTTGTATTGTTTTCCCCAAATGAGACACTGCTGAATGAATGAACTTATTGTATTGCTTCCCGAATATTCGAAGACACAATACCTACGTCAATTATAAATTCTGCAATCCTGCAAGTAACTTCGTCAGAGGCTTTGAAACAATTCGACTCCATTATAATTAGGAGATAATATTGTTCCTGTGGTGGAATTCATAGTTCACGATGTCTTAATCCACCCGTTATTGCTTTTGTGCATTTTACTTATCATTAATATTGTTTATACGAATGACTGAAACACAGAAATAATTGCCAAGGGACAGCGTTTGTTGGTTTATTGAATCTGATAGAGTTACTGCTTTATGTACGGGTATTTTATGTGTATCTTTACGACGCGACGTGCGATATGGTGAGCCTACTCATTAATGCGCTCCTCTGAATTAATATTTATTGTTTAAATTACTCTTGCTTCGTTGACATATTCATCAGAATTTTATTATGAACAATACAAACAATGCATGTGTAACGTAACAGTGAGGCGCGTTCGTGCAACCATTGTTGCTTGGGAAAAGTAATGATTATTACACGACCTGAGCGTGTGTATTTGTAGCCTTCAGATAACCAGCATGCAATGCGCATGCGCCATGTTATCTTCCGTGGCCTGCCCCGCTCTGCAGTATTTTTCCACATTATCTCATAAACTGCACGATTTAAAAAAAAAAGTTACTGAACACAAAAAGTGTGTTTTGATTTTCTCTACAATATTTTTTTTAAAACTTTCTCATTCTAAAAAGAAATCAACGAGATGTGATCAAAAAATATATATTGGTCTTCGTGTAAAGTATCCGTTATCTTTGCTAGATTTTAATTAAACTTTAATTTTTTCGACAAATTTTCGAAAAATCCTTAAATGCCAAATTTCATGAAAATCCTTGAAATGGGAACCACATTGTTCCTTACGAACGGACGGAAAGGCACACATGACGAATTTGACAGAGGCCATCCCGTTGTATGGTAACAAATTTGTCTAATATATTAATACAGACATAATGAAGCTCATAGTAGCTTTTCGCAATTTCGCGAAAGAGCCTAAAAACGGTCGGTCATCATCGATATATTTCCTTCAGACCTCAGTAAGCAACGGGCCGATGCACCGTCGTTAAGTCGCCGGCTATTTTCTGAATTTCTGAATTTCCAGTAAGTCATAAGAAGGATAAATTGTGTAGGCTGAAATGTACATTTACCTTTAAATTATCTGATAGGAAAAATGATCTTTTGAATTTGAATGAGAAGTGTGGTTTGTTCATATCTTTATCCGTCGCCTTCCGCCTTCATTTTCTTTTCATCCGGTTTGTACCTTTTTCTTCTATCCTATTTTCTGTAAAAGCAGAGTTAAATTTGCTTAATATTCGGTCAGATGGCACAGATTCGTGCCCAGAGTTTTCACGTGTATAAATACACTATACTTGCGAGTTTCCGTGGGAGTAACTGGAAAAGAACATAGGTTAAATATCACAACTTATCTCTCAGTTATCTGTATATTCTGTTTTTTCTATCTTCTGAAGTTTATTGTGGGTAGGTACGTTAGAACCCTTCGTACGTTTAACATGAGCGTATCCCTGTTGGCGGTGTTATACTTTGTTGTTGTTGTTGTTGTTGTCGTTGTTGTTGTTGAACAAATTATTCTATAATTTGTAATTTATACAATAAAACCAAAGATAAGCTACTCAGGACTAACGCCGCCATTAGGTAGAGCAGGTTATACAGGGCTAAACATCTCGCTTCTGAATTTGCACATGTCTGACATATTAACACATATTGTCCTGTGTTTGTGGTGTACGACATTGAATCCTTCTGTGCATAATATTTTAGCAATTTATCATCTCTCATTACCCTGTTCCATTTAGTTCATTAAAGTATTCTTATAATAAAAGCGACTAGATAAACTAATTTCTCAAATTTATTTTTGGAATAAAACTCTACATGTTTCGGAAAGTTCCTCTGTCCATCATCATATACCACTGCTGTGTGCACAGAAGAAAACTCCTGATGACGGACAGAGGAACTGTCCGAAACATGTAGAGTTTTATTCCAAAAATAAATTTGAGAAATTGGTGCATCTAGTTGGTTTTATTGTAAGAATTTATCACGATGCTCGGTCATCTGAAAATCACGTTCATTTAAATATTTTTTCATTTTGTGTGGCTATATTTATGGTTTCTTTTGGATGACATTAAATAAGATTTTTAAGCTATTCAGTTTTATGGTATGTTTCGGATTTGCGTGTGACAAAGTGACGAAATAATTAAGTTCAGTCTTAACACTATTGCCAGTACAGCATAGTCTTTAAGTAAGTGTGTCATGGTTTTATTAAGATCCTAAATTTTGATTGTGTGTTTTGATTGCCTGGCCCTTGTTTTGTGACTGAATTTTAAGGTTGCAACAGACACATTTCTAGATTTTGTTATTGCACTACTGTACCTGTCACTTGGCATGACGTCGACGCACGTTGTTGCGCGCGCATCTCGAACGTACCTTACTCTATATTTACTTGGGCGAAAACGTTTGTAGTGGAAGGTGTAGTAAAGGACGCATTTTCGGATCAGCACAATTGCCCCCCCCCCACCCCCCGAATACTGATTCATACTGATTTCGCTTTAGTAACACGCAAGAGATTTTCATATTTTGTGAGCTCATAACTTTAGAGGTTTGGCACTGAATTATCTTTCGGTTGCGACACCTGTTCTAAGCCAGGTACGTGACATTATCAGAAGTTGGTAGTAACGAATTAAAAATCAAAAAGCTGTAAGAAAAAAAATTCATGATTCCTAATTTGCACGTAGTCCCACACATCATAACTTCCACAACGCATTATTAAACTTCGAAACTCGTTATAATTCGGTGTGTAACGGAATTGTGCCCCTATTATGTTACGGAATAGCCGTCGCTATGTCGTGCACTTCCATTATTCCACCTCAATGAACAGTCTGTGTCCTCTCTTTTGTGTTTTCAGGTAATAACCAAGTAGAAAATATCTTCGATACATATGAAGTTGCTTGAAAGAGAATGGCCACTTGGAAGACCTAGAGGAAAACGGAAGGATAACAATAAAAAGATGATATAGGAATGAGGTGCCTACGTATGGAATAAATTAATATTGCTAAGATCCTAATCGAACAGCAAAATAGTAAAAACTAAATGTTCACATTCCCTGAACCGTACATCATGATACATATACGTGAGAGAGAACAAGATGCACACTTTTTCCAATCACATCGTGTTAACGGCTAGGCATCCATATATGCGTGGTAAAATACTACATGCTGCGTGTACAGAAGTAATCTCCTGATGATGAACAATTATTTGTTCGAAACATGTAGAAGATAGTTTAATTGGAATAAATTAATGAAAAAAATTGTGCATCTTGTTGGTCTTTCTGTCGTATAAGAAATAAATGATTTAATAAAGTAACGATTGAACTGGAAAGTTGAGAAAGAAATTGCCTTTATATAATTTAATGTATTTACATCCTAGTCGCAGGCAGGAAGTGATAAAAGTCATGGCAGACATAACTTGTGACTATCGGTGACTGGACCTGGTTTCGATGTCCATCCTCAGAATACACTGCCTCTTGAACCATATTACACTGTAACATGGTGCCATAAACCATAACACCAAGTCATTTGTTCTGAAAGATTACGAGCCATGGCGTTAGACAGAACAACAAACGGAGTAAAATTCGCTGATTTCTAGGATGGAATTGTGCTGCGTTGTGACTTTGGGGACTAAACCAGAACGCACGTTGAATACGGTTTAGGTGCGTCTTAAATCAGAGACATATTGTAAAGTGGACTATGAAATTTTCAATTATTTTTTTCTAAGTGTTCAAAATATTATATCGCACAATAAATATCGGAAGTTTCACTGTATTTGTGTCCCGCCGTTCATCTACTGGCAAAAACACTTTCCTGGTTTCTTTACCTTGGGTTAGAGGCAATGTTTTACCAAAAAAGAAGAAGAAGAAGAGAAGAAATTAATGTCTACGATGATTATACTAATTTGAATTTAATATTCCAAGACCATGTACACTGATGTACGAAAGACAAAAAGGGTTCTTTGGGAAGTGCAAATTATATTGCTTAAGATTACTGATTGGTATAGTGAGACATCTGCAGAATCCTTCTTAGGAAATACCAGGCTTGAATCTTGTCCTCTTCTCTGTCAACCTAATTTTAGTTTCCATGGATTTTCGCAGCTCAGGTAGATCCCATAATACTGTCCTTAAACAAAAAAATTATATTTACCTTTCATTTAAGCGAATATTAAGCATATCTTAAAAGTTCACCCAGTAACCTAAGATGAAGGCGCATACAGGCAGTAGATATATAGCTTACTCTTTCTTTAACCTCGGCACGAGATGGATTTCGGTGGTGAACGCCACACCTCGGCCAATGTACATCCGGCAATGATCCGATATCCATTGTCTTGACGCGTGCGGAAAATCTCGCCTCCATGGGGATTCGATCCCCGAACCGTCCTGCCCGTAGCAAGTCGCTATACCTACTGAGCTATCCTGGCCCAAACTCGTCTTAAACGTACTTTATTTCTTGCGCGAGTTGTACTAATTAAAGAATGATGGCTTAAGCGGAGATCCTTTCTGTCTGTCTGTGATCTAATGTCGGCTCCAAACTTGTAGAGAAAATTCGTCTCTTGGAGGCTTCAAATGAAACTTAATGCTCACTTGCAGCCTTCAGATATGTTGCCCTATAATAATGTCTGCTTTACTTAAAGCGATAACTGCGTTTCCCCATATGCGAAAGTTTCATTGTATGACGTTGCCTAACAGCCGACCAACTCAAGGGCTTCTTGATATTACAAGCGTGGTCGCAGCTTCATAATTTGAAAACTCTGCATATCACAACACTTTAATGAGATGGTACGAACAGACATTGAGTAAGCTTAGTAAGAATAGGCAGGACACCTGTGGAATTACTAGACGCATTCGAAAAATTGCGACAAGCGGCTATTAGCTTCGTTATGTGTCTGTCTGTCTGTCTGCACGAAAAGCTCCGCTCCCTCTGAAACGATTTTAATTGAATTTGATGTTTGTGTATTTTTCCCAAAACCAGTCAAAGTTCAAGTATCATTAAAATTGGACAAGAATAACGGGCACTTTACACGAATACGTTCGTGCATTTATGATAATATCTCGCTCAGTTCTTCTTAGAATGAGAAATGTTTCAGATAAAATTCGAGGAGAAAATCAAAACTCAAATTTTGTGTTCAAAAAATGTTTTATCTCAACAATCTTGCCATTTTTAAGATAGTGTGGAAAAATATTGTAAAGCGGAGCAGGCCACTGATGACAATATGGCGCATGCGCTTTACATGCTGGATTACTAAGGCTACAGACATATACTCAGAATATGTAATACTTGTTACTTTTCCACTGCAACAGTGGTTAAGAGAACGCACCTCACTTTACATTACACGCACATTGCCTGTCTGCTTATTCTTCATTATATGGTAGAATGTACACTTTCCGGTCTCATTACTGTACTTGTAACGTTATTTGTAACTTAGACATAGTTTGTAGGGATTTTATGCTTTTTGTTTTCAAAGAAAGGTTTTTGTCTGACCTGAAGAATAGGTCATGTATTTTGCAAAATGGGGCGTCATTGTAAGTTCCAATCCAGAACACGTCTTCCTTTTTTTTCGTTCGTGTCTGGAAAAGTATTTTTTCTAAAGAAAGGGAAGTCATTTTGCCTAAAGTAGTGCTATGTTTCAGTTCAAAATTCCCCATGTCCAAGACACAGTTCAGAATCGTTCTAGCACTAAATAAGATAAATACTGTAGTCATCATTCTTCGGTGGCTCTTTAAGATTTTCAGCAAATGGCCGTCATTAGGTTAAGTTTCTCAGAAATGTACTCTGCAAACACAGGAGCTACCTTGTGTTTGTGTAATCCGTTCAGATAGGAAAATGTAGATAGGAGATTTACGGTCCTTCCATGTCACGTGGTTCGGAAGAATTCCAACAAGGCGCAGCCACGCACTGTAAGAAGAATTGCCTGCTTAAGACCAGAAATGGAGAATACCGTGAGATAAGGGCAGAGAAAGAGAGGAGTGAAAGCTGAAAGGAGGACCGTAGAGAAGGAGATGGCATGAGGCCTTGTGCAGCAGTAATTTGCCACAAGGGTCCACTTCATGACCTGGGCTCAAATTAAGTGAAGCGGTTACCCGTTTAGAAGTCCTGTAGAGTTATTATATACAGTATATGAACATGGCCGCTGCGCGCAGGAGCGCTATCTGCAGTGCATGTATGAAATGTTGTTCTACTTCTGGTGGTTCTAGTCACACAAGACGGAATCTCTTCGGATAATTTGTGGCATAAGTCCTCAGGGGAAACATGGCTGATGTAGGTGCATTGCTACCCAGACTCTAAACATTTTGCAATCTTAGCTCTTTGAAACATGATATTCTTGTAAATTATACAGGGTGGCGTAAGAGTCTCTTGGCGCTACAGCAACATGTGAATTGGAAATTACTGACAAAATACGTAAAGTTTATTAAGCATTTTCAACATTCAAAGTGTCTTGCTTCTTCTTTGACATAATGTCTAAGTCTTTCGATACTGAAGCTTTGGTAAACAAGAAGGTTCCTACGAAGTATGTTCGTGTGCGATGGTTCTTTCGATTAAATGTCGAACGTCAGGTGGCTTTTACGACACCCTGTATATAAAAATACTACTTGTTCCTCAAAATAAACACTGACTGCCTGTAATGTCAAGAGATAAATTATTTAAAGCTGTTAGTAACATAATTACTGTTTATTTTGAGAATCACGCCGGACAAATTAATCCACAGTGCAAGTAAAATACAGACCTTGTAGTATTAAGTAAATTGGATGATGAAATTATGGAATTAATATGCCAGAAATATGTGTTGTTATTCATGAAGATTAGAAGTATCATTTAGTATCGCATCAAAAGCAACATTATTTAGGATACAAACCAGTACTTTTGTCAGTTCGCTCGTTGTGGCCTCTTGCTTACGGCTCCGTGTTTTAATTTTGTTTGAAGCCTTCCGACGTTTAGGACGGACGAACGGTCTCTGTCTGCAGGGAAGATGTGAAGATCATTTTACTTCTGATGTGAAGAATTGGTGGAATTGTACATTATTTTCCCCCATGCGCCTCTATTACTTGTTAGTTATATAGCGAGGGGACAGCTGTGATGCGGTTGATTCTCGATGTTTCGGAAGGTAGCGATTTCTTCATGTTCAAGAATTTTGAAGATGAAGGAAACATGATCCATCGAAAGTTCGAGACTCATTTACCCGGCGGCAGAGCGTTGCGTCCCAGGACACTTGGTACAGCAGCAACATCTCAGCGAGAAACTGAAATCTTGCAACTTTAGCTTTCATTCAACTACCGATCTAACTTCACTCAAGTCTGCCAGAATCCTCAGAACAAACTGGCCTACAAAATATAGCCAAGAATTACAAGACAGGCAGTGTACGTGTAGGTAACATTGAGGCTTGTTTGCGTAACCGTTTGTGCTGTAAAAAAAGAGCAATAAATATTACGTATTCTGAGGATGAGTTTATAGCCTTTGATATCCAGAACGCAAAGCGCATGCGACATATCGCCTTCTGTGGCCTGTCCGGCTCTATCATATTTTTCCACATTATCTAATAAACGGCACGATTTTCGAAAAGAAACTACTGAACATAAAATGTGTGTTTTGATTTTTTGTACATTTGTCCGAAAATTTTTCTTTCTAAGAAGAATTCAGCGAGATATAAATGTACATACCGTATATCTACATGTAAAGTACTCGTTTTTCTTCTCAGATTTTAATGAATGAATTTTCACGACAGATTTTAGAAAAATAATTGAATGTCAAATTTCACGAAAATCCGTCCATTGGGAGCCGAGTTGTTAAATGCGGAAGGACATACATACAGACAGATATCATGTAGCCAGTAGTCACTTTTGTGCAATTTTGTGAAAACGCCCAAAAATGGTCAATCATTTAGCGAATCCCGTGCATTATAATGCAGTAATACATTCGTCCTAGACTTTCCTTCCTTTGCCCGGCTAAATGTCTTTTGAACTCGACAAGTGTATTACAGAATCCTTTGGGCTACACAACATTGAAAATATCCTGTGCATTTTTTAAGGTTGTGACGCCCGTGTGTACTCGAGGAGATTGTTCAACAACTTGAGCATCCTGATTTTGTTCAAACGCTTTTTATATTAATTACCAGATTTTATTCGGTTTAATGTGTTTTGGAAACAGCTTTCTTGGGTCCATAATAGAAAAGTAGGCAACGGCAGGAAGACTCTGTGTAGTCCACCAGAAGTTTATTGACTTTTCATCCACATAACCCATGTAAATACTTTGCCTTCAAAAGCCCGCATATACCGTCGTAAATTCTTTGCGCTGAGTTGAGTTTTCCTTTTCTTTCCTTTTTCAGCCATATGTATCCAATCCACACCCTCGTGTACTATTTATTTATAGTACATTTTAATTTTATTTCCCTTGTAGCTCAGTATTTCCCATTTCTGGGAACAGCGTTCTTTTATACTGGTCCACACATTTGCCATCCTTGCCTTGCATGCTGTATGCCTCTTTCATCTAGTCATCCTTGATTTTTGTAATCGTCTCAACATCTGATGTGAAACAAAATCACTAAACTTGTCCTTGTGTATCGTTCTCCATTCCCCCATCACTTTGTCTCCCTTGCTTCCAGGTAATTTTCTTAGCGTTCTCTTCCCAAACACACTCAGTCCAACACTAATCTCCACCTCTTTTTATTCTGGCAAATAATTTCAAACGAAGAACTCCATTTTAAATAATCTCTGAAATACAGTTCATTATCGACGGGGCTGTGTTAACTAATTAACACTCCAGAGACTTAATTAAACCATATCCCTTATACTTACGCGCCTAAGTACAATATTTCTTGCTGAAATTGCGCTCCTTTCCCCCTAAAGCCTTTCAAAACACCGGTCGGCCCGGTCGCCCTCTACTGAGGCCGTGCAAAGAAGGGGTGTGGGTCTGCCCCCACCACGTCTCCCTCGAGATGTTACGCTGCCCCCCCCCCCCCCCCCCCGCCCTTTTTTTTTTCCCCCCCTCCCCCCTTTCCCTTCGCACTCGGTTGTGTGTGGAGTACGTTATAAA
>Ga0131853_10003509_pt1 | contig 28111 bp, 34 predicted proteins | sample TergutLab28metaG_FD_92764 | JGI IMG/M metagenome (GOLD analysis project Ga0131853, IMG submission 92764) | Labiotermes labralis P1 segment gut microbial communities from Petit-Saut dam, French Guiana - Lab288 P1 (version 2) (version 2) | ecosystem: Host-associated > Arthropoda: Insects >...
CAAAATCCTCATTGTAGATGCTATGGGAGAATATGTTGCACTCGCCAGACGGCTTGGAGTTCAAGTAATAGAAATATCCCCCGACAGCCCACACCACATAAACCCTTTAGACATTAAATTGTCCGACAATAGCGACGAAAACCCACTTGCACTCAAAGCAGACTTTATTTTATCGCTTATGGAGCTTGTTGTCGGCGGTAAAGATGGCTTACAGCCTGTGGAGCGCACAGTCATTGACCGTTGTACTCGTCTTGTGTACCGAGATGTTTTGCAAAATCCCGACACTGCACCTATGCCTATTCTGCAAGACCTGTATGAACTGTTAAACCAACAGCCCGAAGCGGAAGCGAAACGGCTTGCGGTTGCACTTGAAATATATTGTTCCGGCAGTTTGAATGTGTTTAACCACCGTACCAATGTGGACACCGAAAACCGAATTGTCTGTATAGACCTTAAAAAACTTGGTTCGGGTTTGCGTACACTTGCAATGCACATCACCAACGAACTAACATGGGCTACCGTGGACGATAATTTCCGTCAAGGAAAGTTTACATGGTGCTACTATGACGAGGCGCATATGCTTTTGCGTGATACGCTTACCGCAAGTTATTTTGTTACCATATGGAAAATGCTACGCAAAAAAGCCTGTGTACCAAGCGCACTTACGCAGAATGTAAAGGATTTTTTGGCCTCAAAAGAGATAGAAAATATCCTAGAAAACACGGATTTTATAGTAATGCTATCACAGGCACAGGGCGATAGACAGATACTTGCTAAACAACTTGGCATATCTGAACATCAACTATCGTATGTTACGCACTCCAATTCTGGCGAGGGGCTATTGTTCTTTGGTAATACCACGATTCCATTTGTAGACCGTTTCCCGGCCAATACAGAAATATACCGCTTACTCACCACAAGGCCGGAGGACTTGGCTAGGACGGATACCGCCTTGACCGGAGGTGCATAATGGATGAACGCACTCCGTCTAATCGGTTACGGTTTGAAAGCGAGGCGCAGGGCGGTTTAGTGGAAGGTATAACTTCGGAACATTTTGCCCCGAAGTTACCCGACCAGGCAAAGCAGGACAAGCAAAAACGGCGGCTACGTTTTGAGGAAGAAAAAATCACAGACAGCCCATTTGTGGCAGATGAGTCAAAACGTGATAGCCCTTTTACAGCAGACGAGGCGAAACGCAGGGTAATGTTTGAAGATGAAACAGCACCCCACGACCTACGACCGTCACCGCATAAGCCCAAAAGCCGCCTACGTTTCAAAAGTGAGGGCAGCACTGGCGATACAGTACCCACAGAAGCTATGCCTACGGATGTCGCACCTGCTACATCTATTGCCCCCAGCACTTCGGGTCAAATTGTCCCGATGTTAGATGATGATATTTCATCTACTGGTGATGGTGCGGTTATTCCTCGCAATAGCGACAATTCTGTTTCAAAAGCCAACCCCAACCCTACATCCACCCCAAAAACCGCAAAAGAAATAAAGCAGTTAGAAAAATCTAAACGCCGTATTGATAAAGCCGAAGGCAAGTTAGAAAAAGCCCAAGATAAACTTGCGGCACAAAAACCACATAAGCCCCCCGGCATTGCCCGGCAGTTAGGCAGTTTTGTAGCGTGGCGGTATGCACACAGAAAAGCACATCAAAAAATCCATCAAGTGGAGCATGAAAATGTAGGCACGGAATCCGCACACAAAACCGAGCTTGCCGCCGAGGGCGGTATTTGTGCTACTTCTCGTTTTGTTAAACGGCGTATACGCACTCGACCTGTAAGACCTGTACGCAAGCTAACCCAAAAAAGCGCACACGCCAAAGCCAACCATGCCTACCGCCAATTATTACAGGATAATCCGGCACTAAAGAAAAAAGCCCTTGCCCGATTTTTCCATAAGCAACGGCTTAAAATGCAATATGCACGACAGGCGAAACAGGCGGCGCAGGTTACAAAACAGGGCGGTAGTATTATTGCAAGAGTTGCCGCAAAAGTAACAAAGGCCGCAGTTGTGCTTGTTAAAAGCAACCCAAAAGTCCTGTTAATTGTAGCTATATTTTTGGTGCTTGTTTTGCTATTGCAGTCCTGCATGGCAATGATAGCCACCATAGGCAGCGGCATGGGCGGTACGGTTGTAGGTACTTCATATCTTGCAGAAGATGCGGATATAGACGATGTAACCGTGCGTTATACCGAGTGGGAAACGGATTTACATTATCGTATTATCCATGCGGAGCGTGATAACCCCGACTATGACGAGTACAGATTTAATATTGGGGATATATCACATAACCCATTTGAACTATTGGCATTTCTCACAGCCGTATACAACGATTTTACCTATGCCCAAGTAAGAGCCACCCTGTACGATATTTTTAATGAACAGTATCAACTGGAATTTATTTCAGAAATGGAAATACGCACACGCATTGAAGAACGCACCGGCACAGGCAGTTGGACAGACGATGATGGGTATACACATTATTATACTTACACCTATACAGTTGTGGTTGAATATGAGTGGCACATTCTCAACGTAATTCTAAACTCTCAATCCTTTAGGGACGTTATTTTATCCCGAATGGATGCGGAGCAGACAGAGCGTTTTCATGTGCTTATGCTAACCAAAGGCAACCGCCAATATCTACAAAGCCCATTCGATTTTAACTGGTTGCCGCATGTAACCAGTCTTTACGGCTACCGCATACACCCCATAAACGGACAAGTGTCTAGGCATTGGGGCTTAGACATAGGTTTGCCGGAGGGTACGCCCATACTATCCGGGCAGGACGGCACGGTAATATTCGCCGCCTATTCCGGGGGTTATGGCTTTTTGGTAGTTATAGACGATGGCGAGGGGCTTGTGTCTAGGTATGCACATTGTTCTATATTGTATGTAAATGTTGGTGATGTAGTAAGCGCAGGTGATGTTATTGCACGAGTTGGCAACACAGGCGCAAGCACCGGGGCGCAAGCACCGGGGCGCAAGCACCGGGGCGCAAGCACCGGGGCGCATTTGCATTTAGAAATTATTAAAAATGGACGGCACTTAAACCCTCTTATATTTACAGTAACCAACCACCATTTAGCTTTACCCGACCCAAGCACCGCAACCGACTACATCACGGTAACAGTACCCCTAACGGTTACAGCCAATAATAATTCTACAGCACCTATCTATATATCAATCCCCATAGTGACCAACCACAACCCACCCATAACAAACTTTATAGCATTTGAAACAAACCCCGGCGCACCCATGAGCGCAGAAATGTTTGCCCTGCTGCTTGCCGAGGCTGAGAGCCATTTGGGTACACCTTATGTGTTCGGTGCAAATGGGCCAAACGCTTTTGACTGTTCATCTTTTGTGTGTTGGGTATTTACCCATAGCGGCGTATATCATTTACCACGCACAACGGCACAGGGGATATTCGACCAAAGCATACCCATACCCAAAAGCGAGGCGCAGCCGGGGGATCTAATTTTCTTTACAGGCACTTTTTCTACCACAAGAACCGTTACCCATGTAGGCATTTACACGGGTAACAGTTTTATGGTTCATGCCGGAAGCCCGGTAAGTTACGCATATATTCATACGCCCTTTTGGCAGAGGCATTTTTACAGTTTTGGGCGTTTGAATTGGTAACGCACTTACTACAACACGAACGGAGGAATTATTTTGAACGCTAAAATACAGCGTGTTTGCAACGAGATAGAAAAATCCAAAGGTAAGATTGCCGCCGAGCAAGCCCGGCTTAGGGAGTTGGAAAAGCAAAAGACCGAGTTTGAAAACTTGGAAATTGTAAATGCCGTCCGGGGTATGAACATTTCTTTTGCCGACCTTGCGGAAGTGTTAAAGCAGGCAAAACCTAATACACTTGCGACTTTGGCAACTTCGGGACAAGTTGTCCCAAAGTCTACGGAAGCCACTCAAGACGATAACGAGGAGGATAACGAATAATGATAGCCATATCTAAACCCATAAAAATATTTGTCATAGTGGCGGCACTTACCGCCGCTTTTTTGTTTAGCACCGTAGGCACGGTAACGGCCTATGCAGGGGGAAGCCCGGACGAGCCGGAGTATAATGGATATTCCCATGCAGGTATTTATAACAATACTGCTCCGCCCATTATCCCGGAAGCACCCCCGACACAACCGCTAACCCCACCGGGTACAGGCACAGTCATAGATAATGTAACCAACGAAAACAATATCGAGTTTTTCACTATCACAAGTGCCAACGGCAATATTTTCTTTCTGATTATCGACAGGCAACGTGATACAGAAAATGTGTATTTCCTTAATGCAGTAACGGAACGAGATTTATTAGCACTTGCGGAAGAGTCCGGCGATGATATAAGCACATGGGGAAATGCAAGCACCCCACCGCCCATTATTCCCGGCACTCCAACCACACCCACTATGCCGGAATTAGAAGTTGACACAGAGCCGGAATATATATCCGAACCAGAGCCGGAGCAAAGCGGCGGCGGTATGGGTATGGTGATACCGCTAATTATTCTTGCGTTTGGCGGCGGTGCGGTAGGGTATTATTTCAAAGTCTATAAGCCCAAACAGCAACAGGCCGATATGGGGGACGATGAAGATTTTGACTATGATGAGGATTACACCGAGGACGATTCGCCGCCGTGGGATACAGAGGACGATAACGACAAGGATAGTGGTGAATGATTACTTTCGCAGAACCAAGAGAATTAACACGCCCGGAACGTGCTGCCATAAAAAACCTTGTAACTGATATGTGCGCCAACTATGACCGGGGCTATGGTTGCTTAATAATAGACGGCGGTTGCTACATGCTTAATAAATGTTGGACGTATAATTACTGCAAATATTTTGTAAATGCCGTGCTGCCTACAGCCCCCATTTTGGAGGCTTCACTATTGGGGTATGAAACGCCACTACAGGATATTTGCGCCATATGTAATAAGCCCTATATCCCGGACGGTAAACAGTCTTATTGTTCGGCGGCCTGCAAGGCCGAGGGCAACCGCCGCAAAAGCCGTGAACGTATGCGAAAAAAACGGCGTAAAACTTAGGTGTGGTGTTACGATTTGCCACTTGTAAAAGCCTGTATTTATAAGGCTTGCGGCAAACGGTTTTATAGGGGTGCGGTGTTTAATATTGCCGTACCCCTCAAATCGTAACATCTTTTCTCCAAATACTACTTCGGGTCAAATTGTCCCGAAGTGAAGGGAGGCTGATTTTACAGCAATATGGGCGTAAAGAAACGCAAACGTAATATTTCAATAAAATTATGGATTAGTGAATCCGAACAAGATATTATCCATGAACGCATGGCAGAATTAGGCACGGAAAACATGAGCGCATTTATTCGCAAAATGGCACTCAATGGCTATATCCTTAATGTGGATTTATCGCCGGTGAAAGATATTGTTTCCCTACAGCGATATTGCGCCAACAATATGAATCAGATAGCCGTTGGTGTAAATACTTACGGCGGCGTGTATCCACATGAGATTAAAACCCTACAAAAAGACTACGAGGCACTATGGGAGCCGTTGTCTAATTTACTGGAACAGCTTGTTAATATAACGAAAATGTAAAACGGTGGAGCGTTGGCTATGTGCCATTGCTCCACCGTTTTTTTATATCCCGACACTTCGGGTCAAGTTGGCTCGAAGTGATAATGCAATGAAAACATTAAGAGTTTATAAGCATTTCTGTTGTAATTTCTTCTTTTCTGACAAAGTATTTTTCAGACATTGTAGCCGTATCTTTTAAGCGTAAAATCGGGTTATCGCTATCGTAAATGTTTTCTTTGCCGTTAACTTCATATTCGTATAGTCGTTGCATTACAGAATTTAACAAATACTTGATTTTTCCTAAATTACTTCTTAATCTAGCTCGTTTATCAAATATTACCTCACTTAATGGGACGATGTACTCAAAACAATAATACTTGCTATTACTCATATAATCATTTTTTAGTTGAGAAATCTCAAGAAAATCTGCAAGATTCGTTAAAAGTTCCGGACAATCTTTCAATGACCGAGCATAATCGTTTCTGTATAATAAATCTTTGAATGCAAAACCATTAAAGCAGAAATCCTGTCCTCCTCTCTTTCCGTGACCCAACCTCCAACGTAAATAGGCCATATTGGCATTGGTTGAATATCCATCACATTTAAGTGGAATGTGCTTGCCTTGATAATATAATTCTACATGCTTACGTTTCGGCATAAATGTTATTTCATGTTTATTGAGAAAATTAAGCAATTCATTTTTTGTCGTCAAAAGATTATACAGGTTATCACCAAGATAGTAGTCTGCGGTTGTATTTAATCTTCGAGTTAGATGAAAGAACAATATTTTATCATATTCGACACCGGCAGCCTTTCTAAAGTGTTGGTTAATAAAATTCGCTATTCTTTCATTAAGTAAATCACCATCACAATAACCTTGCGTATGGCATAATTGATGGCACTTTAAGAAAAACAACTGAATATCACTGTAAGATACATTTAAGCTCTGCATGACTGATTTCATCATTTTTTCTTTTGATTGAGTATTTATATACATCTTCTCATCACCACTTTCTCACCTAAAATTATACTCAAATACCAAACTATATTCAATGCTAAACTTCGGGTCAACTTGTCCCGAAGTTATTTTACAGAAAAGGAGGCCGCCGCATATGGCAACCACATACATAAAACCGTACAAAATCCAAAAAGGTTTAACCGCAGTACAGACCATGCAAGACCGTTTCGATTATGCACTTAACCCCAAAAAATGTGCGGCGGTATCTTCATATTTATGCGACCTCCGAACAGCACACTTGGAATTTGCACTAACCAAAAGCGACTACGCAACCATAACAGGCCGCCCTGCTGATGCAGGGCATTTGTTTTTTCAGATACGCCAAGCCTTTCCACCGGGGGAAGTTTCCATTGAGGAAGCACAGCGTATTGGATATGAAACGGCTATGCGTTGGACTAAAGGTAAGTATCAATTCTTTGTATGTACCCATAATGACAAAGGCCATTTGCATAATCACATCTATTATAATTCTACAGCCGAGGACGGCACACGGAAGTTTCATAATTTTATTGACTCTACATTTTTTGTGCGGCGACTATCTGACCGTATATGCTTAGAGCATAACCTATCCATTATCCATAACCCCAAACAACACAGCGATAGTAAATTCAAACACTATGGGCAATGGTTAGGCGATAGCAAGCCGCCGACATTTCAAGAGCAGTTAAAGGCGGCGGTAGCAAATGCCCTACAAGAGAAGCCGAAAGATTTTAATGCGTTCCTATCCTTTATGAATAATGCAGGTTTTGAACATAAATACGGACGTGGCGGTGTGTTGTCATTCCGTACCGAGGGGCAGATAAAATACACACGCTTGCGCTCGTCCACTCTTGGAGAAGGTTTCGGCTTAGAAGATATACAAGCCGTTATTGATGGGCGTACTTCATATGCCGAATGGCAAGAGGCATACGGATCACAAACCCAACCCAAAGAGCAGACCCTGGACACAACACCTGCATCACACAAATTTAGTTTGGTTATCGACATACAACAAAAAATCAAACAGGGTAAAAGTGTAGCTTATGAAAAGTGGGCTACTGTTTATAACTTAAAACAGATGGCGGCTGCACTCCAATATATACAGGAAAACAATTTACTTGATTATAGCGATTTAGAGGCCAAAGCGGAGGCGGCGGCAGACCGTTTTCACAGCATAGGCGATAGTCTGAAACAGACCGAGGCCGCAATGAAACTTAATGCCGAATTAAAATCCGCTATTGTTGACTATGCCAAAACGCGCCCTATATTTGCAGAATATAAAGCGCAGAAATATAGCAATAAATTTCTTGCGGAACATGGAGCGGATATAGCAGTGTACCGTGCGGCGCAATCTACTATGCAAGAAATATTAAATGGCGGCAAACTTCCCAAAATGGATGCGTTAAAAACCGAATGGCAGACACTTGTAGTGGCAAAAAAATCCGGCTATGTGGAATATAAAGCTGCACAAAAAGATATGCGAGAGGCCGTTACCATTAAGGCTAATATTGACCATTTGCTAGGGCTTGCAGATACGACACACCATAGAGAAACGGAGCGTTAGCGGTATGTATAAAACAAGGCAAAAGAGCGACAGCGATATGCCGCAACAACAAGGCGCAATGCGCCGCTACTTCGGGCCAAGTTGGCTCGAAGTAAGCGGGTTTGGGGTGCAACCCCAACAAGCAAATTTCAAGTGTGTACCCACACTTGAATTGCTTGCCGTTTAGTGGAGGGGCGGAAATGCACTATAAATACACATATTCAACAATATCATTGAAGCCACCAACTGCTTGGAGTATAATAGAACATGGAGATATTTTAGTAAAAGAAAGGGCGTAAAACCATGTTCAAAATAGGCGAGTTTTCAAAACTTACACAAGTATCAATCCGTATGCTTCGATATTATGATGAAACGGGTTTGTTAAAACCTGCGGAAATAGATAAGTTTACAAGCTACAGATTATATTCTACGGAACAAATTCCTGTGTTGAATAAGATTATTTTCTTACGTGATTTAGGATTTAATGTTTCAGAAATATCAGTAGCATTAAATGAGTGGAGTAACGAGTATATCCATAAGCTACTGGATAACAAGCATTTAGAAATTCAAAGATCAATTAAAGCCGAGCAGGACAAGCTGGCTAAAATCGAGTTAGCAAAAAGGGATATTCAACAAGAAAAAATTAAAACACACTACAATGTATCAATTAAAGCAATCCCAAGTTATCAAGTGTTTTCATTAAGAAAAGCTGTTTCAGATTATTATGCCGAGGGTGCGCTTTGGAAAGATTTATTAGATTTTGCAGATAGGAATAAAATTATATTGTCTGGCAATGATTTTTCAATCTACCACGACCCCGACCATAGAGAAAAAGATGTAGACATTGAAGTATGCGCCCCTGTTGTTCATATGGGAATAGATGCAGATGGTTTCACTTTTCGTCAAACTGAGCCTGTATCAACTATGGCTTGCACTATGGTTTATGGGCATTTTGAAAACATATCGGGTGCATATATTGGGTTTGCAAGTTGGCTACAAGAACATAGTCAATACAACATGGGCGAACATAGCAGGCAAATTGTTCACCGTGGACCGTGGAATGAAGAAAATCCAGATAAATGGTTGACGGAAATACAAATACCACTAGAGAAAATATAGGCGCATAACCCTATGATTTTACTGCATAGAAATTTTGTTGTTGACTCTCACATGATGGTAGGGTCTAAACTAGATTTACAAGCAAGCAAAAAATCATACGGAGGAATTAAGCATGGAAAATCTTAACCTAAATCCTATCGGGAAAATTAATGTCAATGATGAGGGTATATTTGTTACGGTTGACAAAAAATATCTTCCAGCAATGCAAGCGTTAGATGGTTTTAGCCACCTAAACATTATTTGGTGGTTTAGCGACTACGATAATGAAGAAATGAGAAACATTTTTGAAATGCCGCAACCTTACAAAAAATCGCCAGAGGTAATGGGTATATTCGCTACAAGGTCGCCCATTCGCCCTAACCCCATTGCTTTGTCGGTGGCACAAGTCATTAGCATAGATTATGAAAAAGGTATTGTTCAAATTACAGATATTGATGCAAATGACGGCACTCCTGTTTTGGATATTAAGCCATACACACCAAGCGTTGATAGAGTAGAAACCCCAGGTGTGCCAGAATGGTGTTGTCATCGGCCAAAATCATTGGAGCAATCGGAATCATTTGATTGGGAGAATGAGTTTAACTTTTGAGCTAATGATTTATCTACGCAACTTCGGGACAAGTTGTCCCGAAGTTGGATAAATTGTTATAACAGCACTACACACAACAATCTTTGCAACTTATGTAAAACCAAGTCCTTTTTGACTTGCTATACTTAATATCGAAAGGAGGGAACAGCATGTATGAATGGCATGAGGCAATACAAAAAATGATTGATTGGATTGAGCAAAATTTGACAGAAAACCCTTCGCTTATGGAAATGTCAAAGCAAATTGGGTATTCGCCTTATTACTGCTCAAGCCAATTCCATCAAATTGTCGGGAAAACAATAAAAAGCTATGTCGCTGGGCGACGTTTGTGTCAAGCTGCTATTGAAATAAGGGACACAGACGAGCGTATTTTAGACATCGCCGTTAAATACGGATTTTCTTCACAGCAGGCTCTGACGAGAGCTTTTGCATATGCGTATGGATGTACACCAGCCGCATATCGGAAAAATCCGCTCCCAATACTCATTGCCACAAAAAAAGCTATCCTCTTTCCCGAATATTATTATCAAAAAGGAGAATCTACCATGAGTAAAACAATTTTGACCGAAGCAAATGTAAGAGTTGAGTATATCCCCGCACATAAGTACATTGCAATATGGGATGGCGAAGTCCAAAGCTACTTCCCTTTTTGGGAAAATCGTAATTGTGATGACACTTGCGGCATTATAGAAAGCATGAGGAATATTATGCACCCTGTTGTAACCTGCCACACTGGTGGATGGTTTTGGAAAAGCGGAAAAAGAGGCTACTCCTACGGCGTAGGTGTGGACGTTGACTACAACGGAAAAATCCCGGAGGGGTTTGAAGTCAAGGAATTTCCCGGAAGCTACTACCTTGTATTCTATCATCCGCCCTTTGACTTCCTTAAAGATTGTGATGAGGTTATAAACAGAGTAGAAAATATGGCTTGGTCTTTCGACCCTGCTTCTAAGGGATTCAAGTGGAATGAAGATGTTTGTCAAGACTATCAAAGGCTATTAGCTGAAACAATCGGCTATGAAGTTTTGCGACCTGTGACCAAGCTATAAGACGTATTTATCAAAGGCGACTTCGTGCCAAGTTGTCCCGAAGTCGCCTTCGCTATACTTAAAGAAGCAACAAAAATCAATCCACAAAACGGAGGAATTAAACCATAACATGACGTAGGTTGTCACCTTAGAATGTTATAATGGCTTTAGGAGGTGATTAAAGTGCAAGTCAACAGGCTACTTGAAATTATACATCTGCTGCTAAATAAAAAGAGTACAACCACTAGTGAACTAGCGAAACAGTTTCAAGTTTCTAAAAGGACAATACTCCGTGATATTGATACGCTCTCGACAGCAGGTATTCCAATCTATACTGCACAAGGAAAAGGCGGTGGCATTTCGATACTGGATAACTATGTCTTGAAGAAAACGACAGTTTCAGGAGATGAACAAAACCAAATCCTGTTTGCCTTGCAGAGTCTGTCATCAACTGAAAATATAAGTGTTGATAAGGTTCTTTCAAAATTGCGTACCCTTTTTGATAAGGCAGATACAAACTGGATTGAGGTTGATTTTTCTCGATGGGGCAATGTTGGAACGTCGGATAAAGCACGTTTTGAGATACTTAAACAGGCCACTATAAATCGACAGGCCGTAGTCTTTCGTTATCCAAGCTCATATGGCGAAACGACAAGCAGGACAGCATATCCCTTAAAACTGGTTTTTAAATCTAAGGCATGGTATTTACAAAGTTACTGCTTATTGAAGCAAGACTACAGAATATTTAAGATTAGTAGAATGCTAGAGTTAAAAGTAACAACAGAATCATTCGCTGACCAACAATTTTCACCGCCAGCAATAGAGACACCTGGGATTCCATCAAACTCATTGATCCATATCAAAATGAAGTTTTTCTCTAATATGGCATACCGGGCTTATGATGAATTTGACGAAAAAGATATTGTCCAAAATGAGGACGGAACACTTCTCGTATCAATCGACTTGCCGGATGATTATTGGTTATATGGTTTTCTGCTATCCTGCGGGGCAGCCGTTCAAGTATTAGAGCCACAAAACGTAAGAGATAACCTTTTGCTTGAAGTTGAGAAAATGAAAAGCTTTTATTTGGAGAATATAACATGATGTGCCGCCATCGCCTTGTCTAAGGCTATAATAAAGTCATAGTCAAAAATTATTATCTATGGAGGACAAAATATTATGTCGAGAGCCACAACAAAGCCGGATTTGATAGAATCCGCAAATGAACAAATAAATAAAATTTGGCAGTTGATAGATTCCATGCCGGATGAAATGCAGTGCGCAATATTTGATTTCGGTGAAGGTTTTCTGCAAAAACAAAAAGAAGCGCACTGGAGGCGCGATAAAAATTTGCGTGATGTATTGGTTCACCTCTATGAGTGGCACCAATTATTATTGAACTGGGTAAAAGCAAATCAGAGCGGAGAATCCAAGCCGTTTATACCAGAGCCGTACAACTGGAAAACATATCAACAAATGAATGTTGGTTTTTGGGAGAAACATCAAGATACGCTTTATGCTCAATCGCAAAAAATGCTGAAAGAAAGTCATGCCGAAGTAATGGCTATGATTGAAACATTTTCAAATGAAGCGTTGTTTACAAAAAAACATTTTACATGGACAGGGACAAGCCCTTTAGGTAGCTATTGTGTTTCAGCTACCGCCAGTCATTATGGTTGGGCGATAAAAAAGATTAAGAAGCATATAAAATCATTCAAGGGATAGACAGAAATGATGTTATCACTGGTTGGAGGACATAATATGGAAATAAGCATTGAAGACAGAAGCAAGTTTTATGTTTCTGGCTATTTTATGGAAACAAGCGAGGAAACCCTTGAAAAAGACTGTGCAATGCTTAGAGCGGAGTATGAGGACAGGCTACGGGCTATTTCAGACCATTTATATTTTCTAGCATGGATGACAAAAGAGAATGTCATGGTTTATTTGCTCGGCGTTGAAACCACGAGCCAAATTCCAGTTACCGAAGGTGCAACATGCAAAGAAGTACCTGCTGGACGTTTTGCTGTAGCTACAGTACCTGAAAAAGAACCTTTATTAGCCACATGGCATAAATTTTTTGGACTTTTTGGGCAAGAATCACCAACCCTAGGCGGCGCTAGTATTGATTTAGATTATCCTTTTAATTTTGAATCATTTGACGAAAACGGAATTTGTAAATTATGGATTCCTATAAAGCAATAGGGAGAGCTGAGTTTATGCTTAACTATGAGGTATTTAACAAGGAAAATCAGCCAACAGAAGCCGAAATCAAAGATTTTGTTGGAGCAGAGATTTTTATGCTTTTCACTGATTTAGACAATCACTTGCGTGAGGATTATAAAATCAAGCCTAAATTAGCCTATTCGAATTGTGCTATGGATAATAATATATGGCGAGGGTGGAATATCAAATATCAAAAAGGCGGTAAATCATATTGCACGATTTACCCGCAACAAGGGCATTTTTTAGTTTTAATTCCGGGCAAGCCTTTTGATGTACGAAGCGAAGATACTGTGGGCAAAGTTAAATTGGCATTAGAAATTAGGAAAGATGAAATAAATACAAAGAAAAAAGTTTAGTAATTATCTTTGAAATGCCACAGCCATATAAAAACTCACTAGAGGTAATGGGTATCTTCGCTACAAGGTCACCTGTTCGCCCTAATCCTATTGCTTTATCAACGGTGCAAGTAATCCGTATAAACTGCGAAAAAGGTGTAATTCAGGTTGCGTATATTGACGCAAATGCAGGCACTCCTGTATTGGATATTAAGCCAAACTCACCAAGCCTTGACAGGGTGGAAACTCCGGGCGTGCCGGAATGGTGCTGTCATTGGCCAAAATCATTGGAGCAATCGGAATCATTTGATTGGGAGAATGAGTTTAACTTTTGAGCTAATGATTTATCTACGCAACTTCGGGCCAACTTGTCCCGAAGTTGGTAAAAGTTATTCGAGTGATAGCGAACAAGTTTTGTAGTTTCAAAAACGAGGAGATACGTTATGAATGATATAATTGTTTTTTCAATCACATGTTTTACTCTAGCTATAAAGATGACGTGCATTTGCACGAAGGACAATGCTTTTGTTTGGGAGGACAATGTTGGTTTCGCAACACAATTATTGGGAGCAGCAGCTGGCAGCAAAAAGATTTATGTGAATATTGATAATGTTCCACCAAGAGCCCTAAGCACAAAATATCATAGTCATTCACAGCAGGAAGAGTTTTTCCTAGTGTTAGATGGTTGTGGTACATTGCGCCTTTGTGGCGAAGAATATCCTGTTCAAAAGGGAGATTTTATTGCAAAGCCTGCAGGACAGAATATTGCACATACATTCTATAATTCAGGAAATGACATTTTGAGAGTTTTAGATGTAGGTACAATCGAGAACGAAGATACTTGTTATTATCCAGATGAGAGCATCTATCTGTATAAATCAAACGGAGAGAACAGAGTTTTCAAAAAACAATCTGTTATTAATAATTGGAAGTCTAACCCAAATACTAAAACAAGTATATAATAATCATGCTGTAGCAATTGCGAATTAACAGTCAGTAACGAATGCTTTATATCTAATATTAGGAGATAAGCCATGAATGATATAATTAATTTTCTCATAGAAAATCCAACTGGAATTCTTGCAACAATTGGAGCTGATGGAAAACCTAAAGCACGACCATTTACTTTTTTCTTTGAAGCAGAAGGTAAGCTTTGGTTTCAAACTTCAAACGAAAAGAGCGTTTATAGAGAGCTGATTTCTAACCCACATATAGAGTTTTGCTTTTCAGGCTCCCATATGTCATGGCTTAGACTTTCGGGGAAGGCTGTATTTGAAGACAGGATGGATATTAAAGTTGCTATGTTTGAAAAAACAAGCAACTTATCATTCCTATACAAGAGTCCCCAAAACCCTGTTTTTGAGGTGTTTTATCTTGAAAGTGCTAAAGCAATATTAAGTTTATTTAGAAAAGACCCTATAGAATTTAATTTGAATTAGGAAGAGCCTATGAAAACTAAAAAGAGAACATTAATTCATTGGTGCGGGCTGCTTGGAATAGTAAGTTTCCTCTCCTACGCCATAGCGGTAATATTTGCACCCCTTGCCTATCCGGGGTATGACTGGATGCGTCAGGCAGTGAGTGACTTAAGTGCGACAGATGCACCATCTTATCTATTCTGGAAACAATTAGCCAGCTTTTCTGGCCCAGCCGGAATTGTTTGCATCATGATGGTATGCGTTGCGATTGAGGGCAAGCTAAGTAAAACACTGCGGCTGGGAATTTACATGTGGGCGGCTATGAGCTGGGCATCAACTGTTGGTTTTACTGCGTTTCCTCTTTCAGAAAGCGGATTAGACGGAAGAATGTTCCAAGACCTTATGCATCTCATAGTAACAGCAGTAGTTGTCGTACTTTCTCTGGCATCATTAGTCACAATAATGATTGGGGGATATCGCAAAAGAAGATTTGTTTCTCTTGCTGTATGTGCCACGATAGCTTTGATTCTGATGCTTGTAGGACCAATAGGGCTGGCCTTTGCCCCAGAAGAATATTTCGGGCTATTCCAACGGTTTAGCAATCTGATTGCTGCAAATGGTTTTTTGGTAGTGTTGGGATTATACTTGTTTTTGGGCAAGTTGGACAACACTGAACCTACCGCAGTACAAGCATTTTCGGGCTAATTTGGCCGAAGTTAATAGATAGGAAAATATAACTTTCTGCTGGATAAGAGAATACAACTATACTTAGGAGATCAAAATGAAAAACCTATTCCCAAGACCGATTCGCCACCTTCCAGAGGTAGACATGCCTTTTTCAAATTATGAGGCGTACCTTTCGCAGGGTGCAGACCATCAAATTATATTTATGAGGTTCGACGAAGATATTGATTTGCCTGAGCATTGCCACGAAGAACAGTGGGGTATTGTACTTGAAGGTAAGATAGAGCTAACCATTGATGGTAAAACAAGAATATATACAAAAGGCGATAGATACTTCATTGAAAAAGATATAAAGCATTCGGGTAAAATTTTTTCTGGATATGCAGATATGACGTTTTTCAATCAGAAAGATAGATACAGTACAAAGTAATAAAGTCATTTGAGGGATAGGCATGATAAATACAAAAATTATATATTCATATCTGATGCGTGGAGTTTGGGCTTTGGTAGGAGCGGCTATCTTTGGTGTAATTACATTTTTTATAATTTGGGAGCGCATAGGAGGAGATGCTCTTACTGCATATATTTTAAATGGTGTAATGATTTTATTTGTTACGATAGAAGATAAAATAAGGCTCAATTATCTGTGCAAAGGAAAGCAGTCCCCTTTCAAAAACAAGATTCTTTCATTTTTATTTGATTATCTTATTTTAGAAAAGCACGATTTAGGCTCTATTAAGTCCTCTTTATATCTATTTTATATTCTCGTGCTAATTTCGTCTCATATGTTGATCATAAACCCGTACCTATTTTGGGTATCTGAAAGTGTTCGTAGCTATTTTACAACAGTCGGATACGGCTTAATTATTTTAATTGCAGTAGATAAATTCGTTAGCCAGTTTAAGAAAGATTATAAAAGCATAGGAACATATGAGGATAGTCATGAAGAGATATGAAAAATGATTTACTAAAAGCATTTGGGAAATTTTCAATTTCCTACTGAAGCCTTTGGGCTGCAGTAGGAACTAAGCACTATTAACTTCGGGCCAAGTTGGCTCGAAGTTGTTGGTGTAGGCATAGCTCCTATTTTATCAACATGGATGGGCTAAATACCGAATGTTGAAAATAATTGCAATTTTTGATAGATGGAGGCAAGAAATGATTACCTATAGAAAAGCAATCAAAGCAGATGCCGAGATTCTTGCGAAAATTAGAAGTATATTTTTAATGGAAGTTTCTGATATAAAATCAGAAAGCGAACGCAGAGAAATGGAGATTGCTAATAAAGCATATTTTGAAATGGCTCTTGCTGACGATAGCTTTGTGGCATGGCTCGCCTTTGAGGACAACAAAATTGTGGCTACAAGTGGGTTATCATTTTTTATGCTACCTCCCAATCCTAAGCGTCCTGACGGAAAAGAAGCACATATAATGAACATGTTTACGCTTATGGAGTATAGAAAGAAAGGACTTGGAACAGAACTATTTAAAAAGATTGTAGAGGAAGCAAAAATTCGTGATTATAAAAAGATTACATTAAATGCTACAGACAAGGGTAAACCCATATATGAAAAGTATGGTTTTAAAGATGTTGAAGGCGATATGGTTCTGTATGTTGAATAATTGCAATTAATTTCAACCTCGGGACAACCTGTCCCGAAGTTAAAATTCATAGAAAAATCTATTATTCACACAAAGCGAGGAACAGCATATGGAATGCTTGAATAATAAATCTCATTACTGGCTTTTACCAATACGTAGCATAGCTTTTTTGAGCATCTTCCCTTTACTGGCATGGGTAACAGGAAATTCCCTTACTTATGTAAGCAGATGGTGGCCTGTGCTTGCAGTAATTGTAAATATTGCTTGCGTTCTTTTGCTACATACCTTAACTAAAGGTAATTATAAATGTTATATAAATTATAAAAAGGGCAAAACCCGAAAAGGTTTTGTGATTAGCGTTATTGCTTTTAGCATTATTCTGGGTGTGGGCGGCATGTATGGGGCTGGTTTTATTGTCTTCGGTGCTTTTCCGTATTTAGATACAACTATGATTCAGCCGATTCCCATTTTTGCGGCGGTATTATGTGTCATATTACTTCCACTAAGTACAACACTTGCAGAAGATGGAATACACTTGGGCATAATAAATAGCACAGATGGCAGTAAGAGTGTAACTTTAGTATCAGCCTTTTTCTTTGCGGTACAGCATAGTTTTATACCATTTTTAATGGATAGCCGTTTTATGCTTTTTCGATTTCTTTCATTTTTGCCATTGGCATTGCTTTATTGTTTTTGGTATCAAAAGTCAAGGAATCCATTGCCTTTTATGATAGGTCACTTTGTAATGAATCTATTTACAGTTGCAATGCTTATGGCAGTTGCTATATATCCCGATTTGTTTATGTAGGCTGAGGCACTCTACCCCATGCACCTCATATTTCGAGCAAAGGAGAACACGGAAAATGAATATATCTATATTGCAGCCCAAGATTATAAGAGGAAATACTAAAAACAATGTAAGTGTTATTCAGAAGCTGATTGATAATGCGTCAGGCACACTGATGGTTTTAGCCGAATATGCTTTGACCGGCTCTCTTGTGCTAGAAGATAATGTTGATATTGAAGAGTGGGTAACAGACAGTGAGAAAGCCATAAGCAAACTGCACATTCCGGATGGCAAGAGACTTTTATTAAACAGCTTAGTAAAAAATGATGGAAAAGTCTATAATTCATGTTCGATATTACCGGGGAACATAACATTGCAAGAAAAGACTAATCTTGATGAGCTTGAGTCAAAAGCCGGAATAAGTTCAGGAAATAGTGTCTCCTTAGTTCAGATTGAGGATAAAAATATATCCATCATTATATGCTCTGACCTAAAAGTGATAAATGAAATTTCCACAGATGGCGCGGATTTAATATTGTTTATCTTTCATTTCACTCCAGATAATCTTAAAAATAGAGTTGGTGATTTAGCTCGCCTATCAAAAGAAAGAGGCTTGCCAATCATTGCAGCCAGTTTGGTTAGCGATCGGAATAATGGACATAGCTGTTATATTAACGGTTCTACCATTATTTCGATTGGAGATCATGAGGGCATTTTAGAGGTTATGATATAATAAATTCGGTGAGTGATATGCAGATAAATAGGTTATTTGAAATAGTTTATATCTTACTACACAAGAAGAAGGTGTCGGCCAGCAAATTGGCTGAACAGCTTGGGGTTTCAAGACGTACAATATGCCGTGATATAGACATATTAAGCCTTGTAGGGATTCCTGTGTATTCGGAAATGGGCAAAAGTGGCGGTATCAGCCTCTTGCCAAATTTTGTGTTGGACAAGTCACTTTTAAGCGAACAGGAGCAAAACGAAATACTTACTGCACTACATGGTCTTGTTAATGTAAAGGCAGGCGGAACTGCTGATGTGCTTCGCAGACTGTCCTCAATATTTAATAAAACCTCAATGGATTGGTTGCAAGTAGATTTTTCAGAATGGAGTTATTTCAACGATTACTTTAATGTTTTTAAGACTGCTATTTTAGAACGGCGTATTACCGAATTTGATTATTACAACAGATATAATCAAAAAACTTTTCGCCGTATAGAGCCTATACAGCTTTGGTTTAAGTCTAAATCGTGGTATGTCAAAGGTTTCTGCCTAACGAAGCAGGGTATAAGGCTATATAAACTCTCACGGGTAAAGAGCCTTGTAATAACAGAGGAACATTTTTCAAAAAGAGATTTGACTACTTTTATTGATAATACAAGCGAAATCAAAAACCATAAGCAAGCAGAAATTATGATAAAGATTCGTATTACTCCTGAAATGGCATATAGGGTCTATGATGAATTTGATGAAAAAAATATAGAAAAGCAGGATGATGGATGTTTTATCGTAACTGTGTCATGGACAGAAGATAATTGGGTTCATGGCTATATTCTCTCTTTTGGAGAATATGCACAAGTCCTAGAGCCAAAACATCTAAGAGAAACTATTGCAAACAAAATTAAAAAAATGTCTAAGGAATATTATTGTAGTGTGACACACTGCTGTCACACATCCGAGGCTATAATTGAAAAGAAGCAGCAAAAAATCAAACTGCAAAACGGAGGAATCAAAAATGATTAGTTCACTCAATGGACAATTACAAGACTGGAAATACGCTCGTGGTATTACACTAAAATTCATATCCGAGTTAAGCGACAGTGATTTAGACAAACAGTTACCACGTAAAAATTACAACACAATACGGCTTCATATGGAAGAACTAGCCAGAATACAAAGCTACTACATTAATGCTTTGACCACCAAGGCTATGAGTTTTGGTGGTAATCCTGTTCAAGATAAATCAAAACAGGGTTTGATTGAGATTATGTCAGAGCTTGACGAGAAGCTTGAAAACGCTTTGAATACACTAAGCGGCGAGGAAAGTATAGCTTGGCATAGTAGAGCAAAAAACATCCATGAACATTTGTCAGCAATGATTAGCCACGAAATGATGCATATTGGACAAATAATTGCGTTCTGCTATGCAACTGGAATCCATATTCCCGATGAAGTTACAAACATAATGGCTCTTGATGGATAATGGTTGAATTTGTAAAGTTTGAACTTGATAAGGCAAAAGATGTTTCGGCGTATAAACCCATTAAGACAGCCGATGCTAGGCGCATTGCAGGTAAATTATTCAAGGAACTGAAAAACAAGCCGACAGATTATATTTTTGGTATCTGTGAAGATTTGCTGAAAGAGAAAAAATGGGCGATGGGTGTTGCCGCATTTAGCCTAGCCCACCGCATGAAAAGCCGATACGAAAAAAGGCATTTTGAAGTTTTTGAATATTGGCTTGAAACTTATATTACTGGTTGGGGAGATTGTGATGATTTCTGTACTCATGCTTTTGGCGAGTTGATTTGTCAATATACGGATTTATCAGATAGCATCGTAAATTGGACTAAACGAAAGGAATTTTGGATGCGCCGTGCTTCTGCGGTTATCCTAATCCTATCAATTAGAAATCACTTATACAATGAAACCAAGCCACTAAGAATATCCGATTTGCTAATAACTGACAAGCACGAGTTGGTACACAAGGGGCATGGCTGGATGCTAAAAACTCTGTCAATCCCCGAACCAGACCTTGTTTGCGAATATTTATTAGCAAACAAGAACATTATGCCCAGAACGACATATCGCATTTCCATTGAAAAAATGAACGCGGTAATGAGGTGAATTTTAATATAGAAATATACTTCGGGTCAACATATCCAACTTGTCCCGAAGTAAACAGGAGGAAGCCTTGTGTTTAATGACCTAATGAAATACAAAGAAAAACCTAAATTGTACGCACCAAGCACAAATAGTCTTTGGAATCACTACTTCACAAAAGAATGCTGATTGACGAGATTATGCCAACTGGTTTTAGCAAGTACGAATTTTACGGCGATGTCGCAGGACGTGATTATTCTTATGATGGAGAAACTATTTGCGGAGTTTTTACAAAGACATAAAAATATACATGGGGTGAATATATGCAAAAAATCTATTACATTGGCGGTTCGCCATGCTCTGGAAAGAGTACAATTGCAGAAATGATTTGCCAAAAATACGGCTTTCAACATTACAAGGCAGACGATTTTCTCATGGATTTTGTAGCAAAAGGTGTAGAAGATGGCAACGATTGGCTTACTTACGTATCTGAAATATCTCCCGACCGATTATGGTTAAAAGACCCCGAAAAGCTATGCGAGGAAGAGTTGCTAACATACAAAAATCTCTATCCGTATTTTAGTGAAGCAATAAGCAATCTTGATAAAAATACGCCCATTATCGCAGAGGGGGTAGCATTTTTACCCTCCCTGGTTAAAACAGCAAAATCCCAATATATTTGTGTAGTGCCAGCAAAAGAGTTTCAAGTAAATCACTATTCTAAACGTACATGGATAAATGATTATCTTACGCCTTATGCCGACAAAGAAAAGGCTTTTGAAAATTGGATGGGTAGAGATGCTTTGTTCGCATTGTCGGTATTAGACCAAGCTAAAGAAATGGGCTATGCGACACTTATTGTTGATGGTGTTAAGGATATTGAAGAAAACTACAGGTTTATTGTTGAAGCCTTTGGGCTGTAAATTTGAGAGATATAACCTACTTCGGGTCAACAGATCCAACTTGTCCCGAAGTCCGCAGATAAGTACGTTATAGGCATAATAGGAGATGTAAAATGTATCTAAACTATGAACTAGCCAAACTACTAAAACAAGAGGGCTGTAATATTGTTGGATTTGCTGATTTAAGAATATTACCCAGCGAACCAAGGAAAGGACTTGGTGTCGGTATGATTATAGGTGCACCTTATGCAGCGGAGGGTGTACAAGCAAACTTAGACGGCGATATTTCTAAGTTTAGAAGTCACAGCGGCGCAACTCTTGAATCTTTGAAAAAGTATCAAGAAGTAGCTATACAGTTTCTAAAAGAGAAACAATATAAAGCAGTCACAGCCTATAAGAAAATGGAATGCAGGGGCGGCATTACATACAAAATGCTTGGGACATTAGGGGGTATAGGCTGGATTGGTAAATGTGCTGTATTAACAACAAAGGAATATGGGCCAGCGTTGTTTTTACAATCCGTCCTAACAGATGCACCTTTTGAATGTGCAGAACCGATTACAAAATCATTATGCCCTTCCGATTGTACCGCCTGTGCTGACATATGCCATGTAAACGCTATAAACGGCAGTTTGTGGGAGCGTGGTATTCACCGTGATACTTTTTTCGATGTTGAAGCTTGCCGTAAAGGAAGGAAGATTAGGGATACGTCGGGCAACGGAGAGCCACTATGCGGCTTATGTATTTCAGTTTGTCCGTTGACCAAGAAAGGGCTTGGCTTGTAGTTATTACGCTTGTGATGACTTCGGGACAAGTTGGCCCGAAGTTGGGGAAGGTTATTTAAGTAATAGCATGAACGAACATTGTTTATCAAGCTGTGTAAAAACGCATAAAAATTGTAAACTGCGAATTGTATAATCTTGATTTTACGATATTTCAAGATGGTCACAACAATGAAAATTTACGTTTTCACACAGCCTATTATATTTTGAGGAGAATACCATATGCGGAAGAAAGCTGTGGATTATATTTGGTGTTATCTTAACTGCGTTCTTTGCCATTACTGTGATACTTACAGAGTGCGGCACATTTACATTTAAGCCAGTCATAATTTTTATTGGGTCAGCAATAGCATTTTGTATTGCAATACTTATATCTATTGTGCCTACGAAAATATCATTAAGGCAAGTGTTTGATGAAAAAGGAGTACGAAAGCGGTAAGTTTTGTGATGATGGTGAAGGAGGCATGGGACAACTAATGAATATAAGTGTTGCAGTAAGCCAAAACTGGGGGATTGGATATAAAAATGAGCTATTGTTTCGTATAAGAGAAGATTTGGCAATTTTCAGGAAGCGTACGGCTGGCAATGTTGTAGTGATGGGGCATAACACATACAAATCTCTGGGTATGGTCGGAGGATTGAAAAATCGGGTGAATGTGGTACTTTCCAGAGGTAGTGGATTGGTGATTCCCGGAGTTGTGACCTGTGATGATTTAGATAAATTGCCGCAGCTTTTATCGGCATATACTGGCAAGGAAATTTATGTAATCGGCGGCGATGCTATTTATCGGCAACTTTTAAGCAGCTGCAGAAAAGCATATGTGACCAAAGTCGATAGAGAGCCTGAAGCCGATACGTTTTTCTCAAACATTGATGAAATGGAAGGTTGGCAGATTATAGAGAAATCGGAACGGAAAGAGCAAGGCGACTTGGGATACACTTTTTATACTTATGAAAATAAGTCTTATGTAGAATTTTGCGAAAAACAAAAATAATGAAAGATACACGTTGAGTTGCTGCGTGTGAGGGTGCTACAGTATGAAAAAACAGTATTGAGCCAGTAGTTGTGACGTTTCTTATTACGCTTGTTATCTTTGGAATATATTATTTGCTTACCATGCGCTATTGCAAGAGGATCGTATTACCGTAAAACCATGTCATTTACCCCTAACTTCGAGCCAACTTGTACCGAAGTCAAATAAATAACCACCACAAAAAACCTGTTCTGCGGTAATAAAAAAAACCGATGCAGTGCAGACGATATTTTGCGGTCAAAAATAAGCACCCACACCCTGCGGCGGTTTTGATAACTTCAAAGCCGCCGTTTTACTTGCAAAACTTCATAATCGGTGAGTGTGATTAGTGCGCTCTTTTTTAGGCAAGCGGCGGTATTGAGAGGATGCCGCCATGTTTTATTTACCCCGAACGCCTATCAGCACCATTATGCCGCTTGATTGGAATAGCGGCTTGATGTAGGTCTACCGACAACAAAAGACTATCCCTACACTTCTGGGCAACTTGCCCCGAAGTCCATAATGCGCCATTAGCATTTGTAGGACAAGCTAGACAGCCACGTTGCCGTTCACCGCCAACTCTATTCGATTTTTCGTGCAATTCCAAAAATCGAATGGAGGACATTATAATGGCAACTTCAAATATAGCAACAACAGATAGCGGAGCAACCGCAACAGTAATAATCAACCTGCATGACTTTTACGCATGGTACACACAAGATGAATTTGTGGAAGTTCCAAGCGAAATAGCAGAGGAACTTTTTGCAGACAAACGCTACAACAAAACCCACGAACGCACCCAACGGAGAAACAAAGTGCTTTCCCTTGATGCGGCAGATGGAACAGAGGCGGCGGCAATCGCTTGTAATTCCGACAACCCCGAAGCAGTTCTTGAAATGAGGGAGCGGTATTGCCGTTTATGCCAAGCCCTAAACTCTTTACCCGAAATACAGGGCAGACGGATTGATGCACATTTCATTCTTGGCAAAAGCCAAGTGGAGATTGCAAAAGCCGAGAGCGTTTCAAAAGGAGCAGTCAATCATTCCATTGATAAAGGATTGGCGGCTATGAAATTTTTTTATAAAAATTTAGATTTGGGGCTAAACTTTTGCCCCAAAAATGTCCTGATATATGAGAGGTAGTTTTCTCTCTTAAAATATATTGGGGCGAGGGATGAACTTGTCGGAGATTTTTCTGTCTTAGAACAGCCCAACATGAACACGGCAGTTTCCCTCTAACACTTCGGGACAAGTTGGCTCGAAGTTGAACGAAGCAAATGGGCGGCGCATAATTTTTATGCGTTGCCTTTTTGCTTTACCTCGGATTGAAAAAACGATAACTGCAACGGAGGGATACGCATGAGTTTTGCAAATAATCTAAAAACAATTATGAGCGACCAAAATCTAAACCAAACAGACTTATCAAACTTAACAGGCATTGGGAAGCCCTCTCTCAGTCAATATTTGTCTGGAAAGAATATCCCATACACAAGTAGAATTGCCGAAATAGCAAAAGCTCTAGGCGTTTCACCACAACGCTTAACTGCTAGAGGCGAAAACATAGAATGTGAAGCCCCACCAATTATAACTTGTCAAAGGGTTTCTATAGACGAAGCGGCAAGGCGGCTTGGCAAGTCAAAACAGTTTATCCGCATTGCTTTACAAAACGGCGCAGCTCCTTTTGGCTTTGCGACCAAAGGGTCGGGCGACTCCTATGACTATCATATCAGCCCCAAACTACTTGACGAATATATCGGGGGACAAGATTGACTTTTTCGCTTATCTGTGCATTGCGGCACATAGAAAAAGCTACGTTCCCAAGTTAAATCCCCCAACGACAACATTGTTTGCCGTTGGGGGATTTGGTATAATAGAGGTAGCTTTTGAAACTGACGATTTGACAAATTGGAGGTAGAAAAAGTGAGAAATCCAAACGGATACGGAAGTGTAATAAAATTATCGGGCAACCGCCGCAGACCTTTTCAAGTTAGAAAAACCATTGGTTGGAACGAAAAGGGATACCCCATCTACAAAACCCTTGACTACACCAAAACAAGAGAGGAAGGCATGATTTTACTTGCCACGTTCAACAAAGACCCGTGGGATGTGGATAAAGTAAATATGACGTTAGGCGAACTGTTTACACTGTGGCTAGAGAAAAAAGCCGTCAAACTGACCCCTTCTAATATGCGTGTTTTGAAATCGGCGTATAATCATTGTAAATCGCTTGCAACGCTAAAATACACCAATATTAAGGCGTATCACATGCAAGAAACGATTGATCTATGCGGACATGGCTATTCCACACAGGGCGCAACAAAAGCGTTATGGGGGCATTTGGATAGGTTTGCACTAGAATTAGACGTTACCATGCGAAACTATTCTAGCTTGATACAATCCGCACCTATTCCCGAAACAACGAAAAATCCATTTTCGGAAGAAGAAATCAAAACCATATGGCATATACAAGACATGCCGTGGGCAGATTCAATTTTGTTTTTGCTGTATACAGGTTTTCGTATTTCAGAAATGTTGGACGTGGAAACGGCTAAATGTGCCAATACATTCTAAAATTCGTGGAATTGTAGAACGTAGATTAGAATGCGGCAATAAGTATCTTTTCTCTCATAATGACAAACGTTGTGCCGATGCTACTTACAGGCTACTCTGGCATGACATTATGCAAGCGGCACAAATGGAACATACGCCGCATGAGTGCCGCCATACATTCCGCTCTCGCCTTGACTCCGTTGGGGCAAATAAGAAGTGTATCGACATGATGATGGGACATAAGTCTAAGGACGTTGGGGAGCGTGTTTACACGCATAAAACCATTGACGAACTAAAAGCCGCCATTGAACTAATGACGGATTAGTGACAAGGGTATTGGAATTACAGGGTTTGTAGGTTGTTTAGGAATGTTATACCACATTACAAAACTTAAGCAAAGGAGAATATATATGCGCAGTATCCTAGAAGGATTCGCCTACGGCAATATCTCACCGGAAGCACAAACTTTCAAACCCGGCTCACAGTACGCACAAGCCATACGAGCTGCTGCTAGTAACGAAGAAAAGCTACTCGCCAAACTAAGTGATGAAGAAAAACTCATCTTTCAAAAATTCATCGACGCGCAGGGCGAAATCAACTCTCTAACTGCAGTAAAAAACTTTGTCTATGGCTACAAACTAAGTCTGCTTATGACTACTGAAGCCTTTATTACAAGCGGCACTATTGTCGGAGAGGATGAGTAATTATACCAATACCTGATTAAAATCCAAACGCTACCCATTAAAGCCTTGCATTAATCGGTTCCCTATATCTTTTTCGAGACGCCACTCAAACCTTGGTTCAATCAAATCTAGGTTAGTATTAGTTAAGCGGTGCGGCATGGGCATCATTCTACAACGTACAACATCTCAAGCGCTGCCTTTGTACTTCGAAAGGCGGCATTTTCAATTAAAAACTGTATTGAAGTGATTATAGCCGAACCACTCCAAGTTTCAATTTAATCTTGCTAGCTAAGCCCAGTGTTACATCTCAACAAAAAGCCATTAACTCGTGCGTGGATCAATAAAAGCCTGCGCAATATCCACTGTGAGATTTATTACAAAATAACAAAGAACGAATATGATTATACAAGCAATTATCATCGGATAATCGAGCTGAAGGGTGCGCTGCACAAAAAACCGTCCAATACCGGGGCGACCGAAGAGGAACTCCACTATAACGATTCCGGTAAAAAAATCTCCAAGGTGAGTACGAAACGCTGATAAAGAAGATGCAAAAGAGTTGCGCAGTACATGTTTGCAAATAGCTTTATTCTTAAATAATCCTTTCGCGCGGGCAGATGTAATATAATCTTGCCCGATAACCTCAAGGAAAGAGGCACGGATAGAGCGCAACATTGCACAAAACATACCGAAACCAAGTGTAGTGCTCGGTAAAAGGAAGAGAGGCGGTCGTCCCGATGCCGCTGGCAACGGTAATAGGAATAGGGCAACCAAAAGTATACCAAGCGCAAATATAGGCATAGAAATACCGATTAGGGCAATAAATCCGATAAGCTTATCAATCCAAGTGTTTTTCCTAACTGCGGCAAGGATACCTATAGGGAAAGCCAAGACTAAAGAAGCCAATAAAGAAGTCAAACCCAGCTGCAAGGTGAAAGGTACGCGTGCAAATACTTCAAGAGCAACAGGTGTCCCCGTTATTAAAGAAAAACCCAAATCTCCCTCAAAAACACCCATTATATACCAGATATACAAGTGGAGAACAGATGGGGCATGTCCATGCGTTAAATCACAATCAGCAATAAAATAAATTGTAGAACTAGAAAACAACCTCATTGAATGTTGCGGCGGAAAATAATACAAAACCACAAAAACTATAAACGTAGTACCAAACATAATAGGAATCAAAGTAATAAGCTTTTTAAAAACATATTTCCACATATGATCGCCTGCCTTCTAAACAACTGCCTTACGACCTAAATTTTATGTGTTTTTAATAGGAGCGGCATGGACGCCGCACCCTACAAAATATGACTTTTTGTAGATCCTTAGGGAGTGTAAAATAAACTGTGTAAATAGTTTAATCTCTCGATTTCCAGTCAATACTTCAATACAGCATAATCAGGGCAATGCAGAAGTGCAACCCGACGCTTGCTGTGGTAAATACGGTAAG
>Ga0131853_10003510_pt1 | contig 28105 bp, 19 predicted proteins | sample TergutLab28metaG_FD_92764 | JGI IMG/M metagenome (GOLD analysis project Ga0131853, IMG submission 92764) | Labiotermes labralis P1 segment gut microbial communities from Petit-Saut dam, French Guiana - Lab288 P1 (version 2) (version 2) | ecosystem: Host-associated > Arthropoda: Insects >...
ACTTGAATGAAAAAAGTAGCGGCTCCAGGTCTAGAAAACAGAGATTAACGGCTGTGGGGACCCGTTGCGCTGACCACGTGACACCCCTCTATTCGCAAAAGTTGGCACTAACTTCGCCGACCGTCGGCGGCCGCTCTGTCGGTATATATAATGATATGGATTACATCTTTTAAATGCGCCATTCCTTCTTCCTGTGAATCGCATTTCATTATAACACTAGTCATCTTAACCTCACAGTAACATAGGTATGTTCGTAAAATGTGAGGTAATTTGTGATTGAATAAAAGAAATGAAATTTTTATTTCACTGGATTGGAGAAACAACTGTCTTCTTTATCGCGTTTGTGGTTGAGCTGTTACGATGTTCATGTCTGTAGAAGGACACCGATTTTTCATTGGCATTATCCTTCTGTCCGCAATAAAGCCCTGAAGTCGACTCAGAAATGAGTACCAGGGATATTTCTTAGTGGAGTAAAGGCGGCCGGTGCGTAGGGCTGACCACCTTACTACCTTCAGTGGCCGATTGTGTTGAAATCTAGGAGCCTCAACCTGCTGGAACCCTCAGGGCCTGTCCATGCCTGTACAGGGATTGCTTTACCGGTAACTGAGAGGAATATTTGTTGTGACAGTGGAGCGTGTCTGTTATGTTTCTAATGCATCAATCGGCAATCGAAGGACAAACTAGGTCAAAGAACTGGTACATTTCGGGACTCAGGTAAGTTTCCTATTCATTTCCGCAGCTTCTCGCACCGCAAAGCTGAGTCCCGAACTGTTCCTCGGGTTGTGCATTGACCATTGCTCAGAACCTGAGAAGGTAACACTGTCCTGGTGTAGTGTGCGCTGGTGAGGTGTAGGTGGCTAGCAGTGACTGCTACAGCGTTGAGCACTGTTTGGTGCTGTTGTGGACTGTTCAGGGCCACAGATCGTGACTTACTTGGAACGACCAAGGACATGTTTATGATAGACGGTTGTGCCATGTGCTCTTTATTTTTGTCTAGTTTTGTTGGTTTGTGTTTAGTTTTGTCATCTTGTTTACAAATACCTTTCGCAAAGTTAGCGCTTTTGGCACTAAGATCTGAAAGTAGAATTTCGCTTTACTAATACAGATACTTCGTTGTGTGCACGCGTGTGTGTGTGCGCGTGCGTGTGTGAAGTTGAGCACAGCTTCACTTTGTGTTAGCAGTTTATTGCGATATCTGATTAGGCTGTGGAGTTAAGCAAATTTGGTAGACGTCTTAAAAGTGCTCTCACTGTTAGGCTGGAACTCAGTTAACATGACATGCTTATTCTTTTTTTCTTGAACGTGTTCTCCAGAGTTCGCAAAGGGTTTTATCACGCATGTGAGCGAAAGAAGGCACCATTACATTCGTAAGAGCGATACACACCAAGAAGTTAAATTGCAATATCCTAAGCAAATGTATGTCTATTTAACGGATACAGCTGGCGTTTTGTTTTATTTAACAATGCGCGTCTGTCATCAGGGGAGGTGATGTGGGTGGGAACTGTAGCACGCAGTGGGATACAAGAAATAAGAGTACGTACAGACAACATGCTATGCCTACATTTCAAATACTAATCCTTTAACGATGGGTCTTCATATTATTCCTGTTTATTCGGAGAATCAAACGCAACCTTATGAATACGGCTTGCGATAAAAATTAATAGTTTTTAAACCTTAAATTAACTGGTGCGTGTATCAACCACTGTGTTATAAATTTGAAATGCTTGGTAACTTCATGCCTTTCCTTGTTTCGCCTTTGTTACATTTTGCGTGACTGCAAACTGACTCCGTAATTCACTTGTCATGCCATGTGATTGTTAACTGAGTCTGTGGTGTAACTTGTGGTTCGGTGTGTACAGTTGCGTAATCTGAAGAGACAGTGTGACATAACATCCTCAAACCACACAGGCTCGGGTTACATTCAGGCTTCTTCACTAAATTAGCGTCTCCGTCATACTGCAGCTTACTATCAAGTTTTCGCAGTTACAGCATATGCATCCGTTTGTGTGATAAGGGTGCTTCAGAAAACCCCCCTTCCCCGCGACCAAATAGTTGAATTCGCTACCTTAAGGTGTGTGTTTTAAAAGCAGGGCGTGCTAACTTTGTAGTTTTTTTTAATTGCTTTCCAGTCCGTTATGCTGTATAATCTCATTAATGCACTCGTCAAATCACAACTGTAAGCTGTGTGTTGTCGACAGCGAATTCAGTATCCAAACCTCTACATCAATGGACTTAGGTGTAATTTAGCGACACAGAACACACAAGTACATTCATTGTTATGCCTGTGAGTTGTTGAATTTTACCCATTGATTCTTATGTGAGGTTGGAACATAAAGCCACTATTATTCGTGCTGTCGCACTTAATCACTGTAATCAGTGTCTGTTTATTTTGACGCTGTTCCGCAGTGGTAGGCTTATAATACACTTTTCTGGTGTGAGGATTTCGGTATTATCTTTTGTGTCAGCAAGCCATTTCAGTTTAATGACTGACTGCCAGCTGTAGGGCTAGGGTTCGTTTCTAGTCAAGTCAGGGAACATCACTTTTCTTTATCACCATATCTAGACAGTCTGTGAGGCCCGTTCTGTGTCTTAACTGTTGGGTAGTTGGGACTTGTACCTCTAGCACAACGCAGTCGGCTGTAACGTGACCACCCATTTCCATCTGATTCCAAGATTAATAATTGCTGGGGATGTACGTTTGACTCCCCATACCGATTCAAGAGAGGGTGTTGAATGGCCTCTTTGAAGAATTGTATTTTTTAAAGATGCTGTTCGTACCGCACAGTAAACACACTCCGTAACAAGCCAGTGAGTTACCTGCTGTATACAGAAGAAATCGCTATTTTTTGTGAGTTCATTAAAAAACAGGCACATTGTGGGCAGAATGTACTTTTTTTTTAAATTTTAAACATAGTGGAATATAAATTGATTACTGGGCTTTGAAGAGTAAATCCTTTCAAGCCCAGTGATAAGTATACTTAGTACAAGATTTAACGTAAAAACTGTGTATTTACCCCACGCGATGTATCTATGTACAGTAGAACTCCACTTGTCCGAATTAATTGGAACGGCGAGCCATCCGGATATGCAGTTGGATTTTTCTTTTAAAATAGGCTACATTAGCAGTTTGAACTGAAAAAAGTTTCCACAAACGGCTGTTTTAGGCTGCATATTTATTTACATACAAATAAAACATTCGGGTGATGACCTTAAAATTTCACCGCCGACGAGGATTTTTGTTAATTCCTTTTCTAATTAAGGGACCCCTTCTGCTGTTACTATGTACAGTATGCACCTGCGTCCACACCTTTCGACCACGCCTGATTTGAAGTTCTAGATGCCGTAACACTGTACTGTACTTGATCCGCTAACCCATAATTTCAAGGCTAGTTAGTTTTGTAGAATTCTCGATAAACTTACCCGAAGGGCCAAGCCGATCCGGTTAATTCGCGATCCGGAAAACCAGCGTCCGGATAAGTGGAGTTCTACTGTATTTTTTATGTTTCATACCACAGCGGTCCTTCCTTCAGTCGGCTTTAATTATTTGGTCGTTTTAATGGACGAAGTGTTCTCTGTGAGGTAGTAACTGAATCTTTATGTAAAATGTAGGCGGATTTTAGTCTTGATGTGGCTAAACATAATCAAGAATTTGTGTCCTAGTACTTAGCCTGCTCGTCTTCAGCCTAAACATTATTTAGTCATGAAAATCTTTCCAAGCTTGCTGTGCTTCAACGTAGCTGTAACTGTAACTGTAGCTAGAGCTGCGCCGCAAAGCTGTCATTCTGTTCATCGAAAAGCCCGAAGTTGATTTTAACTTATATTGCTGCGTGCCTTTCTTTTGCTTCCTTACGTCGATATTACCAGGGAACTGAAAACTTCGCTGTGTATGACATACGGCTTTGGTTATTAAGAAATACAGTTTATCCGATTTTGCCTGAAGCAAGAACGGCAATAGCGATGTTAAGTGTACATGAAAACAGCTATGGCAGACATTCCTGTCTCTGTATTATTATCTTGACACGTGGGTCTTATGGCTTACTTATAATGAGAGGGGTAGTGTGTGTGTGTGTGTGTGTGTGTGTGTGTGTGTGTGTGTGTGTGTGTGAAAAGCCATGCGAAGAGTTCCCCGCACTCTGCCGATAGCTTATTGTAGTGGGTCCAAAATAGAATACGACAAAGTACATGACAAGGGCTCTTACTATACGTGGGTAAAGCAGTAAGAGGCTAAAATAGCGGGTAATTCTCTGTCAAGCTTACCAGAATTTGAGAATTAGAGGAGGGGAAGTGTAAGGATTTTTTTAACAGCTGGTATATAATGTTGGCAGAACTGTTACGGTATTACCCTATTATTAAAGTATGACAACGGTAGTTGGATTATTTTAGCAGCCGGAATTATATTATGTTTTGGTTTATCGCTGTCTTAGATATATTTGTTTTTCTGCCAGTGACTGAAACCCAGTCTGGTCGTTGTAGCTTTCGACACTTACCTATAGGCAACTTGAGATCTTCAAATATCGGGTCAGATATTTATTATCGAGGTCAAACTATACAGGGGGCTTCTTCCGCAAACACGTGGATGTTTGCAACTCTCAGCCTTTGTGTCTAGTTCTAGAAACAGTATTTAAACCTGACGTACCCCAGTCCACCACTCTCGTTTACCAATATTAAGCACTGCTCTCGAAGCCTTATAAACCCAACATACTTTTCAAATGTCTTCTGCTTAATTTTTAGTTATTTTCTTTGTTATCTTAATATCTCTTTAATTAATTTTCTGAATAAAATTTAATATTCGCCCGGTTCATTTAATAGTTTATCTGCAGCATTCTTAAATTAAAGGAGTTATTTTGCCCTTCATTATTACCTGATTAAAATTGTAACCCGGTCTGATGGTTGTCGTGGACGAGTCAAGCTTCCAGGCTATTTCAGATATGATACGATTCAGATTACTGGCTTTCTTAGTCTAAGACGTCTAAAATTTTATTGCTGATGTGACGCTGTAATGCTATTAAATATGAGCCGAGACGTCCGAGTTAGTAAATTGACTGCTGCATTCTGAACGGCCGTGATTCGATTCCCGGCCGAGGGGTCCAGTCCTTGCTGCTGCTCTACCGGTTCTGGAGCTCACTCGGCCCCTCGTTTAAGGCTGTCTTGTATAGAAGTGGCCGGAGTGTGCAGCTGATTTCTGACTTTATCTAAATCCATGGTTAAAAGCGGTCGGATCTTCACCGCACTTCTCCACACGTCTTCGTGTTTCTACTTTTACAGTTCTTTTATTCATCCGTGATGTAGTTATATGTAGTGATCATCATCAGTTACACTAAACGGCGTTGTTTGTGTCTTTACTGGTGCGGTGCTCTGGCCACCCGGTGGCAGTGCAGTGAAACATCTTCGTTGTGAGACGTTCCTGATCATTATTGTGACAATAGAATATCATGCTGCATTACCGCAAAGTTTATGTGCTTTAAAAAATGGACACGTTTAAATGTAAATGAGCGCTCCATTTCCAGATAAAGAATCGTGTTCTTCCCTCGCAAGAGAAATGGCATTTGCCGGTCTGTGAATATATGAAAAGTTCTCGTAGATGTAGGAGAGAAACAACAATATGAATTCTTGGATCAACGGGAAGTCAGCTACTTTATTCCAAGGTTGCAGTGTGAGTAAGACAGGAAGACGGAGCTCTAATTTATAACAAGTCGTATGGGTATTTCGAAACTGGCTTCGAAGGAGCGCGAGTAAATGTTGCGGCTAACCTTAGAATAAGTACCAGAGCTGTGTTTATTGATCATCGAGATGACAAGCCCTATTACTCCACAAAGACTGCTTCTTCAGTACTCTCCGGCAGCATTGATGTGCGCATACCTATAAAACGCCGTACTCTGTTTCAGTAACACAAGCAATATTCAGTTCAAAAAACAGTGATGCGATTTATAATTTAAGTACAGAGTTAAGAGATACGTGGTTAATTCTGATGCACACTTTGTAACTTCTGATGTGTAAGAGTTATGTGCCTTTTTGCTTCGGTGCGTATGCAGATAGTTGGTGTATGAGATTTCTGCGACACTTGGTTCCAAATGACATCGTGTTGTTTTGCGTAACTTAACGAAATTTTCGTATTAAAAATTTAGGAATTGATAAGCCCAGCCGTCACCAACCGATGGACAGTGCAGTGTGTAATCTTGGCGTCAGGAGGTCTTTGGTGCTGACCTTAACGTTTCGCGTCTCCACAACGCTTGTAATTTTTTAATATCTTGTGGTAAAATCCTCTGATAATGAAGTAGGTCCTCAGAGAGTCAATGAACTCTGTGTGTTGTGGAATCCGATGGTTACAGGACCACGTCACTGGTTCTTATCCTGAGCAAGATACATCCATTCCACACCCTCCATTCGTTTTCTTTAAGATGCATTTTAATATTTCCTGCCATCTACACCTAGATCTTCCATGCGTTCTCTTTCCATCAGGTTTTCAATCCGGAACCTTGTATACAATATTCTGTTCCCTAGTGCGTACAATATTCTCGGCCGATCTCATCCTCCTTGAATTGATCATCGTAATAACATTTGGTGATCAATACAAATCAGTGGAGCTCTTCATAATGCACTTTTCTCCAGCCGACTTTTACTTCCCTGTCGTCGTTTCCAGATACCTTCCTGAACACCTTGTACTCCAGCAGCTTCAGTCTGTGTTCTTTCGTCAGTATGAAAGACCACGTTTTCGATTTCCTGTCACGAGACGTAAAACAATTTGTTGACCGTCGTTTGAACCACATACATATTGCTGCTTTGACAGTACGTCATGTCCTCTGGGCATATTCGAAAAACATCAGCCTCTTTACCCTGTAACTGCTGCTGTTTCATGCGTATAACTTCATAATGTTTTACTGACCGGTAAACTTCCTAATTTTCCTCTTCTTCGCGTATTTGACGGCGTGTTCATTGAAGAACTTCCCATGGACCAGTCACTGTTAAAAAAAAAAAAAGAAGTGCGTCAGCATAGCGATAGCGAAACCCGAAAGTTTGGTGTCCCCACTACCCAGTCTCAACTTGTGGCGCATGATTGTCTGCCCACACCAGTGTGCGTACTGTAGGCTGAACGTACCTTCCCCCGCTCTGTGTACGAGCGATGAACACAGCAAGTTCCATTCACCATTTTTCGCCAGAATCTGCCTACTGCACCCGTGGACCAGCACATGGCGTGCCGTCGTGGCTGTGTCCGTTCAGCCGTCCCACTCTTCTTCGTTTGTTCAACCTAATCACCACTAATTGTAATTGTCATCACATTCTGCAGTAAACATCGTTTCACAGGATGGATTTCGAATCTGGAATTCACGATACGACGTACGTTGTTACGTACGCATTCCTGTAAGCGCAGATCACCAGTTCAAAGTAGCAGTCCCTCGTGTCTAAAGTTACACGTATCTTGCGAGGTGTGCTTCAAGTGGTTTGTTGACATACGAAGTTTTCATGTGTAAGGATCACACTTTACGCAGTTCTTCTGGGCTGCCTGGAAAATTAGCCCACGTTTGTCTGCCTTAGGAATGCAGTATCGTAGTTGCAATGGGACCTGCGCTGTACATATCGACGGCTCTGCACAGTGGTTGATGTGTTTATATTGTTTTCTGCATTGCATTGTATAAAGTGCAGAAATCAGCATTTCCCTTCACCAATCCCCAAGTTTGCTTTTATAAAAAGAAATGCGTTTGTTTGAAGAGTAAAAAGGTAAAGTGATCCCGTTACAGGCTCGGTGTGGCCCAGAGAGTGGGTAAAGGTATAGCTCTACTCTTCCATGACCGCAGCACTAGAAGGGGGTGAGTGGTCAGCAGCACGCCCCGGCCGCACTTAACCCTGGGAAAGACCCGGTACCCATTGTACAGGAGGCTGGGTGGGCCCCAGGTTTGAGGAGTAGATTCTTAATAGAATGTAAATTCCTGGCTTTGTTTCTATTCAAGGCGTCACTTCTAGGTGCTTCCCATTCTGCCCTGCAGCTCTATAGAATTTAGTTAGTTTCTTAGTTAAATACAATTGGCATCATGAAATACATAATCTATATATATATATATATATATATTACAGAATTACTAATATGGTGTTCTTTGAGAAGTCTGTTGCATTATTTCAATAGCGACTGATTTCAATAAAGGGGAAGAAATTTGAGTTAAAATGTTTATTTTTTCGGCCCGGACACGGGGTCCTAAATGAAGGACTGCTTCTTCTTTTGTTTGTGAAGAGGGTTTGCGGATTATTAATTTGAAAGAGGCAACTACTACTGTTTGTCACACATATTCCCAGATCATGCCATTAGTTAACGCTGCATGACAGACGATATTGAATCTACCACGAATCATTCTTGAGCACCGATTTTTGGAATGGACTACATTGTTACAGGATTACCCACTGGACGAACGTCACAGCGACAATATTTTCGTTTGTAATATTTTTCCTACGATCGGAGTTGTGAGTGAATGGACGCCGCTAGAGGGTGTACGATCATTCATTAGAGGGTGTACGATCATTCATTCTAAAACTGACGTCGCTGCGGTGTAGAGAAAAATAAGTTTTCCCTATCGGCGTCGTAAAGAAACCGAATTAAGAATCTTAAGGTAAAGGAAAATTTCCTGGGTCGCAATACACCAGTCTCATATGTAACAGTGCCAGTTCCAGATCGCAGATGAAAATTCGGATGTGGTCGCAGTCCAATTCGTTTGTGAGGAATTGCTCGTGTAAGGTCCCAGTGCTCGCGCAGTCTAAGGCGTGGGTCTTCGGCAGCTCGCTTGTTGGGATTGCGGGTACGAATGCCGCCGAGGCATGGATATGTCTCCTGTGAGTGTTGTGATTTGTCGGAAGTGCTTGCGACGGGCCGATCATTCGTTCAGGGGGGTGTGATGTGATGTGATGTGATAACCCTCTACACCTACATAGAGCAGGTAGAAAGAGGTTAGCATAAGGAATAAAAGGGTAGGCCTATTGCGTGGCTATTAAAACTTTACCTGTTAACTTTCACAACAATGGGAAGTCACTTTGCGCAAAGACGAGGTACGAGATGTCGATTGGAAATCTGGAGGGGGCGGAGCGCAGTGGTCTCCATGGCAACGGTGTGGCGCGCTAGCCCCAGAATCTACTTTATTGCGGCCCTGTGTAGTAGTATGTCGCGGCATTGGGCGAAGTACGCGTCGGAGACAATATTTCTGTCGGAATTAATACACGTTCACGCACGTTCAACTTGGGATTAACTATAATTGCTCATCCGTCATAATTATTAACGATACCGGCCAATCGTCGTTAGACCGTCTTTAACTAAACCAGCGTTTCCACGTTTTCTTCTTCATTAGCTAAATTAAGTAACTGAATTAATATATTCCTCATGAATTTTGAAATGTGTGTAAGGTCTGCTTACGAAATAAACGCATTTCTTACAGTGGTCTGTCTCTGCGTTAGGAATAAACAACTTCACATGTGTTTATTAGTACGAGAGTACTGTTATTGCAGGCAGTAACAGTTCCGAAATGCAAGAAGAATCAACCGGCGTATGGAACATTGTGGTCACGGTGACACAGATAATCGTAATTGAAACTTATTTTGTGTTACGTTCCCGGAAAATAAATAAGAAATTACAGCTAATTTTCATTCGCATTGTATTTGGATTTAACTTTGTCTGATCAACATGGTGCCTCGCGAGGAAGAACATTCAGAGTTATTTAAACCAAAAACCAGTTAGTAATCGTGACAGACTGTGATTGCAAACTCCATCACCGAAGATAATCTGCTTTTGAAGCTTCATGTGATGGTCTCGGAATACCGGTAGATCACTGACTTGACGTCCTTCAACATGTTGTGCTATGTAAGTACTGTGTATTTTATTGTGGCTTTCAGAAGAACAGAACATGTAGCATGGAGTTTCGTGTTGGCTTTGTTTAATGACGGGACTTATATTTCGGAACGACAGGAAGAAATGAATATTGGATTCATAAGGAAGTTAAAGGGAGATGAAATTCGGGGAATGTTGATAATGTTTTGTCCAGAATCTTTGTCACCCCGTCTACCGCGCAAAATAACAAAGATTGTACTGTGTGGAACTATAATTTTGTCTGTTTTTATATGTGTGTGTGTGTTTGTGAGACTGTGTCACTCACATTGAGCGGAAGACATAGGCTGGGGTGTTCGAGAGTAGGCTGGTGTGGCGGGTGTTTGGGCCAGTGCGGGTGGAAATAACACCAGCTGGAGAAAATTGTGTAATGAGCGTCTTTATGATCTGCGCTAATCATAAAGTATTATTCGAGTGATCACATCAAGAAGAATGAGGGGGGGGGGGGTCGTTTAGCTTGAAGGGGGGGGAAAAAAAATGTATAAAATGTGTTGGTGAGGCAACATGAAGGAATGAGACCAGTTTGAAGATGTTGGCATAGAGATGAGCAAATAGTAAAGCAAAGGAATTGGGGTGGGAGTGCCTACATTACATTTGTCTGGCTCAGGATGGGGACAGGTGGCGGACTGTTGTGAATACGGTAATGAACAGCCAGGCAGCGTGACTAGCTGTGCAGCTACCAAGTTCTCAAGAGGATCTGTGCTAATAGCGTTAGTTAACGGACCGTATTCTAACAGAAGGCTTCATTTTTTTAAATTTAGTTTCTTGTCGCAAAGTGCAGTATTAAATAAATCACAATAGTAGGATTTTTTAGACACTGCAACCGCGAAGCGAACGTGATAGAAAGGGGGGAGGAGAGAGAGAGAGAGAGGGAGAAGTGTTTCATTCGTAACTACCGACGCTATCTGTCGCGAAGTTCATATGGCAACAGTGCGACGGGAGTGCAGTATGAGTAGTTAGCGATGGTGGGTTGATCCTGAGAGGGCAAAACGGAAGTTGTTGGAGTAAAACCTGTTTCAGGGGTACTTTGTACACCATAGATCGGGTCAGCCCGACTCCAATGGAGAAGCGTCGTACTTCACAAAAGACCGTCCTTAAATGTAAACGGCTGTTATGAAATTATAATGTAATTTGTCGCTTTACATTCTGTTCATTGAAATGTGTTCATTGTTATTTAATCAAAACTGACAGTCACAGGAATATTCACCTACTGTGTCATGCTTCTCATACGCGCTACAAGTTCACATGATGGTGCATAGTGCCAATAGCCCGAGAACATTGGATCCACATCGCATTTTCATGCTTCCATTGCTCAGTTGCGATGTATGATATCAATATTGTGTGCTCCGCACAAATGTTTGTATAAGATTTTCAGCACATACTATAATGTTTTCAAGGGTGCCTTTCCTGGTCTGAATAATTTATTTACTAAGCCTGCAGAATTTCGAAAACAACTGTCTCGTGTATCTACCGCTACACGGTCTGTCAGCTGTAGTCATACACACCGCCACCACCACCATCACCGCCGCACTCACAACCACCACCACCACCACAACCACCTTCTCCACCACCAACACCACCACCGCCACCACCACCACCTCCTCCACCACCACCGCCGCCGCCACCACCACCACCACCACAACCACAACCATCTTCTCCACCACCACAACCACAACCACCTTCTCCACCACCAACACCACCACCACCACAACCACAACCATCTTCTCCACCACCACAACCACCTTCTCCTCCACCACCACAACCACCACTACTACTACTACTACTACTACTACTACTACTACCACCACCACCACTACTACTACTACTTTTACTAGTACCATTACTATTACTGCTGCTACTTCTATTACTACAACTACTATTATTATTATTACTACTACTATTGCTACTACTAATGCTGTTACTACTGAGAAAGTTGTAGCAGTGACATAAGCTCAAATTCGAGAGCCACCAAATTCGCTTGTCTGTGGCGTAGGGTATCCTGATTGAGGGTTTTCTTATTTTCTGTCAGTCCTGGCAAATTCCAAAATAATGTCACGGTTAGTTTGCGATAGCTGCCTTCAAAATCTTTTCCGATATATCAATCACCGTTTTTCCTATAATTCGACGCTGTGTAATCTAAGCTACCGGCATCATCGTCAGTTAAGCCACACGCTCAATGGAACAGCTACGTACATGTTGTGGATCTTAGTGGTCTGTGTACGGCTCCAATGTATGGTACAGACTTCTGTTCTTGGTCTTCAAAGACCTTCCTTACAAGTTATATAGTTGGTGTCACTGGTAGGTGCGTTAAAGATTTAGAGACAGGACTGTGTGGTGGAGTATGGCTGGTATTGAAATGTAATGTGAAATCGATAGTGGAGACCGAGTCGCCATTTACATAGGTGTGCCGTCATTTGCCCTTTTTCGTATCACCGTCATTATTCCTTGCTTTGTTAATTTGTATCATTGCAAGACGAAACTGAAGAATTTCCCGTGGGCCTGTTTCGCTTGATCGTGTTTGACAATAATGCGATATACAGTATGTACCCACGGCGGTTCGAAGGCTGTGTACTGCCTGGACGTATCGAAGAGGGTTTATTGGATGAAAGTACAGTATAACAACGTTTTAAATTGTTTACTAAGTTAAAGTGAAAGCACAAGTAGTAATTTAATTAGTAGTGTTTATGCAAATTGTAACACGGGCAGGCGTTTTTGTTGGTCTTAATTTATATTTCATTATGCACTTCAAATTAATTTTAAAACAGAGGGTTCATATTTGCACATTGTCAGCGTCGTAGTCAGCGTGTCGTATAAACGGATTTGTTTATTCGTTAGATGTGCCACAGCTTTGCATTTAGGATAGCAATTTTGAAGTTACACTGGCTGCTTGGTTACACGCTGCAGGTATGCTAAGGACACGGTCGTTAGCTGGGGCTGTATATCGTTGAATGATCACAACAGCTCTAACAGATTGTTGGTCGCAGGTACCATCCGAGCATTTGCCTGGAGACAGAGTAAACCCACGAACAACTTCAGTGAGGATAGACGTTCTCCGAAGCGACATCCTCAATGCGAAGTATCAGTCTTACCATATTGGAACCGATGTTTGGAATCATCACCATTACATACCGTTAGAGGGATATGTCTGGCGGATGCTGGTGGCCGTCAGCAGTGTAGTGCCCTGTTCTAAAGGTACCATTGGTTAATCCGCGGATAGCCTTCGTGCAATATGACACATATACTGCCGTAACATATTTATGAACCAGCGAAAACTCGCAGCTTATGATTGCCAAGTATTGCAGCTGTCTATAGAAGCAATAAACAATCCGTCACCACAGCGTGTATTGTAGGGCTGCTGATATTCTTGACTGTACTTATATCCAGTGTTGTGTTGACGGATTGTTTGTTAGGTTTGCTGAATGAAACCAGAACGTGCATGAATCGCCGTAAAATAAATTTCAGCAGTGACAGTGAGAGATGGCGTGATGTCAGTCCGTGCCACACGAACGTACTGACACTGCATTATTACTTTCTGGTGTTAAATGGTTTGAAACTGTTCAAATTCTGTTGTGCTTGTGCGTCGTCCTTGAAAGTGTCAGCCGTACTGACAGCTGAAGCCGTAGATACAAATAAAATATCAAGTTACGTAAAAATAGTGTTCTGTTACAAGAACGTGGGAGTTACACCCCTGTCCTTATGTAAGAACTGCATTATTTGTTTTTTTGTAAAACTGCGGTGTTTGATGTACCCGACAGTAGTTGGAATAAACAGTTGAATTGCAACGTTAACTGTGTAACTGTTCGTTACTTGTTACAGTAACTGACTGACTAACTAACGGGTAAACTGGCTAGTCTACTTGTTACAGTAACTGACTGACTAACGGGTAAACTGGCTAGTCTGTGGTCTGTGTCACTGACGATAGTGGTGGCTAATGGCCTAGAAATTCCTAGTCTTTCATGGAACCCGACGGTTCATTACCGTGTTTACACGAGGCCAGCATTGGTCCATGTCTGCATTAAGTTGAATGCAGTACGTATACGCATATCCTACGTGTATTTTACTAGGATCAGTTTTAAAACTGTTACATTTCAAAGCTACTAAAATTACATAACTGTAGCCCAAGACTGCTTGCGTATTCAGTTTTCATTCCTTAGAGAATATCGCAGTACTTCAAATGGCTTTTTAATTCATCTACATCTGAGGGATGGTGGGATTTTATCTAGTATTGTAACAATGTCAACAAGATTTTGTTATCCGCAGCCCTTACGGGAAACACGAGATGGACTTAACATGTTCGAGGTTCTTACAACGATGACTGTGTAGATTATGGTTTGTTGGAATGTGTTGATCTACCAGGCAGCACGGCGTAACGTCCCAGTCGACATACTTTGCATGGAGTGAGTGATTTGAATCCGAGGCTAGCTATATAACTTTCAGAATTCCCACTGAATAATGCAACTGTTACGTTTGTAAGCTCCATCATAAAATGGGAAGAAAGACTTAATCCATAGGAGTTGGCAGACTTCCTTTCTTCTGACCGTAAACTCATGCTACAATTTTTTCCAGTTAACCTTCTTTCCACCTGTGATACGCTTGAGAGGACGTTGTGGCATTCAAATTATTTGAAAAGAATTTTATTCTGTGCTATATAATTTTTTTTTCGCCTATTCATTGAAATTTCTATTGCATAAGTCCATGATGTTACTGTGGTGCGGGCTGTGGTAATATCTCTCTTGTGTTCTGTTTTTTTTTTTTTTTGCTCCCTTCGAATATCTGCAGTGGTTTAAAGAAGTGTTCCTGACTGAGCATTCATCTCTTTGAATGACGGTTCACCAGAGATGGGTCTATAAAGTACTATAGATGCATGTCTTGCGTCTTATAAAAAAACCGTCCCCATTTGAAGACATTACAGCAAAATTTAAGATGTGAAATATTGGAGAGATACTTTATTGGCTCATTTTCCTATTTTAAAACGACCGACCTCTAAATCATATTATTTACAGACTGTCGAAGCTAAAATGTCTGATATTTCGAAATGCATACTTCAGATGTGTCCTTTTTCTCTCAGGTCGCGATACATCTAACCAAAAAACATGTTACGTCACACGTAACCTGAATGTTAGATTTTTTCCTAAAGCTGTAGTCACGTACTTAGCCGGGTAAAAAATGTTGGCGACCTGTGTTAACTTGGTATTAGATTTTTCGACACGTTTTTCGCAAACAGCAAGTACTCGCCTTAACTGTAAGCGGAATTTTCGCTTCTGGCGACACGTGTAACCGGGTGTAACGGATTTTCCGTATGTGTAACTGGATCAGATATTGACTACACATTGAACCTAATATCGAATTTTTGCGACATGAGTTGTCCAAATGTCTGATTCATTTGCGAAAATGGTTGCCGAAATTTCAGATATTTGTAAAAGTTTTTGGTGGAAATGTCAGATATTTCCAACCCTCGTAACAAAAGTATCAGCTTCTTTTAACTGTAATATTATATTTTCTACCCTTATGTAATTGAATATTAAGATTTTCTAGGGATATGTAATTGAATAATAGATTTTCGCGACGTTTGTTACCGTTGTGGCCGATTTTTCTCTACCCATTTCTGTAAACCAATGAACGAGAATAAATTAAACTGAGAAAGTCATTTCGAGACAGTTGTGTCGCAGGTAACATCGGAAATACCTGCTTTGGTTACGTGTAGTGGTGGGCCGTTCTTAACCTTCAAATTTCACAGAAAACAGGAATTTTGCGATTAAATTAGCGACTGTGTGACCTACGTTTTCAAGAAGAACCCTTCTGACAGGGGCATGCGGTGGCGCAGTTGGTTGAGGCACTTCGATACAAACCGGAAGGTCGCGGTTTCGATTCTCGATTATGTCATTGGAATTTTTCATTGACATAATCCTTCCGGCCGTACTGGGCCCTGCGGTCGACTCAACCTCTAACAGAAATGAGTACCATGAATATTTCCTGTGGGGTAAAGGTGGCCGGTGCCTACGGCGGACAACCTTACCACATTCATGTACCGATTTTTATGAAATCTGTGAACCTTCAACTTCTGGGACCCTTAGAGCCTATACAGACCTGTACAACGATTGGTCATACCAATATTACGTTGAATAATGGCCGTTGCATAAGTGACTTTTTCGGGGCTTGTCTGTATGCGTGTCTTCAGGTGATCCATTGGTGTTGTACTGAAAGACCTTCGCTTTGTCGTTCTTTCTATTAATGAATCCTTTTGGGATCGAACTCGATGGAGCAGAGGTTACCGTAATATACGAGGCTTATTCAGAAAGTAAGTACCGTTTCGTTGTGGGAAAAAAATCGAGTAAGGTTTCCCATAAAATTTTATTGTTATCAGATTCTACATTCTTCAACCTATTTTTCCACATATTCGCCGCTATTATAGAGGCACTTATCGTAGCGGGGCACAAGTTTCTGTATACCCTCCTCACAGAATGCGGCCGCCGATAACCCATATGACTGCTGACAGTGTCATAGAGTAGAGTCCTTGAAATCTGAGGAAAGTGGAGGGACAGATCAGAAATTGTGAAACATCTGTCGTCACACACTCTTTCGTTGACCTTACGCACCAAATCATCATTCACCAAAGATGGACGCCCACTTCGCGCCTCATCGCGCACGTTCTCTCGTCCTTCATTGAACATCCGAACCCATTTCCTAACCTTGCCATCACTCATCGCATTGTCACCATACACTTGACAGATCTGGTGATGAATCTCATTTGGTAGCACATTCCTAGCGTTCAAAAAACGAATTACAGATCTATTTCACAGTCGGCGGCCCCTTCAATTGTCTTAAACATGTTTAATGCAGAGGAACAAACACAAACATAACACGAATTTCATGAAATGGAGACTGTGTTTTCTCAATTGGTAGAGGAAGTCACTGCACATGGGCAAAGTGACAGTCTCGAGGATGCTCAAGAAATATGCGCCGACGGTACTTACTTTCCGAATAACCTACGTACAACTAGTTTTTTTAAAAGTTTCAAATTTTAAAATTGCGTCTTGCTTCTGTTTTGTTGTGTCTTCATTAAAGGCCTGATAGAGGTTTGTTTTTTTTTAGCTGTATGTGAATGTCGTGGTTAATGTGTAGAAAAACTTCATTTGGTAAGCTAATTACCTTGAGAAAGTTTTGAGTTAAATATGCATGTCGATTGGACTTTGCCACTAAAGTGACTTTTTTGTTGTTGTGTAAGCGGATTAAACCGTGATCCGTTTTATTTTCGGTTAAGACAAACTGCGAACTTGAAAATTAAAATGTGTTGGGTCTGATTAATTTCTGTTACGTTTATTCACAGATTTTCGCGTTACTAATGTTGTACTACCTTTAAAAAGTAAGACTAACTTGAGTTATATTTAAAGGCATGTACCGCGCAGCAATCACTCCATTTCTCGATTATAAAACCGGTTGGTTACTTATGTGTAGGGAAATAATCACTGATTGTTCTGATCCATAAAAAAAAACACTTCCATTCACTCTGTGGCTAGAATGTGGAATTTTTGTATATTAAATTTAGTGGCGCGTAAAGGAACAACTAAGCTTCAAAAGGTTAATCGAGATTAAATAAACTGCACTGTTATCCAGCTTTAGACTGCACAGTGTAACCTGCGTTTACCCAGATCTTGTTTCCTGATAGGGTAATTGTACTTCGTTGATTGCAAGCTGTTGCTTTTGTATTATCGGATTAGCAAACTCGATACATTTACCGAACTTACACCGCTGTACTCTTTGCCTCACTCTTACTCTTTGGCCTGTCAATTTACATTTTTATCCCATTCCCTACATTGTGTGTTTTTATTTCTGTATATACTCCCATTTAAAGACCTCTTCAACATAATTATAAATTTTAAATAATTCCTTATATAAGGACCATTTCTAACGATCTTTCTTAAGGTCTTCAGTGCCACGTCCACTCCACATCGTCATACCATCTTCGTTAAAATGGGTATTGTGCCGAATACAGTTAAAGTATGGAAGGATTAATATAGAAATGTGTGTGTGTGTGTGTGTGTGTGTGTTATTGGGACATTCGGTTAGCATCTAGTATTCTGTTTTGACGTCGAATTCGGTGTAAATGTTTTAATTAAGACAAATATTAGGGAAGACGTTTGGACCAATTAAGTCTAAGGAAGCGTGACAAATAAAAAATAATAAACGAATTGCGGAAGTGGGGAACATATTGTTAAATATATAACAGCACAAAGAATACAATGGTGGGGACGTCTGAACAGAATGGAAGGTATACAAATGGTAAGAAGATTACTGATTGGAACCTTAAAGGGTTTAGAACTAGAAGACGACCAAAGAATAAGTTTAGAGACGAATTGATAAATAATTTAAGTAATGTAAAACTAAGAAATTGGAGTCAAATCGTCAAAGATAGAAAATCCTGGAATGATCTGGTGCAGATCAAACGCCATGCAGGTTTAGTGGTTTCAGAATAATAATAATACTGTAATTTGGATGACCCTACGTGACTGTACGTCTTGAAATCTGAACTTAGGCGTAGGTTATGGTCAGCGAAGAGTCGTTTACTGCAAAATAAAACTGAATTAACACTTATGCAGTATCTGTTCTACGTTTTGAAGGCAGACGTCTGGGCTTTGTATTATTATGCCTAGGTCATATAAAGATGGGGTTTGAGCTGAAGAGTCTGTGCAGCATGTAATGAGGTGAGAATTAGTTCTTCAGTGGTGTTAAAGGACCTGGTCAGATGACGTCGTTACGTGCCTTAATGCTGCTTTTACAATTCCGGTATTCATCTTCAGAGACAGAGAAAGTCGCAGGTTGGTATCTCGGTCGATGTTCGAACTGGATTCCCGTCATACGCAACCCTTTTCTGTTACAACTACAGCAGTTGTTCAGATACACTTAGTCCTAAGTCCTGGTTTATACCCTTGTCATAGTGGTTTGGTGATGTACGTTATTTGTGCGTTGTTGTTAACTGTGGCCTTTATATGCTAATGTATGTAATGTGCGGTAATGCCGTTGGGGAGGGATGTTTTTATACAGACATACATTCGAAAAATACATGAGAGAGGCGGTAGCAAGCTTTGTTTCTACTTATGTATGGACCTGGCGTTCGCCTACAGCGACCTTAGCAGTAAACATTCTCAAATATTGACGTTTTTACTTTCTTCATATTACTTATTTTTAAATCTCTAGAAGTGGTGCAGTTTCGAATTTTGCTAATCCTCAACCGCAGTGCATTTACATCCTACCTCACACAAACACAGTGAGCTTCCATTAGATAGACCCACTAGAGAACACTCTTTCGGGAACTACCCGGTGTTTGTTGTAAGGATCATACGTAACACCTTAACACGATGTGTGGGCAAATTGCACAGCTGGTTATGTTAAACTTGGCAGTTCATGTCTTAACGTTGGGTTGAGTTTTCAGTAACTGAATGTTGTTGTGGGTGCATTCGTATGTCGAAGGGGCATATATTATCGACATTTGGAAGAAATGTTACAGCCTGCTTTTAGGTAGACATATACGTGGAATTTAGCTGTTTTTCAGAATATTTTATATTATTTATTCCGTACACCGTTCTTACAGTCAATCCCAACAGATGCATACAGTAGGATTACAAACCGTACATAAGTTCTAACAACTCTCATATTTTTCGTCGCCAAGTCGCCATCCTCAGGGAGTCTCAATACAAAGTATTGCAAGCACCAATACGACGCATTGTACTTGCCAGAATGATGTGTTGGAGTTTGTACTGCTTTGTATATGGCACTTTGGCGCCGGAACATGAAGCAGTTGTTGCTACCTATGCAAAGTTTGTAATCCTGTAATGTGCGTGTATTGGTAAATGTGTATTATTGCTCTGTAGCATGAGTTTTGAAACATCATAGTCCGTACGTGAGCTCTACTCATGATTATGTAGTAGTAGTAGTAGTAGTAGTAGTTGCAGCAGCAGTAGTAGTAGTAGTAGTAGTAGTAGTTTTAACAGTAGTGGTAGTAGTAGTAGTAGCTTCAGCGGTAGTAGTTGTTTTAGTAGTAGTAGTCGTCAAAGATATGGATAGCTGCCCCACCTAGCGTCATGTTTCCTGTAATGTGTATCCCATTTGTGACAATGATGCATACATGTATTAAGCAAGAGATGAATTTAAGAGCTGAAGAATAAAAGACCAACTTGATGTCACTTGCTATTTTATTTCACTTCTTATGTGCTCAACATGTTTCGGACATTACTATATCCATCATCAGGAGTTTACGACCGTGCTGTTGAAGTACCACATCGGTCGTTTTGTTCTCTAAAGACGAAGGATTTAGCCTTAGTGTACATTTATGGTGTGTGTTTGGTGTGATGTGCTTTGTTGCAGTTGGTAGGTGTATTTTCATTGATATTGACCGTTTTCTTTTATGCTCTGTGACCTTTGTGTTCTTTTGAGTGTAGTATGTTTCACTGGTTGATTGGCTATTTGGTGCATTGTTTATGTACTTTGTTATATGAATTTGAGATTGTACATACCTCGGTTCGTTGTGTGTTGGAGATTTGGTGCGGCTGGGTTTGAGTAGTGTCCGTGTTGCAGGCTGAAGCACAACTGGTCTGTTCATGTGGTATGTAGGGGCTGGGGGTTAATGACCGTTTGAAATAGTGGGTTTATTTCTCCTGGGCTTTACTCCGGAATGAGTGTGCCTTCTCGGTAGAGGGTTTGGATGTAGTATTGTTCGTAGGGGATGAGCATGTTTGGGTTATTTAGAGGTTTTAGCAAGGTCATTATAGTGTTCATCTGGCCGTATTCGTGCTGGTTTTGTAGAATGTGTTGGGCGTATGCTGATTGGGGATTGTTTTTCTTAATGTATCTTATATGTTCTTGGAAACGTATGTTCAGCCTACGACTTGTTTGTCCTACATACGATCGGCTGCATGTGTTGCATGTTAGCTGATAAATTCCCCATTTATTGTGGGGCGGAATGTCGTGGTCCTTGGGATGTTTGATAAGGTTGGCTATGATGTTTCGGCATCCGAATGCTATCCAAACGTTTGTGTTTCTGAATATGTTTGTGACCTTGCGTATTTGTGGGGAAATGTATGTGAATGTTGCCCATCTCTTGTTTTTGTTGATGCTTCTGTGTAGCGTGGTGCGTTTTGTCTTATGTTTTATCTGGTGTCATAGTTTTTGCATTATTGTAGGTGGGAAACCGTTTTGCTGGGCTATGTGAAGAATTGTTGACCACTGAGTTGCAGGTTGAGCATTCTTTCTATATAATATCTGTAAGCTGCCAATTTGTACTCATTAGGGTGGATGGATGTAAAATGTATGGTGATGTCTGTTGTTGAAGGTTTTCGATAGATATCAGTTTCTAGGTGGGAGGTTCTTCTGATGATTGTTAAATATGGAAAGTTGATGCGGCCATTAGATTCCTGTGTTGGATTAAATTGCAAGTTATTGTGCATTGAGAGCGTTCTGTAACTTCGGTTAGTTCCCTGACGTGATTGGCACAGTCTGAATTTATGTTTCCGTAAATGAGGGAGACCCTACTCTGCTCTCATTGCTGTGAGTATTTAATTGATTTTCACCAAAACTTTCGTCATCCGTTGGTTTGTTACAGTATATGGAAGTACACATCCTACTGCAATGAAGCTGCATTTTCAGTTCCAAATATTGGGAATAGCCACAGTTTGACCCCAAAATATTAAACACCAAGTATTTTTAAACTATTAGTATTCTTTGGCGAACTAAGAATCGAAACTAAAATCTGCTTTCGTTATTTTAGTTATTCTGCTTATTTTGTAGATATAGATCTCCATCCGATGCTGTTCTATGACCGGTCTTGTTTTAGGGCCTCCTCTTGTGTGTTTTGTCATTAGTTTATATATTGAATTCACATGGATAGTAGTCTTCAAATTACTGCCAGCTTTTACCGTAATATTGTAGTTTTAAGGCAATGTTAGGATTGTAATAGTGAGTATGACTTTGGCTACATTAGAACACGTTCTAACGTAGCGTAGTGAAGAGTGCAGAATATGGACTGCCTTGCCCGGTTATTCTGCGTACTTGTCTGGTAATCGATATGCCACACCGTTTTGTTTGTTCTTAAAATGGGGAATAGATTTTTAGCGTTTTGAAACATGGAACTTATCAGCATATTTAAAAATTGGGTTCTTGTCTAGAAGGTATACCGCAGCATCTCTGTTTCCGTTGATGCAAAGGTAAACATTCGTTGTTTGTTCTTACGTCGGAAGGAGACCCTTCAGTAAACTACGCTGGCAAAATGCTGTTATCGAACGTTAAAGCATTTGTTGTTGTCAGTGTGTTAAGGGATGTACATCAGTTTATTACCCTGTGTTCGGTCGTGGGATCAGTGTTGGACATCAGTGCTGTATTCTGTTGATAATTCTGTACCATTCGTTTAGATGCTGTCGCGTTTCCAGTTCGGTATTACTGACGAGAAATTGCATCATCTATCGACGTAGCTTCACTAGGTATTCGTGACCTGCAGAAGAGGGTTTAATTTAACAAATTAATTCCGTTGTAATTTGATTTGCTTTCGGAAAACTCTAGAGCGATTCCCGTGGCGGTTATTCAGAGCGAATCTGTGCATGTAAATGCTAGTGCATGCCTTTGTTTGGAGGTTTATCTCCGTCAACGTTACGTGATTGCTTGGCGACTCTTTAGTGCATCAGTCGATCTTTATGCTGCAGTACTGCGGTAGATGCTGTTAAAGATATATAATATCGTTGCTCTTCTAGAATCGAAATTTAATTTTGCAGAAAAAAATTCAGTGGTTTTTCATTGCAGTGCAGTAAAATTTGTAAATACTGGAAGCCTGCTCAGATGTTATTAGACTGTGGCTCACGCAAGCGGTATCACAGTTACAGTTTATGTTTGCCAGCAAGGTAGTCCTGCGCAGGCGCTAAAAGTGCTGTGGGCAATTTGTACGTGAATGTGTGTTGCTTTGGTGTCTGTATTGGCGGTAGAGTTTAACATGAGACTATATTTAGTCTGGCAGCATTAAAGTTATTGTGTGTATAATCAATGACTTAACGCCTGTCATCACACGTGTGTTCACAATAATTATATTTGCGCGTTCAGTCAAATGTCGGAGTAGTATTTTAAAATATTCTGTTCATTTTTTTTACCATATTCACCCCACTCACCACCCATAACCATCCCCTAGCTTCAAGGGACGGCAGTATTAATTTACTTGCATCAAGCGCTTTTTATAGTCGCAATTTGCTCGTCTGGGCTGGGGGCATCGTGCGTTTTGATAAGCATTTAGTATCATGTCGGAGGAACGTGATTTGTCCATCATTTTTACCGTGAAGACTGAAGAAGTTTTTTTTCCCCCCCTTCGCAACATTGGTGCCTGCTTACCATAATTCGCGGTGTCATAATTCAGAAGGCAACAGTAAGAAGCATGGAAGTCCCAAATTCATGTAATGAACGAACGAGTACCTTGTGCTCAGCTTTATAATGCAATTCATGTACAACTGTAGTTTGATGTGGTGTTGTCTCCGAATTTATTGCTGCTGTATGAATTGGTAGTGCAGATAACACGGCCCGTCTGTCATTGCGAAGAGCGTCTGCTTCATGTCTCGGTACGGATTTGTGTGGGTGGAATATGCGACGTGGGCTGTCACAGACAAGAAGCGCCATACCGTGACGTCATAAATATTTTCCGAACCGCAGACATTATTGGTGGTTTAAGTTCTTTGGAAGAGGTAAAATAAGAACTAGAAATTCCGTTTCATTCAGATGCAGTCGAGCTCCTTCCCGTTATTTACACAATTACCGTCCCATTCAAAATGAAATTTCGTGGGAAGGAAATTTTGTACTAGTTTTATTTTTACTCTCTTTTTCCCTGCTGTAAGAAGAAAGCAATCAGTTTATAATTAAATTTTACTTGCTCGTTTTTGAAGTGCTGAAGGCACATGCGGCACTTAAAAAAATAAGACGTAGGTTAGCGAGTTCTATAAGATCAGTGAGGATGTCAGTGAGTGTGGCCTGCCTTTCTTTTAACCCGAGTCCTGGAAATGTCACCTAAGTTGGGCGACGTGGGAACAGCTATCTTACTTTAAGCCGTGGAAGAAATGAACCAAAAGAATGCAACATTCTCAAGAGCGTCGTTGTTAAATGATATCTTTTTACACGTATTTCGCTATCGTTTCACTGCCGTTTGGGATTCCACCGATGCCACACGCTATACAGGGTCAGCGTGTAGTTAAAATAGCATTATATTTACGTTATTGTAAATATTATGGACTGGATCGACCTGGCTGAGGATAGGGACGGGTGGCGGGCACTTGTGAATACGGTAATGAACCTTCGGGTTCCATACAATGCGGGGAATTTCTTGACTAGCTAAGAACCGGCGAGCTTCTCAAGAAGGACTCAGCTGCCTGGAGTTGAGTAAATGTCTTATCATTTGTGATTAAATTAGGTTTACCGATATGTTTGTGGAAGTGTAATGAGTTACTTGTAAGTAAAGTTTCGTGTTAACAAGTGTCAACCGAATATGGTCGCGCCGTGTTTACAGCTCAGGTTTCATCTACACGTTACCCACAAAACTGCATTCTACCCATTCTACATAAGGACTGACAGATGGTATAATCCTATTTCTTGTGTCACAGATGGAACCCGAGTTCTTTTGAGTCCTGCTTTCAAGATGTATCGGGTGTGAATAATAGACCAAAGTTTCACTTAACAGAGATTGAAGGCTGTTCTTCTTTTCTGAAAGTTCTTGCGAACACGTGTCATAATTGGCGTTTGTTTTGAAACCTTCCAAAATTTCATTGTTCTCGTTCATGTCCTCATTGTGTTGAGCATGTCATAACTGCACCAGTTTACGTTAGCTAAGACATTATGTTATCTCTGAACTGGAGATACTATTCGCACTTCAAAAGGATGGAACCGTCGCGCCACTTAGCGTTTTTGCCTCCTCCACCCCACCCCCCACCCCCCACTCCACTGTTAGCCTCACTGGGATGATTAGTTGAATGTATAAACTCCAGATTACAGATGAATTCATTCATGTACTCAGCATGCTCGAGGCGTCACGGTTCGTGCCGTCGTTTAGGAACGACGTGGATTTGCTATATTAAATTGAAATACACAGTGCCTCCGTTGTACTGTGTGCGAACCAAACGCGGTAATTTTACATAGGTGTTAACGTCACGATGCATAATAACTAATCGTAATTCACTCTTGCATGACACATTTGAACTGTCTTGTCAGCTGAATGTCGCAATGCATCAGGTAGCTTTTGTGCTTCGTTTTGGAAGGTTCTGTTTTCGATTCTTAGCCCAGAAGCTGTCCTGACAGAGGTTTTGAGTGGTTGTGCGAAGGTTCTCCAGAGTATGGATTTTTTTTTCTTAAAACTGGTCTCTATTGCTTCGTTCTGTGCAACTTTTAACTTGTAATTTACAATAATTTTTATTCGAGGCCAAATAAACGTGTTCGCTTAGTTGAGAAATGTTTCCTTTGCCGCCGCCTTGTTCTTGCCGGTCCATCGTATTTAGAAGACCTGGGTTTTAATCTCGGCCTGCTGATCGTCTGTTCGAATTGAGGGCTTTTGTGATATTCCTCGTTTGCTCCAGACGAGTGCCAGTATGCTAGTATAACTAACTACGTAACTAACGACATGGAGAGAAGCTTATAGTTCCTCAACTCATCGAGACACGGCGTGTCTTCTGGTTGCGAATGAAGGAGATGGTGTCCCGAGATGGACGGTAGCCGCGAATATGTTGAAAAAGCAGTCACGAACAGGCGGCAAGAGGTGGAAGTTCATCGTGGTCTCCGGGCGAGAGGCTAACAACCCTTCACTCTAAAAACTTACACACGTTACGAACTGTTCAAAACATTTTCGTACCTAGACCACAGGCGACGGTAGGTGACGACGTAATGAGGAGATGTACGGTCTGTATCGTCGTTAAATATTATTCGGGTGATGAAATCAAGAAGGAAGAGGTGAGCTGGGCATGTGGGATGTTTTGGGGAGGAATAGTGCTTACGAGATTTCGACGAAGTAACTTGATGGAATGCGACTACTTTCAAGGGTAGATTTGAGGATAATATTGAAATTGATCTTTCAGAAATAGGAGGGGTTACACGGACTGAATGGATAGGGACAGGTGACGCTATCCTCTGAAGACTGTAATGAACCTTTGGGTTCCATATGACACTAGGAGTGTAGTGGTAAAGTACCTTAAAGTAGGCCACATTTGCTGAATCCCGTAGGTTCACTTTAAGTCGTACCACATAAACAAAGCACTACAAGAGACTCAGCAAATTTTAAGACACGTGAGTTGCATTTTACCGATGAAACCACGCGATATAAGGCCTCCCCAAGGCCCGAGTACTGGGTTTGAATCCCACTCGGGTCATGTGTGTGTTGTCCTGTAGTTAGGGCCTAACGATGGACCGGCTATCTTTGCATCATTCGTACCAAATACGTAATACAGAAATGTTGTCCGAAGTGACCTCTGAAGGGGAACAAGCTAGAGTGCGCAGTATGTAAAGGCTGCAGAATAAGTCGTATTTCACTGCCTCATTCGTTAATGCGGTAAGTGAAAACTAGATAAACTTATCGTATTTTGTTTTGTTTTGCAAATTTCTGCAATGTATACATCCATCTTCTCAAGAACTTGTGTTCCTTTAGCGAATGATTTCTCCTCTTTCTCTCTTAATATATACCTGTATTGTGTGCTGGAATTGAGGTTCAGACATCCTTTAAGGTTTGCCTAAAGTGTAACATTCTTCTCTGCAGTCACTGCTCTGTTTCTCCGTTCGACCCGCTTTCTTATTTATTTTCTCCTTTCCTGACTGAGACAGGGGACTCTAAATGGAGACATTTTTTATCGGGCCCGAGGCAACTGGATAGTCTTCTGCAGCAGTTTTGTTAGACTTTCAGGAACAGCTTACGCCGTCACTGTAGGCGTGACTGTGGTATTTTAAGGGTGAGGTTCCTGGCATTGAAGGTTCTTAAATTAAAAAGAATCTTTTTTGCACGATTTGTGTAATATTGTGAACGATTCCTATACGCTTTGTGCATTCAGGTTGTCACATACGCAGATTATTAGTACAAAATGCAAGGAATTATTTTGTATTTGTAGTGTTTTATATAGTTCAGCCCTTCGCACCGATCTTTTTTCACTCCCCCAAGCCCGCGGATTCGTATTGCTACTTGCTTGGTCATTCAAATCTCTGCAATTTGCGCTTGGAGTGCGTGGGTGTGATTGACAGAATAAATAACAGGCGCAGTGTGTTTTCTGTGAGTTGTGAACCGAGTCTTTAAATGTTTTTCAAATTATCTTTGTGTATCATGTTGTTGTTGTTGTTATTGTTATTGTTGTTGTTGTTATTGTTGTTGTTGTTGTTATTGTTGTTGTTGTTGCCATGGCTCAGAAAGCTAGACGCCCTACTCTCACCACGGAGGCCTGGGTTCGATTCCGTTTCAGTCCGTGCCAGTATGTGGTGCACGGAATGGCCCTTTTTTCCGATTACTTCCGCCTTTCCCTGTCATTATCACTCCCCCAATGCTCCATACTCATCTAAATGTTCCTATTACCGGAAGGACAAACGGGCGAAGCCTTGGAATCTTCAAACGGCAGTGCCGTTTCGAAAATAATGGAGCACTGTATAGGAGCATACTTTCAATTTTGTTGTGCTTCTTCCAAGAACGGAATTGGGTGTCTGACGTGTACAGCTCACTAAATGACGCTGTGCTGATATTCTGTTGGATTCTGCCCATTGCTGGAGGTATATCTGATACACGACGTTTCGGGAGTTGGCGTTTTTCTCGTTATACTGACCGTCTTTCTTTTTTTAAGATTAATGGCGCTAGTTGGAACCTCTTGAATGCTAGTTTGTAATGCTTATCGCTGCCACCAATGCGGTCTGTCGTTGTCTGACATTAAAATTATCCTGGCTTCGATCCCGTCCATTGCCTCTGATCAACGTATTGTAAGAAGGCCATCTTTTTTCACTACTCTGAATTCGTTCCTTAGTTTATCACTCGCGTACATTTGTTGATGATTTTAAGAATGCGTATAGCGCTATTGCCACATATCTTCCACACCTTCAGGACATGATATTTAAATACAGCGACAGTTTTACCTTTTAGGTTGTAAATCAAAATAAACTAGGATATGTAGAGGCATTGTTTTTAATTAAGCGCCTCAGCACTAAGGGGTATTGGGGAATATTTAACTTTGGCACTAGATGGGGGGGGGGGGGGGGGATGAACAGGGGCCCCCCCCC
>Ga0131853_10003511_pt1 | contig 28097 bp, 32 predicted proteins | sample TergutLab28metaG_FD_92764 | JGI IMG/M metagenome (GOLD analysis project Ga0131853, IMG submission 92764) | Labiotermes labralis P1 segment gut microbial communities from Petit-Saut dam, French Guiana - Lab288 P1 (version 2) (version 2) | ecosystem: Host-associated > Arthropoda: Insects >...
ACTGCAGGAGGTGATTTCCTAGGCCTTTGTGATAAAAAAGTTCATATAAACATGTGTCCGATTTTGGACGGTTACGGAGTTATGATCGTTTTTTAATTCCCGTACACGCCCTCGTGTGAAACGCGTCTATCAGGTGGCGGGTCGCTATTTTTAGCCAGCTACAGACACTTGTTGCGTACCTAAGGCGAGCGGGGAAAGGTGGGGTGCTAAGTTCTACCCGCGCGGTTCACAACCTAGCGGCAGCCTATGTTGCGGCCGGCGGTGGAATTTTAGAAAATCAGCTTTAAGCAGCGATAAATTCAAATTAAAGGTAATTTCACGAAGTTAACTTTACATTCGTACTTTAAATGTATCATGCATCATGCGGGTTTATTAGTTTGCTCCGTTTATTGTCAGTAATCGTTACTTTCTATTCCGAGATTCAAAGGTCATACCTCCGTAACCGTCCAAAATCGGACACACTTATATATGAACGTTTTTGATCACAATGACCTAAGAAATCACCTCCTGTAGTTATGCGCTAAAGTCGTTTAACACCCTTTATATAAAACCACTTGTTTTTTCCCTACAGATAACCCACCTCACATGAGAACTTCCGCCATTCTGTTTGACGGCTGGAACAGTCTGTTTGCGACTCAACAATTCCTGTCGAATGAAGTGGGGAATGCCTTATGGTTAAAACATTTCACTCCCGTGAGGCTAGATAATTAACTTTTCGTAAATAGATTATTAGAAACATTCTCTGCACTGGATATCTGTTGCGCCATGAAAGGAACTTACCCTGCTAAAATTGCAGGTGTGCTCAATTCATATTATCGTACGTCACCTGCTGTGTGAGATTTACACATAGCTAGAACAGACTCCGCTTAACTCGACAGCGTGTACAGAAATGTTCATACCTTAGAAATCGGACCTTTTGAGTTCCGTCTAACCGAATGGCTAGAATATGAAAAATTCCTCGATATTCCACCTATGACATTACACATGAATGTGTGACACTTACAGTTTACATTAACATTATTGATGGCTCTCTATTTTACAGATCCCAATCTAACATAAATTTAGCAGAATTTATTTTGAAACATGTTTGTGTATTTGCTGTCAAAATGTATGCTATAATTTGCGTTCCTCTCGACACACTTACAGTCCTCTACCTAAATCATCATAGGGCTGCTAGCAATAGATGGACATCAGATAAACTATGCGATGAGTTTTCGGAGGAATTTAGGCGTGTATTACAACCTTCCATAGGCAGCTGTACCTACGAAGCCTCGTGCGGGTGTTATGTATGCCTATGACAGCCCCTGTCAGTCCGAAGTTTGGCATCCCATTCAGTTTTCCATCTCTCTCTCAATTAATCACATTTCACACTGAATAGCAGAGCATTATATCACCCGTACCCTTATGCTGTGGAATCGAATATTGTTCCCGAAGATAAGCTGGTTCCTCTTACATTTACCCTCTTGGAATATTCTTTTGTGCGGGACAAACGATGTTGAATCAGTAAGAGATTTCACAATCACTGCGTAATCCCTTCTGAACGCTACTGGTCCACAACTTACACCACGTTCTGTGCTAGCCAAGAGGAGGCTAATGCGTCGTTGTGTAACGAGAAAGGTAACAGCTAGTGTGATTTCTGCCATAAACCCTTATTCAAAACACGAAACTATTTGTTCTCTTACTTACAACGGTGATATTTTGTGTTTCCAACATTTACTGTCTTTCTGTTTAATGTGATGTATGTATGTATGTATGTATGTATGTATGTATGTATGTATGTATGTATGTATGTATGTGTGTGTGTATGTATGTATATACACATTAAAAGATATCTGATGTGTGTTTTCTATCATTTACAAATGGTTTAGGACTAGCGTATGCCGTCTTATTCGATCCTAAACTATTATCCCTGCACAGCTTTCTTCCGTTCTCCTGAGAGCGTGATAAAATGCTCTTACCTCGACTCCCAGTTAACAAGTCGCGACATAGTGCACGAGCAGCGTCTTACACCATGCGAGGGACACAGGGGTGACCAGCGCTCAGACAGTTCACCTACTACTCTGGAAGACAATTCACATTGACCATTTTCCCCCTCGCTGGGGGGATGCGGCAACGGCGGCGGCGTCTGCTTACCGAACCTCACGAAGGCACACTGCCCTCCCCAGACACCTACATTATGTTAAATCCCAGCCAATACCTCTATATTCACTCAAGAGGAGTCAATCCAAACGGAGCCGGGGGGCGGGGACACAGCGGCCCACTTCTCATCTTGCTCTCACTACATTCCCGCACCAATCCTCACGGAAACACAACACCATCTCGCACTCAGTACATTGATTCCCAAGGGTTAATCCAGACGGAGCCTTGGGCGTATGTGTGAGATTGCGGTTCCACTTCTTTATCCTTATTCCCTTCTTGCTCTCACTAAATTCGTTCACCCATCCTCAAGGAGGGACCACAATCTTGCACTCAATACTTCGCTTCTCTCCAGCGGGGCGCTGACCGCCATTTTGTAAAATGGAGGACTTTAAAGTTAGTTTTCATTTAAACTTAGCGCGCTGGGCGCCATATTGCAAAATGGTGGAAAGTCATATAAACTTTAATTTAAAGTCAGCGCTCTGGCAGCTAAAATGGCGGACTTAAAACAATAGCGCTGACCGCCATAGTAACTGTAATTAAAAGCTAGCGCCTAGAAGCCATATTGTAAAATGGCAGACTTTAAAGATTAAGCTAATTTAATCTTACAGCCGGACCCCATGTTGGAAAATGGCCGATTCAAAATTTAATTTTGACTTAGTTAAGTTAGGTCAGAGTTCAGCGTAGGGGTAGGAAAGGATGGACCGCCATACTAGGCTGGACGGCGGCCCAATCCCCACAGTGGCACACTGAGGAAATACGTCGGAAAAAAGCCGAAAGCCCTGTGCCGAACGTGTAACCTTCTTGCACTCAACATCTCGTGCGTTTTCGAATTTCGGTCTAGGGCCGGACTTATGACCTTCTTGCACTCAACATATGTTGGCCTTTTTTTTAAATTTCAGTCCGGGGCTTTTACCCACAAGGTTTTTTTTTTTTTTTTTAATAGAAATTTGTGGCCCAGTACATGCTTTTTTAATTTCTCGGGGAAAACTGCACCCCCATTTTTCGAATTTTGTTCCCGGGTCTTATCCCCTGGGTGGAACGAACCTCACTGCGTACTACTAGTGTGAAATATGCGAAACTACTCCCACACACCCCCATGGATAATTCCCAAGTAAGAGAAAATGGTTGTGGTAGCAGTTGAAGCTTGCAACTAGATTCCTCTGATAATGTGCAATCTTCTGGAATCACGCATGGGCTGAACTGACTTAGTGTGGGGTTTAATTGCAGGTTGATTTTAACGCCGGATTAGAACTTCAGATACCCTTACAGGCCTGGACAGGCCCTTAGAGATCAAGGAGATAGAGTCTCACAAAATTTCATGTCAATCGGCACATGAAGGTGGTTGGTTTTCCAATTCTAAGCACCAGCCACCTTTACCCTCAAGGAGGTACCCCCGGTACTCTTGTATGTTAGATGTTGAGGGGAGCTCAGATTCATAATGCGGCCGCAAGGAATCAGGCTCTGAAATTCAGTCAACTTGTCGCCTAGCTTACCGAATTTTGTCAGGCTTCCAAGGATGAAGGTGTGATGTGGAGATACTTAATTTGTTCTGTTGATTTTTGTTGAACGTGTTCAATGTTGCGATCTCTTTACTTGAATCGACTTAAAAACCAACGCGTCTAAATCAGATTTGATTAAGAATTTCGACTAATTCAGCTAATTTCAAAGCGCTGTGACTTCCATGAGCCTTGTCATGTGCACAGTGTGACCGTTCTGTTTCGCTGGCTGCCTACTGTTTGCTTTCATAATAACAATTTAAATTATTGGCTAATTGATAAATATTGCTTCCAGAAGAGCATGTTGTGTTATGGAGTCGATAACAAAGATAACGGAACAATGAGGATATTTGTTTTCTAAATCTTAATTTCCTACAACGAATATCATTTCGTTCAAGATCATAATTGAAATTTAAAAATTTAGTGGTTACGGTTGAGTAAATTAATTCTTTGTTTCCTACCACATAGAGCAGACTGTGAAGGTTGTGACTTGAGCATATCACTAGGTCCTATTCCACAGGTACCATTACATTACGCATACGGTTTAAGCTTCTCGAACGTTACAGGAAACACGTTGCAATTAGATTTGGCGAATGTAAATATTTGGCACATTAACGTTTTTACATATCTTTATTGTGTGGAGGAAACAGTGATATTTACTTAATCAGCACACCAACTAATGCACATACATAATATATTTAATTAAAACGTTTAAAAACGCTCCAAAATGTTTCGATCCTAAGATAATCTTCAGGGAGCTACACTGTTCCTCGCTAAATTCACATTTTTAAAAATCCTCACTGATTAATTTCTGGTTATAAAAACTTGGTGTTGCTGCAGCATGTCGTATTGTGTAAGTCATACGCTGCTGAGAATGCGACTGATTATGGGTGTGTGTCGTGTGTTATGCTGCTTGAGCATAACACACGGCACACACCCATAGTTAGACGCATACTTTCAAAGAATGGCATAAGGGAGTTTACCCAAAATGGCATTGAAGTGGATGCCGAAACAAAAGATAGCAGGAGGAAGACCGAATAAAAACTGGTTGGAAGTTATAAGGAAGGCCATGAACGAAAGAAACCTAAACGAAGGCCAGTGGGAAGATAGGAAGCAGTGGAGTCTACGTTTCGGACAACGTACAAAAATATTTTGGAACCCACATACTATACGTGTCTGCAAAGGAATGTTGGCGTCTGTCAAAAGTTGAAGGCCGACTTATCCTCTGGCCACTGTCTAATGAAGATACACAACACCATCAGTAAAGTCGCTTCAGGAGTCCGCGCATTGTGTTGGGATTTTTGCAGTCAGGCAGCAACTTCCTGTTGGTGCAGAGACACGTTTCGACACACACCTAGCCCGCGTAGTCACAGAACTTCTCTCGAAGTAGTGACCGAGCATCTACTTGTACTGCCAACAGTTCCTGATGGTCACATGAACAGCGCATGAGAGCAGGCCAAATACGGCAGAATGCTCGCTTAGTTCCACGTCTCAGTAGAGCCTAAATGTGACTGTCAGATACACCACGACAGGCGCAGTTGTACGATAATGAATTTGATAATTTTAATGGCGCACACAACGTACAAAGCTGAACATTTTGAAAGCACAAAACTTATGTTATGCAGAATTCAATGTTACTGCCGGCCCAAAAGTATTCAATTGTAATGAATATTATAACTTCAAAACAAAAGAATGCACGAAGGCGAATCTGCAAATTGAACAATAAGACGCTTTTACATTCACACATAAAAAAAATCACCTACATAAGACTTAAATTTGGTGAAATTTGCTTTTAATCGGAGTGAAATCATATTTGAGGGAGTAAATGTAGGGCCATTCGAATGCAGAGCGCCAGTACTGGATGGAGATGAGAGAACAATTGCACCGCCACACATATTTATATTCATGGAAATTCGGCAATACAAAATAAATGGGAAGTTGGGTAGGACTCAGAGTGTAATCGCATAGGATACATATATGCATACATACATACATACACAAAATTAAACACACATACTTACGAGTAGTTACCATGGAGGCATGGTCGGTCCCCCTAATGTGTAAAACAAGGTGACTTGATTTTGGTGAAAGTGTGGTCTACGTCGAAAAGCAGTGAATGTTTGTTAGAGTGGTCTAAGTGAGAGTGCCGCCGTGCAACCAGGTATTGCGGTCCCTCCTTGCCACCTTTACGCCTATCCCAGGGTATTTTGTAGTGCAAGAAGGACCTAAGTGCGGCCCGTGCCTCACTCGTACTTGAGAAATATTATTAAAAAGGGGTGGCTTTCGACTACAAAAAACATCCATTTTCAGGGTGGCACCGTCCACTCTGGTACTGCCTACTTGGCCCCCTACGCTAGATCACGTCACTCGACCACTCGCCAGGCCCCGTCTAGTCTGGTAGTGACCTCCGTGGCCCCCGACGCTTAAGAGAGATTGCGTGACCCGTCCACGTTACCCGCGAACTTTGAGTATTATGAATTTGACACCGTCAGTATTGGTAGTAAAACTAGATGAAACCAAATTTGAATGCGCGGTAAATTCGAATGTTTAAGCAATAGACCCTGTGTACATACAAAAAATTAAATTTTCTCCAAAAAGTGGCATGACATATTTGGCGAGTAGCACAGACTCACTGGGTATTGTTACAGTTCAATTATGCATGTAGAACGTAGAGGTATAGTCACTATTGGAACATGTATTGAAGCTCTTCACGTAAGTCTAAAGAGGGATTATCTAATCGAACTCTGAATGTTATGAATTTGACATCGTTAGTATTCGTATTAAAATTAGATGAAACCAAATTTGAATGCGCGATAACTTCTAATGTTGAAGCCATAGACCCTATGAAAATACAAATAAAAATAAATTTTCCCCAAAATGTGGCACGTCATATTTTTCGCGAGTAGCCCAGACACACTGAGTAATGTTATAGTACAGTTTTGCATGTACTACATAGAGGTATTCCAGCTACTGGAACATGTACCGTAGCTGTTCATGTAAGTGTAAAAGGGGATTGTCTAATCTGAATCATTCCACACGGGATGTAACGCTAAGCCTAGACCACATGCTTCGTCGCTGGGTATAACGCGCGAACTTTGAATAATATGAATTTGACATCGTCAGTATTGGTAGTAAAGTTGGATGAAACCGAATTAGAATGCGCGGTAAATTCGAATGTGGAAGCGAGAGACCCTATAAAAATTCAAAAAATTAAATTTTCTCCAAAAAGTAGCATGTCATACATTTGGGTAGTAGCCCAGATGCAGTGGGTAATGTTATAATACAGTTTTGCACTTATCACATTGAGGTATACCCGCTATAGGAATTTGTATCGAATCTCTTCTTGTGTGCAAAAAGGGATTTTCATTAATGCACACGTGCAAAAACATCGTGCTGCATCTCGGGTGCAATATCATTTGTTAACGTAAGCGGTTCATGAACTGCTGAGTAAGTACTTGATGTATTTGTTTACCAGTTTGCAGTCTCGATATGTTGATACAATCGCAGATATCAGCGTAAAAACAGGAAAAAGTACATTGTCGACATTTTTCACAAGGGCGATATTTGAGGACAGTTTTGCATTCACGAAATAGAGTTAGACACGCTAGCGGAACGAGTCTCGAAGCTTTTTACTTAACTGTAATAAAGGATTATCTAATTTGAATTATTCGACACGTGTGGCAATGCATGCACACGCGCAAGCAATCGTGCTGGACCGTAAGCGGTACATATTTTTCGAATTTGTTGGAGGAGGGACGATTACAGTCCGAGCTGCAGAGTAAGCACGTGATTAATCTGTTTACCAGTGTGCAGTCTCGATATGCTGATGCACTCGATGTTACTAGCGTGAAAACTAGAATAAGTAAATTCTCAAAATTTGGTAAGGTCAATTTTGAGCTAAGGTCATGTTAGAGTACGGTGTTGCATTCACTACGTAGAGGTAGACTCGCTAGTGGAACGTGTCTCGAAACTCCTCGCGTTAGTGTAAGAAGGGATTATCTGATTTGAATAATTCGACACTTGTGTAGGATGCAATTTGTGCACACACTTGATCAGGGTTAAGTTGTTTTTAAACAATTGCTGTATGAAAGGTAAGGGATACGGACGGTAACCATATTTGTAAGGAAGATCACAGGGCCTTCGCTCAGCCTGTTGTGATAAGCGCGCCATTTTATTACATTACTATCATACTTGAAATAGTATGAGAAAGTAACATGTTATCAAATTAAAGAGGTTATATACATGTGATCTGAATAGGAGGACTGCTCGGTAAGTATAATTCAGTTTTATTGACACTTTAACAATTATAAGAGATTAAATAGCTTATGCCCTGTTCCTATGGCTTATGTGTGTATATTGATATATGGTATTTTCATCGCCACGCGGCCCATCACACACACGTCTGAGGTGCCGTGAAGGTGTCGACTTGCTTGCTGAGAGAGGTTTCGCTCGTCCAGGATCCAGCTGCATTTGCAGTTCGCAGGGTACTCGTATAAGTCGTATTTAGTGATCGTATTTTTGAGGCATTGTTAGCATCTCAAGCAACTTTGTCCCCTTGCAAAAAAAATACCCCCATTTCCCATGTAATTTGCTTTCTCCTTGATCAGGGATTCTAACAATGCCTCAGAGGTATGAGCACCAAATCTGGTAAATACACTTGCAGCCCATCTCACACACGTCTGAGTTGCTGTGAAGGTGGCTACTCGCTTGCTGAGAGAGAGGTTTCGCTCGTCCAGGCTCCGGCTGCGTTTGCCGTTTGCAGGGTAGGTGCATATGTCGTATTTAGTGATCATATTTTAGTGGCATTGTTAGCATCTGAAGCAAGCTTTATCCCCTGGTAAAAAAATACCCGTATTTCCTGTGTAGTTTGCTTCCTCCTTGGATGCTAACAATGCCTCAAAGGTATGGGCACCAAATCTGATATATACACTTGCAGCCCATCACACACACACACACACACACACACACGTGTATACGGTGAAGAGGTGCCGGGAAGGTGTCGACTCGCCTGTGAATGTACAGCAGCAGTGTCGGAAAAACAGGTTAGTGGATTGTAATTACACAAGTGTACACATGTTCGACATTCGCGTATGAATTCTTGTCCCTTAATAAAACGAATGTAGACACAATACGGAAACGAGAGTAGGAGCTCCCTCCACGCGTCATATGTGGGACGCCAATTTTTTAGCCCTCCGCCACAGTGTCTCTTCACCTTGACCTGTAAGTAAAATGTCTTATGTATCCTCGAAGATAGTGACCAGTGATATGTGGTATAGAGATAGTGATTTATATACCTGTGTAGTAGAAACCTGCAGCACTCAAAGATTCGGAGAAGGTTTTATACCGTGAGGCCAATGCACGTAAGATTTCAATCGTGAATCTTTGGAATTGAAGATAAAATATTTAGGTCCCTGCCAGATAATCGTGGCGCTTTTCAGTGGGCTGCTCCGCTCTGACCTGGAATTAGGTCTGTACTCCATTGTCGTCCACTCGAAATGAAAGTATGTTTCACACGTCGTGTGAATATAAAGTAACACTTTTTTATCTGGTAGTATTTTATTTTCGAACAATCAGTATGCGTTAGCATCCTTCTTACAATATGAATAATCATTAAACATTCGTTTACAAGTTATAAGCTACTAAGTGTTTTAAAAATATTAAGTAGGGCTACTGTGTTGTGTAAGCAAGTACAAACGGTTAATAATATTAAGTATTTGTATATGTGTGCTAGCAAGTAAAAAATTTTTATAACATCATTTTGAGTTCGTCAAACAGCTGTGAATACATAATGTGCTTATTGGCGTTAGGAGCCGCTTCGACACAGTCATTGGAAAATAGTGCCATAGTCACATTTGCCAAAACGTTGGGCAGAGAAAGAGTGTAAACATTCGGTTAATTTTGAAAGACGTGAAACATTATCGAGAGATACTGCAAGTCTCTGAGTTTCAGGCTGTTTATCGAGATAAAATCTGGCGATCCTGTTCAGTCTGAAGTTGCCCTCCTTGCACCCGTACTGCTCGTTGCAGCAAATCGACGCGCATATCCTAGGTAGACATTCCGCCAAATTGTTGACTTGCTGATCATCGAGAATGAGGTTGGTAGCCCGTTCTATTTACGGATCCGAATTCCACGAAGGGTTGGTAATCTCGATTGGGGTAGAAACGGACGAAGACGTATTTGTTCCTGTCTTCGTCGAAGAAAAAGAGGCGTCGCAGTAGGAACCTTTTTGGTTCGAATGCCACATTGACGGCCTCGATGTAGAAGTAGCAGGTGTCAAATTCTGGCGGTCTGGCGAGTATAGGCGCCGTAGCCGTCGACGATGTTTCGGTACCTTCTGGCCGACTTCTTCTAGCATACATTGTCGATGACTGTGGGGGCAGCCTACCGCTCGCTCCGTTTTTAAACAGTTGAAAGAAATTTGGCCGTATGACTTATCATGTCTTCACGGCATTTTACATAACATTTCGTCTGAAAGTGGTACAAAAACAATTTGTAGAGGAAATGCGCAGTTTTGGTGGCGCAATTGACGTTGGGAAATTTGTGACAAGACAGACTGCACCAGCATTTGTGATTAAAAGTTGTGGGCTGAGGACAGTTGAAATCCTGAAGGTTCAGAATCGGGCGACCCAATATTTCGGATAGAAAACAGAACTTTGTAACGCCATAGACGTAGAGATGAGTGATCCCGGCTACCGCCTCGCTTACGACCGTGTACAGATCGTCGTAGGTTATGTGTCCGTCTCCCCAATTGAGCCCTTTTTCTTCCGAGCGGTGTGAAGTCATTCTATAGGGGCTGTTAAAACAGAACGAGTCGGTAACGGTTTTGGCGGCCATAGAGATTTCATTGACCACGATCTCATTATGGCGCCATCTAAAAAATTGGAAATCTATTACAACTTCCATGTCGGTTGACATAGACGAGAATGATGAAACTATGATTAATTATCTACCTTTAGAGAAAGCTTGAGATGCATTGTCCGCCGCTACCCCGGGCGATCCGAATTTGGAAGCGAAAACTTGGACGATCTGTCGGTCTGCTGACGCACCGTTCAATAGTCCCACAAATTGTTTGGCGCTGAACCCCTGGTTCAAGTGGAGGGCAAGTAGACAGCAATATTTGCCGCAGGCATTAATCGTCAGGCCTTGCAATAGTCTGCTGTTTTAATCCCAAACGGTAGATTTGCTTCTTATGAAGGCTGCTATATCGGGGACGAACGGTACGATACCGTACGAATCGAAGAAGTAGACAATCGAGGATTATGGTAGGAAATGTACGGCTAGCCAGTGTGAAAATTTCTCTGTGTGATAATCGGCATTGATTATGACCGTGCCAGATTTCGTGACGGAGCGAGGCAACATATCGGAGGGTAAGATTCCCAACAACCATTTCACGTCTCTCATCGTAACCAATATATGCGTCGTGTCCATGTTATTTTTTTAAATCAGTCAAGACCATTCGCCAGGTGTCTACGCGAACTGAATTATCGTATTCCAGATAAAATATACACGTTATGGTTTCGGGTAGCGGCTTCCCGAATTTCAATTCCACTCTGATATTGCTATTATTCGGGTGTGACGTATGTCCCTCTGAGGCGCCTCGGTCAGGTGTCAAGTCGAAGAGTAGCATGAGTTATGCGGAGACCCGAGTTCGAGTGGTGAATTTCCGATCCTTCAAGCAGCGTTCTGTATCCCATGACTGACGTCTTCTCGTGATCCAAGCCCAGATTTAAACCTTCCGTCCGTATCTGTTTCCATTTCACGTTCAGCGCCAAAGAATTCACATTGTAGTCCCGGATAAAATACGGGTTTGTATTCACGGAACCGAGAAATTCCGCTTTCTTCACCATGGTGAATAGAAGTCGTTTTGGAATGGGTACGAACACGTCGTTGTCTATGGAAAGCGATTGCGCTCCGCCAGAAAATGTGAAACAGTTCAGTTCGACACTGGTCAGATTGTAGCTTGCGAGAGCGCCTTTTTCGTGAGCGATATTTGTGCCAACAGGAGCGACGGACTGAGTTTGACGCGGTTGACCAACAGTAGGGAGTCAAGACACTTCAATACCTTCTTTGATTACCCATCCTTGTTCATCAGGTACAAATCAGACATGGCCGTTGAGAATTTAATCTGCATTCGGACGCCAGGGACTAGATATAGCGGTACGTTACATATGTCGCTGTGGATCTTACCGTAGAGTTGAACCTCTTTGCTCTGCTTGATTTGGTCCCATCGCGTGATGAAAACTTTGTTTTCCGCATCGGCGGCTGCAGGGTCGCAGGGCAATAGTCCACCGTCATCCATGTACCACAACGCATTTGTCAGATGCGAGGCTGCGGCGTCACTATCGTACGCCAATATGGTCTCGAAATATGATCGATAGTTATCGATTTTGGTGGCCGGCGTTAGAGTCACGCCGTTTAGGGGGATGCTACATTGACAGAGGAGCGAGTACAAAAAATTTTTCGTCACCGCAGTGAAATCGGTATTGTCCAATTTTTCCGTTAGCTTTGGTCAGTTTACTTCGAATATAGAGTTTTTTGTTCAGGTCGATGTACGTGTCACTATGGGCGGGTATCAGGAAATCTAGATCGGCCTGTTCTTCAGAAGCTATGGGCTTGTAAGTCACGTAGGTCGTATGGACGATAGTTGTCTGTATGGGCGTACAGGCAAAAATATCGAACTCGGCATTCACAGATATAGACATGGTTGGCAGTGTCAGTCAGACTGATACCCCTTAGGGAAGTTATGTCTTTTTGTAAGTCTTGGTGTTTTGCCGCTTTTTTTCAGCTTGACGACTCCCTTGCGTTTGCGACCGCGTCCCCGCAACTTACCGTTTAAATTTTGAACCGTCCAGTTCACGCGACGCGAGTTTATTTCCCGAGTGTTTTCGTCGGTCGATCTGGCAATGCCTGTCAAAATATCTCCTCCGGTGCGCAACGTCTCTCTCCCCAGGGTCTTGGCACCACAAGAGAGAATCGTTCTAACCGCGCGCCATAGCCCCGCCCAAAAACTGCCGAACCCTTAGCCCCGCTGTAGAAAGAGCGGAGCCGCGTAGAAGGGTCCTAAGCCGTTGTTCTTGCCGTGACCCGCCTGGTGAAGGTAGTACCGCACTGGAGGATCCATATGCATAAATTGTACGGCAGGGATGATTACGAGGCTATTTTATATTACCATACCGAAACGCGCCGAAAATGTAAGACTATCTTTGTAGGTGTCTTGCTATTATTGAATTCGACCGGATTGCCCGTCATTTTCAAGATCTCTATCCTTATATATAAAAGTCCGCTTCAGGACAGGCAGATAGTAAACTTTATCGAATACGTCGTGCCTCGACATTGACGGAAAAATAAACGTTCTCAGGCAACGGATCAGTGTACTACCCACATACTGTAGCGATATCAAATCGCAACATATCAAGCCTGTAGTATTGGCCACGATTTGGTGGCTTTAAACGTACCCATTTCGTTCGGATGATAGTCGAATTCGCCTACCCCACTTTCTAATTGTCGGAAAAACCCAGTTCTGTGGGCCGCGCTAACTCGGCCGTGAATGTGGCGATCGTATTATTCGGATACAGATCATTCGAGGCGTTACTGAACAACGTCACGTAAAATTTTTTGGCTCTTCGTACATCTTTCACGCTCGATGCAGGGATCCAGGAATCAAAATCCATCGAATAACCTCTCCAGCGGACCAGATACTCTAAAATGCCGCGTTTGACCCGCTTATCCAATATTTTATCTGTCCCATAGACAGTACGTCTCGTGACATGAAACGTAGTTAGTTCGACCTGAAGGAACTGCCTGTCTATAGGCGTCCCTTTTAAATCTTCCAATTCGTAGAGGAGACACGGGCGCATCTCTATCAAATTTGTTATCCGAAATGTCTGCGTGCTAAAATTCGGTTCAGGACCCTTGGCAAATTTAATCTTCTCCTTGCTCATACTCACGTATTACCCCACACGAAACTTGGCCTTCGCTACGCGAACGCGACGTCTCCGTGTCTCCATCCTCTTCTGCAACACGAGGACGTCCGAATCGGTCACTCGCGACGGCGCCATGCCCGTCGTCGACTGAACCATGTAATTGTAGGCTCTGACAAAATTTTGGAGAACGTCAATACATCTGTAGATATTTTTGTAGGTGAATTATTTACAGAACCTAACGCGAATCTTTCGATGCGCGCGTTCGACGGCCCTACATTTAACTTCGGGATTCGTACTCACCTCAAACTTGATGTCCTAGCGTTTTAACATCTCTTGGAAATATTTATTTAGGAATCCTTTGGCTTTATCGGTTCGCACCCATACGGAACGCCTACGATGGTCGTCGAATGTCGACTGAAAGGCCAACGGAACGGCTGTACCTCTTTTTGAATTCATAGGGACCAGATGTAGAAATTTGGAAAACACGTCTATGACGGTAATTATGTGTTTGTAATAATGGTTAAATTTGCCGAGAGCCTGGACGTCGACCATGTCGCATTCCCAAACGTTCATCACCTTATTTACCGAATAGTGGTTACGCGTGAAACGCTTCCTGATCGGTCGGTGACGCGTGTAAGCATTTTATATTTCTAGCCAGACTCTGATATCGCCGTGCTTCTTCTTCCTCACCGCCACATCGAGTTTTTCAGGGTAGAAAACGCCGTCGCTTTGGCAGGATCATAGTACAATCAATCGAACAAAAATCAATCGGTTTAAAATTTTCTAAGTCCCGAACTGGAAGGCAAGTGACGTACAGTTGCCAACATAATTTGGGTAGTTTTTTCCCGTATTTGTGCATTCGTGGCTAAACTCTGTCTTCCTTTCATTACAATCAATCACACCGCGTTTATATTAACCGAAAACAAAAATGTATTTGCATAATTTAAAATTAAAATTTTAATTAAACTACATTAACTTTCCGAGGCGCGAGACTGGCTAGCTAGTTGACTTTTTCTACTAAGGATGGACGAGTAACCCTCACCCTTCGTTCTTATTTTCAGCAGGCGTACTCAAGGCTGTTCAACACAGGGATGTGACTGTAATGTAACAGCCAAGTCCGTTTTCGCCTGAATACAGACGGAACTGGCTACTTCATTTGCAAAGAATACCCCAAAACGAATCCCTTTGAAATCATACCACTACAGACTACAAGGAAGGAGGACAATTTGAAGACCGAAGAAGCGTTGGCGCGAGCAGCTGTAACTCCGTAGACGGAACGGGTCAAAGGGTCCAAATCTTGATGTTTAAGAAAATGACGATGATGATCGTGGTAACTCCCTACCCTCATCTATCAGCCATGACCAGCAGCAGATATCCTGTTCCATCCACGGCTATAAAATTGTGAATTGCCATAATGCAGTTGCAGAAGACAATACCTTCATGCAGCTCTTCGTTGCCTCCGATTTTATTATCAGTAAATATAAACATTCGATCACTGATTGAGTCCATGACACGACGAATGAAATGAGTGGTCGAAGCGGAAGGGTTCTGGACTTCTTATTAAAGAAGTAAATTTCTGACAACAGACCTTATAAGGGCTAAAGTATTCATTTTCATTTTCTATGTGTAGATGCGATACTTCGTGGGTACCAGTGGCCGGGAGGTATACGGCCCCTCGCCTGCTGGGATTGTGGGTTCGAGTACCACCGGGGGCATGGAAGTCAGTCTTTGTGAATGGTGTGTGTTTCGAAGGTTACTGCTAGCACGCGTTCAAATGCCTGGACTACATACAGAAATATGCCGATAGTGGGTCTCGAATCGACGTACTTTGTTTCCGAAGACTGTTGCTAACACGCGTTCAACTGTCTGGGCTACATAAAGAAATATGCCGATACTGGGACTCGAACCGACCTACAGTTTATTTTGGTTCGAAACCCAATATCGGCATATTTCTGTATGTAGCCCAGGTAGTTGAACGCGTGCTGGCAGTAGCCTTCGTAACACACACCACTCACAAAGAAAAGACATCCATGCCCCCGTGGGATTCGAACCAACAATCTCAGCAGGAGCGGGCGTAGACCGCCCGGCCACTGGAACCGGCGAAGTATCACACCTACGCCAGTTAAATATTTCGAGGTCGGCCTGCCGCGATAGCCATTCTTGAATCACAGGAGAATCATGAATGGAGACGTGGTCTTGCTGTAAATGGATTAAACAATCTGGATGAAATATCCATACAGAAGCACCGTTACGTTCTGCAAAATGTTTTGATAATGCAGGCCATCCAGGTGACCCTCTATATGATGGAAAACTCCAGCCTCTTCTTGGGATTTCCAGCCCCAATAGTGGACAGACACACGATTACAGAATTCGCAGTTATGTTGCGGGTTGTAATGCTCTCCCCGAGGTCTGTAAACTAAATCCGGCATATCAATTGCTTTCACTTTCAGTTTTATGGCAGTATTCGTCTTGTAGAGGGACGCGGCTTCCATTCAACTAAGGGTTACTGTCTATTGTGACAGACAGGTCAGTTTTCCGCTTCTTTAAATACCTACCTTCCTCTTTCAACCATGACCAGCAGCAGATATCCTGTTTCGTCCACGGTTCTAAAATTGTGAAATACCATAATGCATTTGCAGAAAAATTCCCGTTCATTTGGCAGAAAATTGAAAGAAACTTGACTGAATTTAATGATCGCAGTTCTACATTTTCGTTGATTTTTTATAAGTAAATCATAAATATTTCGGTTTTCAAAATCACCACCATCTGTAGCCAGTTAGACTTTAAATACGCACAGTTCTTAATTGTGTTATTGTTTATTAAAACGCCACACGAAAGAAAGTTTATGAATTTGTTCCGAAAGCTGAAATTAGAATTGCATATTTTCCAACAATATTTTACTCCTCTGAAAGAAGGCGAGAGCAAAACCACGATGGGTCCCAAGCACACCGATCATACTCGCACGTTCAACAATTCCCAAATGGGAATGTTTTCATTTGTACGGATACATAAAGAAATATGCCGAGAGTTGGACTCGAACCAATATAGATTGTTTCCGAAGGCTGGTGATAACACGCGTTGAAATGCCTGAGCTACATAAAGAAATATGCGGATAGTGGGACTCGACCCAACATAGTTTGTTTCCAAAGGCTGTTGCTAACACGGGTTCAACTGGCCGTGCTACATAAAGAAATATGCCGATAGTGGGACTCGAACCAACATAGTTGTTTCCGAAGTCTACTGCTAGCATGCGTTGAACTGTTTGGGCTACATAAAGAAATATGCTGATAGTGGGACTGGAACCAACATAGTTGTTTCCGAAGTCTACTGCTAGCACGCTTTCAACCGCCTGGGCTACATAAAGAAATATGCCGATAGTGGGACTGGAACCAACATAGTTGTTTCCGAAGTCTACTGCTAGCACGCTTTCAACCGCCTGGGCTACATAAAGAAATATGCCGATAGTGGGACTCGGACCAACATAGTTGTTTCTGAAGTCTACCGCTATCATGCGTTGAACTTCCTGCTGACGATAAGAACGAAATGTCCGGTCCACTCATCTATCTGTAGTAGAAAAGCCAACTAGCTTGCCTCGCGCCTGGGAAAGTTAATGTAATTTAATTAAAGTTTCAATTTCAAATTAAGCAAATGTATTTTTGTTTTCATTAAATATATACGCGGAGTGATAGATTGTAATGAATGGAAGACAGAGAAACGCCATGAATGCGCAAATATGGCGATAGAAAAACGACTCAAATTATGATGTCAAATTTACCGCACGTCACTGCCTGAGCGGGACGTGTGAAATGACACACCATGGTTTTTTGTTCCATAGAGTGTACTATCTGCAAGCGGCTATCATTAGTTTCCCCACCGGCGGCGTAACGCGGTTTCGATAACTCGTCGCCTGATATGTGTAAAGAGGGGAGCAATGACGTCACGGTATTTCGATCCTCGCGTTATCTGAATGTCGGGGCCGCGCTGGTAGTCGGTCAGATGAGCGTTAGTCAGCTCCAATATTCTCTTATATTTTTTCAAGTGGTCTATCGTGATATTCCTTCGATCCACACTTTTGCGCGTGAATAGCTCCTACAATCCGGTAGTTCCTCTAAATTCATTTCCTTTAATTGTTATACCTCTATCGGTATCTACAACCCCTGTGGATTCGCCTATCTTAAACGAGACACCGTCTATTCTAATACCATACTGCAGGCCGAGATAGTGGCGGTTGTAAAGATATGGCAATTTGTACGGGCTAGCTATGGGGCTAACATTCTCCCTACCGATCGCCTGTGCACCTTCCTCGGCAAAAATATCATCATCATCGTCATCGTCGACGTTTTCGTCGCTGATTTCTCCGAAACTCACCTTTGGCGTGTCGTATACCTTCGAGGTCGAAGCGACATGTTCCGCCGCTACCGTCTGCGTTCCAACACCAAAACGTCGCAGCGAAGGTGGCCAATTCTTCACGACAGTTTCGGTACTAGGGAATGCGAGTTCGAGTAAGACTTTCTGTAGAAAATCCGCGATTGCCTTCATACGAGTCTTGCGTGTTGTATCAGTCTTACTCAACCTTTTACGTAATTTAACCCATTTCTCGTAGGGGTACTGTTTTCGAACTTTTCATTTCTTGTTATTCTTCTTTTTATGCTTGTTCTTAGGAGGAGGGGGATGCTTATTCGTAGGACGATAAGAAGGGTATTTTGGGTCCGGTGGAAACTTTATGGCCGAAACGAGATACATTTTAGGTAACATTATCTCGGCGAAAATTTTATCTTCCGATCGCGGGCAGAACTGCGCTCAACAGAGGAAGGAGAAATCCACGCCGTTGAATTATGAGCTTCTTCTTGCTAGAGAAAGGCACTCGCTTGTCGGCCACCTTGCGGAGTGTGGCTTTGTGCTTACGCAATTTACGCGTGATAGAAACTGACAATCTGACGTTTCCGTTTAAGTCATTAAGGATGCACTCGCTTATGCTATTCACAAGTTCTTCGTTACAGTTCGAGATTGTCGCCTTATGCAGTTTCGGTTCGGCCGTCCTGAGTACGTGAAGGGATTGATAATTCGATTTCACTCGCTTCATCATCAATCGGCGAGTAGACAATAGTCTGCTCTGTCGCGAATATATTCGTTCGTAATCGAAGGCTATCATCAGTAACTTGTGACAAATCTAAAAGTAGATAACCGTGGGGTTGTTTAGTTGCGTTCAAGTAGGCTTCGTACATACTACAACAATTGTGAACAGGGTAAAATTGACGGGACTAAAACATTAACTGGTTCTTATCTCTGGCGTCTTTCAATAGGACCAGCTATTTGGCGTTTGGGGAAATGCCTCTACAATAACGACCCTGGTGGAAGAGGTTTCGTGTTATAAGAATCACGCTAATATTTATGTGATGGCTGCCTTTTTTTAAACAGGTCACACACGTGCTTGGAATAATCGTCGTTTAAAAGGTCATAAAATATCACGAGGCACGGTGTGTCGCGCGCGTTTTCAAAATCTGTCGGGACGACCTCGTTAAAAAGTACGTTCCTCTTCGACAGTACTTTCGTCGAAGGAACCGCGGTCTTCTCGCTATAGCACCAGATCACCCCGCCGTCGAAGTCCCGTTCCGTACACAGAGCGTCGACGTTCTGCAGGAACCGTATACAGAGCGACGACGTGCCAGAACCGCTAGGTCCTCTTAATGTGCACGTGAACGGATGCTTAAATTTATGGTCATCACTCATGAATAAGCAGGCTATAACAGAACAAGTCTACCCAATGAACCCATCCTATTTATTCCCAAACGGGACGGACTTATTGTCACCGAAACGCCGTCTTTTAAAAAATTAAATTGTGTTGATTTTATCTACTGGTTCGGTGACTATTGATACAAGTCCACCCCCTCCCTTCCTCTTACGTTTAGTCTTCTTCTCTGTATGAACATTCACGGTGGTGGTTGTTTCATCCCTCGTTGCCAGAATCATGTCCATAATTACTTTAAATTTACTTATTTCGACGCACTATATTTGATTGTTATTCACCGGTCACTACCCTGTACGCGTAGTTCTTTCCCCCCACTCGCAAATTCTGAAATAAATTCTGAGTTGCCCAATTCTGAGGTCATATCGCGCAATTTTTCACCCGTTTCAATCAGCTCGAGTTCATCATTCGGCTGAATATATATAACCGATTCTGTGTAGCAATAGATGGCATTCTCTCGCAGCCTGTCCAGATAGGGATACAGATGTATCCTCGCTTCTTCGGTGACGTAAGCGCCTATTACCTCATTAGAATGACGTAAGATCGGCACGTCTTCCTCTACCCCGCGCTTCCACGACATCCAGACTACGTCATCGTTGGCAAACACGAGTTTCGTCAGCTCGATGCCGGGCGGGGTCAAAAACCATAGAGTTCTTTGGGTTCAGTGATCATTCCGCTCCGTCAATTTTCCCCATATCGAGTTGAGGCAGAGTTTGGCCAGACCTCGTTTCGTGGCGTTTAACCTGATACACTCCCTATCCAATCTTATGCCTTCACTCTGCGAAAACGATTCTATATAACGCTCCCCGTTCTCGGGGCTTTAAACCCAGCCGGGAAAACCGCTACCTTAGGGTTTCAATTTCAGGAATCTATTTATGTAGTTCACGAAAAGTCACCACTCTTCTCTTTCGTGGTTGTAGTTCGTCACCTGATACTCGTAGACCTCATAGATCTCGAGTATTCCCTATCCCTTTCGCACAGCCAATCTAACCTCACCCATTACCCAGGAACCTGTCAGGACTCGATCCTCATCTTCCGTTTGCATACAGGCTGCACTGGGGATGTGAACGCATGTTCTACACAGGCAGAATATGATTTTATTATTACACTTTTAGGGGACGACGGGATGGTACTATTTGTCTGGCGGAACGGTCCAACATTTCATTAGACCATCCATATGTAGGCATGCTTCTATGTCCCTACATGCATCGCACACGTGAATGACTAGATGACCTGTGGGGGACTTAATGTGCTTGCATATGTATGAATAGAGACTCATGACTTCGACATACTGAATAGTCTCTTTTTCCCTTGCTCTATGGTAGAGACACATGGCCTCTGTTTGACCACCGTACAGTCCATCACGGGTACGCAGCGGACTCTGTTGTATTATGGGATGCGTAAGCAGATCGGGTTTCTGTTTCACAATACCTGACTCGTCAAATTCGCATTCCCATTCAACCTCGACCAGATAACTCGATCGCGTTATCTGCTTCAGGCGTGACATCGTCCGCTCTTACAATTCAGCTAGTGTATCGCCATTCATGGTGATGACGTCATGGAACGGCTGGCACGTATGTCCGTGAAAGCAGCAAACAAAGAATTGTAGACTTGCATGTATCATGGCAATAGACATCTAGATTGGCGCCGGGCAGTTCGGGAAGCCTGTACTCGCGACCGTTGCGACAGTGTATTATTTTCACACCGTCAATCTCTGCCATATTCAACAGCCACATCAATGACTGCTTGCTATAGTTCTCATTACACGTGTACCCCCGGTCGGTTTGAACCCGAGAGTGTCGGGCTGCAGGAATCGTTTACGCAACACCTTAATACAAGTCGACGCGATCGTTATCGACTCAACAAATATATTTATGTTCCCAATTTGCATGAATTCGCGCCTGAAGACTCGATACGCCTGTCGTAGGACTGAGAAGTCATTCTGACAGTAACTTTGCAGCACGCGACTGTTGTTGAAAAGCTCCGTCTTTTGGCTCTCGTACAACGCGAAAAGCTACCTCCTCTTCTCCTCGCCCATCTCATTCACGCCATATACGAAACGTCGGGAATGGGACCTATGTAGTTTATGTTTTCCTCCGTATTAAAATAGTGAGTTTACCATGATTTGGAGGCTGTTAGACCCAACGCTTCTGGTTGCTTACGCAGAGGGTAGGGGGGAAGGACACGCTATCCTAAATCACCAGATGCTCCATTTTCATACACATGATTTTCAGCCCGTTCATAATCAGTTCGGGTTTCCACTTTAATACGATCGCTCGATTGAAAATGGAATGAAGGTCAAACGCCTTGACATTATGTGCTGTAGCGACGATCTTATTGGCCCTGGGGCGTGGTTCGGTTAGATATGAAAGCAAGTCCCCCACAGGATTTTCCCCGAACGAGTGCTTCCTCGTACCGCATCGCACGCAGTCTACTCCGTCTTCCTCGCATTCGTATCGCGAACAGACCTGTTGCACGCAAACGAGATTAGGTACGTGTAACTTAGCCACGTGTGTGTACTCGGTGTTTTGTGTAGTTTCGAAATCGTGGAATACGTACTCTACCTTATTACCTGCGGGGGGCAGCGCGTCTCATATAACACAGGTGATCGATTATTTTATTCTGCTTACAGTCGTCGCAGAAACGTTTATTACATTCGTGATTGTCGTGCGTGACGCGCCATCCACACGTCTCGCAACACCACTTTCGTTCGCACACTGCTTTCTTGTTCGATCGTGCCGCTTGTGGTTCGCGAAACACGTTCGGCTTCTGAAATACTTGTTACATTCGGCGCAGGAATGGCGTGCATGGGAGAACTAGCACGGGGGGCCGGTCATGCAGTCACTACACGTCTGGTCGCAGACTGCGTGACGTCACTTGTACATGATTTGTTGCATGCTTACAAACGTACCTTCTAGCCGTGGCAGCAGTAAGTTTGGTGATCACGTGCCAATGTTCTTCGACATCATCGTACAGTAGATTAATTCGTTTGACCGAGTAGGCCTGCCCTTCTAACATTATGTCTTAACAGCTCAGACCGTGATAGACAACTATGTTCTACTTACGTAATTATTCTTGAAATGTGACGAATTCGGGAATCCCCGCCCCGTTAGACAGATCGATACCGATCGACCTACATAATTTTTGGACTACAGGATGTATCTTGTAACCTCTTCGATACGAATTATAATTCGGATCATTATCTACCTCTGCAATTGCTATTACCAAGTCATGTGCTAAGCAGTTTACTTCTGCCTTCACCTCCAAGATACTTCTCTTGAGGTGCGCCATTACGGACAGCGGTCTGCCCCTACACTTGTTCGCGTGTTTCCCAAAACCGACGGGTATCTTGACCGAATGACGGTTACGACTGACGTGTCCAGAGCAGTAAATCTTGAATTTGACTCGGAGACTTTTTGAAACACACTCCATATCTCTTCAGCGCATAACTAACATTTCCGTTTAAAACTGATTCTGATCGGCTTGTCATTCTGGTTCACCTGCTTTTGGATTGTCATCCCCACCATATATCTATCGTTTTAATCGCGTAACGCGTGCTCAATGAGATCGTTCACACTGGCTAGGAAATGTGCTACGGGATTACTATTACCTGTTTTGTGTATTAAACGCACGGTAAACTGCCTTCCTGCAGCACTGTTCCGCCTATACGGTCTCGTATTCGCGTCCATTATCTCAAATCTGCCCACCAATTTTTTTCTCTCTCTTCAAATTATACACCCCTAGTTAGGATCTACACCATTAACAAAAAAATTCGTTCACCTCATTTGAATTCAGGCTACTTACAGTTTCACCTTTGGATTCAGCCACAATGTTGCAGCCATTTACAGGCGACCCTATTTATTGCTGGCGAATGCTGACGTCATTCTTTTTTCGTTTGCCCCCGAAACGTTAATTATTCTTAGATATTTACGTCATGAACTTAATTCTGCTTCATGAGCATACACCACATGCAACTTGATTTTTTTTCCATTACAGACACATAATGGACCTAGCAAAACGCTTCGAAGAAGCCACTGCCACTTCCTGCGCTTCAGTCAATATCAGTTCATTAATCCTAAATAGACCGTATCCCATTTTCTGCGCTAAGGGGATAAATATTAAATATGGACCTACAGTCCTGCTGTCCATACGGGACGTCGATTAGAAACTTGTTGATATATTTCTTCCGAAACGATACGCTAATATCGTTTCGGATGAGGATCTGGAGAAAATTAATTCCAGATCTCTCTACCTGAATCTTGTGTATAAAGGCCTTTGCGAATTCAACAGATCCTACTTGCTGGCGATAGATTCGTAACGCCTTTTTACAGCAATCATGTATACCCTCTTGTTTTCTTTTGCAGATACACACACATGAGACTTCTCGACATACCGTTTGACGGGTCCGAGTCTATTTCGGACTCAGCAATCCTTGATGAATGTAGCGGGGCATGCTGTATGGTTTCCACATTTCACTCCAAAAAGTCTCGATCATTTAGACTTCGTGCATCACTTATTACGGACATACTGTGAATTAGACATCTGCTGTGCAATTACGGGAACTTACCCTGCTTATATAGCGGGTGTACTCACGTCCTATTACCGTACTCAGCCTGTCATAAGGACACTTTGCATTGCTAGAACACTCTCCACTATCCTAGACAATGTCTACAGAAAAGTTGATACATTTGTAATCGGTCCTTTCCAGTTCCATCTAACCGAACGGGAGAAGTATGAAGCTTTCCCTGATGTTTCCAACTACGACATTACGTTTGAGAATGTGACGGTTTGCTTTTCAGTTCCCATTGTAAATGTCTCTCCATCTTGTGGATCTAAATCTAGCATAAATCTTACTAACTTCATTGGGAATACATGAGTGGATTTGCAGTCAGAATGTACGCAATAGTTTGTGTTCCTCTTGGAAGGCCTACAGTTCTACACCTAATTCATTATAGGGCAGCTAGCGATGTTTGGAATTCAGATAGCCTATGCCATGGCTGTTCGGCGGAGCTTCGACTTACAACTAACCGTTCGTGGGCAACTGTACCTCCGACCGCTCATGTGGCTGTAATGTATGTCTACGGCAACCCCCGTCACTCAGAAATTTGGCTTCCCACACATTTTTCAATCTCACTTTCAATTTATCGCAGTTCACACTGTCTGGAAGAACATTGTACCACCAATATCTGTATGCTGTGGAATCGAATGTCATTCCCGACGATAGGCTAATTCCCCTCTCTTTTTCCCACTAAATATATTCATTTGTGAGGGACAAACTATATAACATGAGTAAACTATTTCACGATGACTGTGTAATCCCGTCAGAACGCTAATGGCCAACTGCGTACACAGAGCACTATGATCCCGTAGGAGGGCTATTGCCATGTTGTGTTAAGAGAAAGAAAATTGGTGGAGCGATTTCTGTACTAGGCCATTGTTCAAAAGACGCAGCTGTTTGTTAAGGCAACACCCAAAAGATGACATGATGTGTTGTTTTCGGTATTTTCGTTTCATGTGCTGTATGTTACCTACACACAAGATATGTACATTTTCTGTCTTTCAGAACTAATTGTTCGTTTGTTTCACTGACACAGCTTATTATTATGTGATCTTTAATTTTCTTTTTTTTTAATATGAGTTGCATTCAAGAGGTGATGTGATGGGCTCATTTTTATGTGATCACTACCCTATTTCCATTTAATGAGATGTATGTTTGTACATTAAAAGATAATTAATATGCCTTTTCTACCATTTACAAATGTTTAAGTGAATAACATATACCTACCTTATTCAATCCCCACACTTCTCCCGTCCTATCACATCGCCCTTGTGAAAAAATGTTGAGAAAATACTTATTACTGTTTTTTACGATGATATCGTCGATTGCATCACCAAATCAAGACTGCAAACTGGTAAACAACTACTTACTTGGCACGCCGGGTGAGTTACTGAGTCTGCACAAGCGTGTTTCAATGCGCTGACAGTAGCTCCTCCCGAGCATTGCAACTTACGTCATGTGAGGACACGCAGAGGTAACCATCTCTCCTACTCCCAATACTTCCACAACTACAAGGGTCTATATAGACGAAGTATCCACTTACCCATCCTGACGACACGACAAAAATATGCACTTGTCCAATTACACTAATTACCTACCGTCAGCGTAGGGGTGGCTAGTCAATCTGGACGGCGAGTGCCCTTCCCCTTACATACCTCGGTTCAACAACTGCTGGTCACGTGGTCTGGGATTGGCGTAGGGCTGCTACAGAGGGACCGCAATACCAGACTGCATGGGGCCACTTGGCAAATTCCATATCCTTTTTATTATATTGGGCCACGGAGGTCACTGCCAGACTAGACGGTGGCTGGCGGTTAGTCGGGTCACGTAATCTAGCGTAATGGGCCACGGAGGCACTATCACACTAGACGGGGGCTGGCGGTGTGGACGGGTCTCGTGATCTGGCGTAGGGGGCCATGGAAGCAATACCAGACTGGAAGGGGGTAACCTGAAGTTGGACTTTTTCCGAGTCGAAAGCCGCTCCTTTTTAATAATATCGCTCAAGAACGAATGGCGCACGCGCCGCAGTTACGTCCTTCTTCCACCGCACGATATCCTGAGATCGGCGTCGGGGTAGCAACGGAGGGACCGCAATACTAGACTGCACTGCGGCACACTCAATTACACCACTCTTACACACATTCAATTCTATTCGAATTAGCCCACTCTTCCATCAAAATCAAATCACCTTATTTTACCCATTAGGGGGACCGACCATCCCTCCATAGTTACTACTATTACGTACATAAATAATACATACATAGATACATACACACAAATACATAAATATACAAACATATATATATACATACATACAAATCTACACAAGAATGTATACACATACATCCATAAGTACGAGTAAATACATCATACATACATAAACCCATAGTGCATAATACATATACATACGTACATATATATATACACACATACATACATATATACATATTTATATATACACGCATACATCCATTCATATATACGTACATACATACATACATACATACGCACATGTATACATGCACACATACATAAACATACGTAAATACATACGTACTCCCATAAATATGTACATACAGAAATACAGCATACATCCACATACATACACATACATAAGTACATAATAAACACATACACAGGTACATACATATTTACATATATATGCGTACATACGCACATGTATATATTCACACAAGCAAACGTACATAATAGATACATAATACTCACATACATATATACACATACACACACACACACCATACATATGCACATAATACATATATAATGCATAATATATATATATATATACGTGTATAATACATACATACATATATACACAATACCTACAGACATGCGTACATGCACACATTCATAATTACATACATACAAACATACATACATGCATACATACACACGTACGTACATACGTACAAACGTATCACAATACATATAAGGTGGGCCCAAGCGGTCGCCACCCTGCGAGGGATGAGGCCACTTGATGACAAAAACTAGGGCTCGGCAGTATAAATACCCCCGTTGGTCGTTTGGGCGGGCGGGTCCCGAAACCATGAACTGTTCTGGGGTGGAATGAGTAAACAGGCCACTCAATACACAACCAAGTAACACAGAAGTAACAAGTAATATTTTAAACATATTCTGAGTACAAGATTTGCATACATAAATTAAAAACACAAAAACAATAATTACCCAAATGGACAATATCGGTCTTCACAGTGGATCATAGAGCATTCCTAATTTTCTGCGTAACATTACGATGCATCCACACGTGCATTCACAGGCATATATTACCACGTTCAGCTTCCAGACAAGCCTCACTGAATACAATGTTACGTAATGCAAATTACAGCGTGGCTTGCGCTACGGAGTCGGCCAACTTAAGGCAGGAATATTTTTAAGTGCACGACCTCACAACTCGTACGAGCCTCCGTGCTTCTCGCACAACAAACACGTACCAAAATTACCAGGACAACAGTTAAACAATCCCTTTCTTGCGTGCGTGATCTGAAAAAATCACATTGGCTCTTACCAATTCTCAATGATATTCGCAAAACAATTACATACCAAAATTACCAGAACAGTTAAACAATATATCTTCTCTGTTTTGCCCCTCGCTCTCCCCCCACCCCCCAGGCCGGGGTCGGGTATGAACCAACAACCACGATTGTCGTCTCTAGTAATACGAAGCCGAAAATATAAAGTTAAAACTTACGTCCATACTCGATCGCCGGTCCAGCGGGTAGCGCAGAACACACAGCAAAACAAAATCCACTCGGCTGGCTAGCACTCCTTTCTATCGTGGTAATACACAGAGAAGTCCTTGTTGTCAGTTACCAGACGAGATGGCAGATAAGTGCCAGGGCTTCAGTAGCCAGTCTAAGAAAACTCGGAAACACGCCCCCAACCCTTCACCCGCTCGCGGCAGTCATTCCCCAGACGACAGCCAAGGGAAAATGATGAAAGAATGGAAGATTAGAGACGTATAACTTCCGTATTGAGACGGCATTTGGGTCGAGCCCCTCGGGCACGATTCAATATTACGTACATACCTACATGAATAAGTACATCATACACACACACACATATTTACATACACACATACGAGGTCTGTTAGAAAAGTATCCGACCTTTGGCCGGGAAAAAGAAACTGGCTTACTTGGAGCGTTGGACACCTAATCACCCTCAAAGTAGTTCCCTTGGGACTCCACACACTTCTC
>Ga0131853_10003513_pt1 | contig 28094 bp, 21 predicted proteins | sample TergutLab28metaG_FD_92764 | JGI IMG/M metagenome (GOLD analysis project Ga0131853, IMG submission 92764) | Labiotermes labralis P1 segment gut microbial communities from Petit-Saut dam, French Guiana - Lab288 P1 (version 2) (version 2) | ecosystem: Host-associated > Arthropoda: Insects >...
AAAAAATATGAAAAAGAGAAAAAAGAAAAAGAAAAGGTAAAATATAATTGGGGGGGAAAAATAAAAAAAAAAATGCGGGGGGGGGGGGGGGGGGGGGAAAGCAACTGAAGGGATAAGAGAAGCTATTCAGTTGTGATCAGTCTCAATAGTGTCATGAGTCTGGATCACTGCAGCGCGTATCTAGTTGCTGGGTATGGGGTAGCGGGCAACCAACCGATGAAATGTAAACAGCGATGCAGTCACCACTGCATGGTTCCCAATTCCCGGGTACCGAGTGAAAAGTGAAAGCCAAATCCAGTCGCCAATACTGCGGTTATTTAGTACCTTACAGTGACGGTAAATTTCGAGTAACAGTGCTATCAATACAAGGCTTATCACTAGAATGCATGTCACAAACCTAAGTCCACAACTCTCAAAAGTTTCACCGACATGAAAATCTCAAACCATTGGAATCCAGGATACGTCATATCTTATATAAGTATGATCCATATTAATAATAGCCTCCTCCCTCAGCGTATGGTCTTTTTTCTCTCCAGATTTTTCCAGCTACAATTTTGGAGGCGTTGACTGTCTCACCCTATACGAGCTGCCGTATACACAAACCTACACGCATTTTCCACCGGTGGGAACAGATAGACCATAAAAATACTTGTCTTTAAATACTGCGGTCTGAGAACAGGTTTACAGAGGACAGTCTGGCATTAAGATAAGTCTATCTTACTTTAAATTCGCCTGAAGAGCGAAATGTTTTGCACCAGCCGCGACAAGATCACAATTTACGTCCCACTAATTTCAGACTTCCGGTTTCATTGGAACTCCAGTTCGGTCAAATATACACCTATTTAATACCGAAGTTTCTACATTGCTTATTGTAAAATCATATATTTACTGGTATTGATTCAATACCACTACAAAAGAGTTTCCATCATTATGCTGTTAACGAAAGTAATATTTTGACTTGTTTACACGCAGAGGACTCACAAATGACTGAGGACTGTTCCGCTTCAATTCGCGTACCGTAGCTCACCTGTTTTATGATGTAATGACATGGAGTCTCACTCAGGTTTGTTATAAATATGTATTCTGAAAATCACTTAGTACAGGTTGTAAAATATAAGCAAAACCATCTGAATGGCATTTGTAAGACTAATTAAAGCCCCGTGTATTGTAATCATCCTTGAAAAATGAAAGTTTATGCTAAATGAAAACCTAACCTAAATTATTGGCGCTATGTGCGTACACTCAAAACGACAAATAAGGAATGGTTTAAGGGATATAGTTGTGCTTCTGAATGAGGCGTAAGTTTTCTTAAACGTCTAGCAGAATTGTGCCAAAGTTGTTATGTTGGATATTAGGAGCCATTTCCACTAGTCATAACCTAACCCATTGGAATGTTCAGACGAATGAACGTCAATGTACTAGATGTATATATGTTAGGTGCTACTTGAAATAATTAGACGTACTGTACCCGCTCCTGCATTCGTTATGTGAAAAAACAAGTGTAATTTAAGTATTTTTACAGGTTTGTAATAATACTTGTGGTTTGTTTGTTGGTGTGAAATAAATTTGTTCTGTGGCACTTCAAGATATACATGCCACTCACTATCCAGCTTTTGTCTTGAGTTCTGTTCGAATTGGAATGGGTCCTATGTAGTGGGCGCTTGATTCTATCAAGTACTCATATAGTAGCATTACAAAGAAACTTCCCCATAGTATACATACATAGCCACATACTCATTCAATCCATATCATTTTGTGGACTGAATGACGTACACCGCAGATCATCTATAAAAACTGGTACTGTCTATGTGATAATTCTGGGGTAATGTTTATCAGCCAGAATTTTAACTCTCAGTAATCCCAGATACTTTGATTAAACTGTTCATGTACCTGTATCCACACTCAAAGATTCAATTCCCTTCACACTTCATCCCATTTTGTTCTCTTACCAGGCTTCATGCTTCTAACAGGTTACATTTAGTGATGAAAAACAGAAATGTTCATGAAGTGACTCATATGTAGTTGAGTTATTAATTTTCAAATTATCTTTTTAAATGCATAGTCTTAATATTTTGGTTAGTAAAGTTTTCAGTTAACACAGTTAAACATCACTGATTACATTACCCCTTTCACCTTACATTATATGTTGGTACTAAACTGTGATATACAGTTGACCTCCACATGTCACCTCGCATAGTATTTTGTACTTTGTTGCGTTACTGTAATTCTGTTCTTGCTAGTCATGTCTTTTAATAAAAATATTGTCTAACTTTAATTTTATTAGTTTTACTTACATTTTATAATTTATTTGTAACCATATCTCAATAAATGTAGTGCTCATGCAATTAGAAAAATTAATTTGATGTACATTTTTCAACAGGGTGATTCAGAGAAGAAAATATCTGTGAAAGCAGTGGATGTGGAAGCAGAATGAAAGATTGGAAATAAGTGTTACATATTATAACTGACCTTTGTAAGAGTACTTCCTACAATACAGTAAAGAGGGAAATTACCACTCATAATGGATATTGGGTTAATAAAACAGGAATCAAAGGAAGGTGAAGAAGCTGCTTTAGAAGAACATAATGAATACCCATGGAATTTGAATTTCATAGAAATAAAAGACTATGCAGAGGGAATTATCAAAGAGGAATGTGATGAATATGCAGAGAACAGTCATGACAAAGGGCATCGGACAGAGACTGAGGGAGGAGAGGTAGTGGAAAATGGAGAGGATTCTAATAATGGATATATTGCATCAATAAAGGAAGAAGTAGATGATAACATTACCATAGAAGAAAATGCAACCATGAATCAAGAAGTGAAGAAAAAGGAAGTACGAAGTCACGAGTGTGAAGTGTGTAAGAAAAGATATTCAAAACAAAGTAAACTTCAACGACATTTCCTGGTGCACACAGGAGAACGGCCTTACATTTGTAAATTATGTAATAAATCGTTTACTGAAAAAGGCAAGCTTAAACGTCATTCCCTCAGCCACACAGGAGAACGCCCATATGTGTGTAACATGTGTGACAGATCCTTCACATTACTTTGTAATCTCAAAACTCATATTTTAACCCACACAGGGGATCGACCACATATATGTAAGTTTTGCAGTAAATCTTTTATACAGTTGTGCAACTTGAAAAAGCATGTTATGATACATACAGGAGAAAGGCCTCATGCCTGTAGTGAGTGTGGCAGGTGTTTCAGAGATCCAGGTCGCCTCAAGAAACATTTCCATCTGTTACATACAGGAGTTCTACCTCATAAATGCAATGTCTGTGGAAAGTGTTTCAAACGAAAATGCAATCTTCACGAACATTTACATGTCCATGAGCGCAAGTGAGAGCAACGGGTTCACTGTAAGGATCAGCGCAGTGTGTGTTAATTTATGTGAGAGTATGAGGTACAGTTTAATATATTTTTAATTCCCCTGTACCAGTTTCAAAAATCCAAAAAACCCACAAAATAGCATCAGGATTTTGTCTTTAAATACAAAATGTAATGATTTCTTCACACATGTAATAAATAATATAATAAAACACCAAATGTATCTAAATTAGTCATATCATGTCCAGTGGGAACCATTACTTTTCATGCTGTCCATTAAATGTTCCAGCGTTATCTAATGTTGGCAGGAAAAGCTCAGTCAGCATAAAGACTAAGCTATGGACTGGGCATTCCAGGTTTGATTCCCACCTAGGAAAACGTCAAAAACATCCAGACTGGCTCTGGGGCCTATCCAGGTGGCACCAGGCATAAAGTAACTGGGGCATAAGACTAACCTTCCACATCCAGTTAGTGCAGAGGGTAAAAATGAGTGGAGGTATACCTATACTCTGCCCCTTATACCTTCACGGTAAGTGCAGGAACAACTTTACTTTTACCTTCTTATTCTAATATTTTTACATACCAATGAACAATAAGTGTCCAGTCCATTATGTTATTCCACATCACCCCTTTCAATTTCTCAAGAACCTTAAATTTCATCTTCAATGTGCGAGGACATTTCATTGGGGAAACAGGTGGTGGTGGACCAGTTTACACTACAAATACAGTACATAGCATGTTATTGCAGTCACCTAACATGGTGAGGTTGGTACAAACATCTGGAACTCTCCATTTCTAAATTCAGGAGAGAAGGAAGTTGAAAATATTAATATTTGCTAACATTTGTGAGTATATTAACTGCTTGCTGATGACCAGAAAGTTTGCCAAGGGTTTCTGAATACTTACACTGTTCCAGTGTCACATTAACTAGGAAGTTTGGATGTACATAGTAGTGACATTTTCTATGAAAATGATGGCAGCCACTGCAAATTATAAACTTCTTCTTGTTAATCATCCAGCAAGGATTGGCAACCCCTGAGCTATAACATATTGGAAACACTGCAAAAAGAGGGAGAAATACAAATGTATACCCAAGATCCGTCACCAAACAGCCTGATTATTGGTCAGCCTGATGATGGGTGTATTTCGTACACATACATAGTAAGAGGCATTTATGAGAAAACAAAGGCAAACCTCACATGCAGGGTGACAAATCAACATATCATTCCTGCCAAAACATGTACACAATTTAAAATAGACCAAATATTTTAATCAGGAATCTCTTGTACATCAAAAGAGTGTCAGTAAGCATCAAACAAAAAGCAAACTTGCTGATTCACATCCACGTTGATATTTAAAATATGCTGCTGCATTGAAACATAATACAGGTGGACTGCCATATATCTGGGTTTTCAGTTATCCGTGGTTGGCCGCGGCCCAAAAAAAATTTGGAAAACTAAAGAAATAAACAGTTCATAAGTTAAAAGACCCACGCCAAGCAAGAGCGGGCCGTAACATGGTGAAATCCAGCAGCCCAAATGCGCCCAGTACTTGACTCATCTTCCCTTTTCCCCCATATCCAGGCTTCCCTGCAAATGCCACCATTCTGCTTCTAGCGCTTTCGCTGTTCAAATTACTGTAGTCACCGCATTATCACAGTGTTTGTGTTCAGAAAGCAACAAGAAGAATGGAGAAGTCAGTAAATACCCACAGTAGGCTAAGATATTTTTTAACAAATAAAATTCTTATCACAGGTTATGTACAAGTACATACATATGATTTTCATTGTAAAATGTGTAATAAAATTTTTTTCATTGCTTGTGCAGTGCTTTGATGGAAAAGCATGATTTTTATTCTGTCATCTCTTGAAACTGTACATGATACTGTACATTACAGGTACTGTATTTTTTCATTGCTCAATCGTCTGTTGAGGATTAGGCTAAAACGTCAGAATCCCTTACATTCATACCTACGAGAGAGAAAGTACACTTTATTATTACTTTATTTAATTTTGATAGTGTCTTATTGTGCGTAATTTATCAATTAAACTTTACCATATTTATGCATGTTACACAAATATCATGTTATGTGATGTTATATATAGCGTTCGGTATTATCCACGGTTTTCCATAATTGCGGTAGAACTTGGAACATACTACCCATGGATACGGCAGTCCACCTGTATTTTCAAATTGGCCATGAGCATGAAACAAGGTTTAAATTCAGCAATTAAACGTGTAGATTTGAGACTGTCATGACGATGATGACTACCAAAGTCACTTCCAGGATATGACAGTGTTGTTTGGTAGACAGGTTCCAATATTTTGAAGGAGCCTGCTGCCTTCATTTTCACAGTGAAAGTGACAGTGTATGCCAGATGACCATATCTGAATACACAGCAGTTTCATAATACTGTCTTGCTAATTATTAGTAATTTGCTGCATCATTTCAAATATCTGGTTTCTTCAATTTATTTCTTCTACCCTCCAACACTTGTAAACCATGTTTCAAAAATATTGCCTGGAAATAGTTTTCAGCCCCTGTACATTCTTGTATTCGGTGTTACTACTGGTGTATCTTGATAATATCACAGTTTGGTATGTATGTATGTATGTATAGCAAGTTCATACAACTGGTATTTTTCAGATTATCATACTTAGTTGATTAGGACACAATTTATCTGTCTCCACGTCAATTTCTTACCCAGTTTGCAGTGTATGTCAAGATGCTATATTTTGTTACTGCGTTGTATTTCTTAATGTGTGCAAACGAAATCAGAAATGGAAACGTGCTTACTGAAGACTGTCAAACTACTGGTGTGCACACCATTTCCAATCACCACCACTGCCATCTACAGCATTTTCAGATCTAGGAACCACACATAAGGCACTCATCTTTATTTTGGAGTGAGCAGACCATGGCATTCAAATTAAAGGCATCTTCTTGTGCATTCTTTACTTCAGCTTCCTTTGTGTCATTTGCAATACCGTTGGTTTCTGCAGCAATGCTACAGTTAAGCTTTGTTTTGTCCACTGTGACCTGAATAGCAGCAGCAGCTGGCTTTGTCCTCAGATAGTACATACCAGTCTTCAGGCCCTAAAAGACACCAGACACATTTTACGTCCCCACAACAAGTAATGGAAGGCAAAACTGAATATAAGTCCCTGCTTGTAAAAATACTCTACCCAAAATACGAAGTATTGTACCCTATGGTAAAGGCTAGGTACATGTTAATGTCACATTCTATACAGGACATAGTTTTATAATTAACATTGGTGGCAAAATGTGGTTTCAAACTCAACACCTGTGAATACCAGCTTACTTTTCTAACCATTATGGTCAACACCAATATCTAGTGGTTTATGCACTAGCCTAGTATTTGAAAAGTTACAGATTAAATCACAGCTGTCACCAGGAATATTATGAATTAAAAACAATGTGCAACAAAGGAGCCAAATAATGACAGAAAATCACTTTCAGACAAGAGCAAAGCAAACTCTGAAACAGCCACTTCTATCAGCTCTTCAAATAAAAATCTTGTATACCTGATAGTCCAACATGCATGTTACACATTCCACCAATCTGATCCTCCTTGGTTTCAGTGCCCTAGTATTTGGTGAAAAGTACAAATCATGAAATTTCTCAATATTTAATTTTCTCCACCATCCTATACTCATCCCCCCACCCACCAAGATAATATTCTTGTCAGCACCCTGTTCTTAAACTTCCTCAATCTGACAAACCCAAGTATCAAATCCATAAAAAACAGACAATATGAAACTTTTGTATATTTTTATCTTCCAAACATTTCCACATTACAGATTGGAAGGCAAAACATTCTCTCTGCTGCAGGCACCCCTCAAAGGTCATCTGTTCTTAGCACCCTCCCATTGTGTTATGCACACCACTTTTAAAAATGGACTTTCAGGAGAAAAAAAAATGTGGATGCTAATTAGATAGGAGAAAATATTTTTTTAAATGAGTTTACTAACAAATTAAAATAGTACAAGTTGACAATTTTTGCCAGCAAATACATTTCACTATTCTTTTAGCGAGGCCAGTTGTTCTTCAAGGAAAACAATGTTTTTGAGACTTTCAAAAGAGTGAGAAATAACACATTGAATTTAAGATGCACCCTAATTTCCAGTTTGAAAAAAACGTGAAAAAAAGGCCCACCTTAAGTTTGAAGTAATACGGTAATGTATGATAAGATGCATCAGTTGAATGACGCAGAAGGTCTAAATAAAAACACCTTCTTTCAAAATGAACCACGTATTCCTTGTGCACAGACATACTTATGCACAGGTGCCCAAGACACAGGTGTAACTGTAGCTGTAATGAGCAGCTTGGGTGCCAGATAACATACAGAAAAGTGAAACTTAAAGAAAGAGAAAAAGCAACAACTGTAACAAAACTCCCTGCAGCAGGTGCCACATTTTGCATTAGGTTTATAAAAACATCATATATAACTTACCAAGCTCCAGGCATAAAAGTGCATGGATGTCAGCTTGCCATAGTTCGGTTCAGCAATATGAATATTGAGGGATTGGCTCTGATCAATAAAAGCACCTCTGTCAGCAGCCATCTTGATAATGACTTTCTGTGGGATTTCCCACACTGTCTTGTAGAGAGCCTTTAAGTCATCTGGAATTCCATGAATAGCCTAAACCCAAAATAAACAGTACACACACATATATGAAACCAGCCAGGGTAGCACAGTCAGTATAATGACTAAGCTAACAGATTATCACAATTCAGTTTCCAGTATGGACTTCTCTTTGCTAAGCATCCAGACTCGTCCAGGTCCCACTCTGCTTCCCATCCAATGACTACCGCAGGCAATCTGTCTGGCAATAAACTGGCAAGAACACAGGGCGAACTACCCACTCCTCCCTCTAGTGTCAAGGTTAATAATGTGTGAAACGATACTTCCACTCTCTCATCCTCCGAGTCATAATGACCGGGTATTTAATTAAAGACTGGGACAAATCAACCTAACAGTGAACCCAGGTAATTTACACAAAACATCATTAGGTTTCCCCACCCAACTCATCACATCACACCAAAAAATTATTCCTTCATACCTGAACTGAGCCTCCATTTGCAATGATCTCATTTTTTATTTCTTCATTCCAGAGCCCAAGTTTTGTCAAGTCTCGCAGAAGGTGATGATTCACAACCTGAGAACATACAACTACAAAATTCACATGATGTGCTTCAAGAGAATGTAACAAACATCTGATATGGCTTAACACATCAACTTGGTAACAAGATTACTTTATTTTGGTAAATTTTCATGTACAGTACTCCACCAGTTAAGTCACTGACCATGAAGATCGTGCAAAATTGTATGTCATCAAGCATCCCCATATAAAGATGACTAAAAGTTTCTTGAGGATTCATGTCATGTGTGACATGACACTGTTTTGTTCTGCTTGGCCTCTTAACATGAAGGCACTATGTTCCTTCAAAACATGAGGAACTACTCACCCAGTGACACAGCATCATCTTCCAATGACCTGAATGATCAGCAACCATTCAAATCTCACAAAAATGCTTGTCACTTACCCAAATAAGAATTTTAAAAATACTGATACATAATTTTCATGAACACTTCAAGGACAACTTTCAATGCTGCTGCCACTAGTAAGTAGGTAATTTGTAACATTACATTTAAAATATAAGGAAGCTTGATTCTGCAATGCCTCACTAATCAAAGAGGAAACATCTTAAAAAAGAAGATCACAGATAACAAAACTTAAGCTGGCCAGGCCAAGGACTTTGGGGATTGGCAATTATGGATAGGAACAATGGATACTGTTGACACTATCAAATTCAAGCTAAGTTTCATTTCTTCACTAACACAAAAATTACCATCATTGAACAGTGTTGGAAGAAATATGATGTGAAATACAAGAATTTCACAGAGGCAACCTGGAAACTAGAAAACTAGTTTTGGAGCCATTTAGCCCTGCCCATAGCCAATTCACATTTCATCACAGAAGCTACCATAGAAACATAAAACCAAATACAACAGTTGGCAAAATTGGATACATATAGAATACCAAGGCTACTTGATACTGTGACTGGCAAAACCACAGATGGCAAGTGATGGCTGTGTTTACAGACAACTAAAATAAGCCACTCCACTTATGACTGCATGAAATATTAAAACTGGAGTCAGCTGAGTAGACTTATTATAAAATAAATATATTAATTACTGAAACAAGCTAAAATTCTCCTATTTCCTTATGTGATGAGTACGAACTACACGCACAATATCAACAGAAACATCAAAATAAAATATTTGTTCTCTACCCAGTACAATCATTACCAACATTTATGCACACCTCACATCAGTGAGGCAGGTACAAAACTATGTGTCCTCACTGTAATGATCCCAATACATGGCTGCTACCATCCACAGATTCAAACTCATATTCACAAAGAGGCTACTTCACCCAAGCAAACAAGCAGTAATCACATGTGATTTCAGGCTTCCACCACAGGGTAGAGATTTTCATTCCGGTATTTGACACAGCACAGAAGATCTCGGTAATTACGTTGACACAAAAAACAAAGTTTTCCTTTTCCTTAATTTAAGATGTGACCAATTTTTGTGACTAGAAGTGAACCCACAGTGTAGTAACCTGACAGTTTTTCACTATCACATTATACAGGAAATCTGTGCAAATTAGCTTGCAACTTCTAGTCACCGTACAAACCAGTCTTCCCACATCTTAATGGCATGGCAAAATGTCCGCCAGCCATTAACCATAACACATGAACACTAATGGTCACTTAACAAATATTTTAGTCTTCAGATTTTGCTGTCAGAGATTAGGAGATCTGTGATGCAATCAATGCCGACGTGGGAATATAAATAATAAAAAGCAGATACAAAGTAAAGGCATTAAAGTGTTAAAGGATTGTCAACTCTTTGCTGAATTAAAGTTGAGCTTCCAATGGCTGACAAAGACTGTAGTACATACATTTAACAGCACAACACTTTAGAGTTCTCTTGTGGAAAACCTTACACACTCCAACACAGAGAGAAAACTTCTAAAGCACCCCCTGTATCCAGATTATTTTTCACTTATGTACGTTAATGTTGTACTTTGAAGTCTCAAACTGACCTGAAACTCTCCAGACAACACGCGTCTTGTGTAGATGTTTGTAGTGTACGGTTCAAAAGACTCATTGTTGCCGAGGATTTGGGCTGTGGAAGCAGTTGGCATGGGGGCAAGCAGAAGAGAGTTTCGAACACCGTGCTCTGCAATGCGGCGTTTCAGGTCCGCCCAGTCCCACAAAGATGTAGGGGTAACATTCCACATGTCATACTGAAGTGTCTATAATAAACACACAGTCACACTGTACACAGTAGTACAAAACAAATTTAAAAAGGCATGTGTAAACAGCAAATTGCATATCCACGAAAAGGCAATTAAAAAACCAAAAGGTGTGAATGAGGACAGGCAATAATTAAATGGAAAGTATGTAGAAAGCAGTCATAGCCTAATTTAAGATGTTGTACCAGCATTTTGCTGAAGGGACAGAGGAAAACCATGAAAAATCTCAGCTGGGAATGTGTCATATTTGAGATCTGATCCAGGCACCTTCCAAACACAAGTCACAAGCATTACCACTTGAACAAGTTGCTCAGTATCCTTATCATGCACATTCTTTTCTGCTTTCAAATTCAGTATGTTCCTGCCATGTAGCATAATTTCCTAATGCTTAAATGTAATTCAACTCATACTCACTCTTCATAAACAAGACAATACAAAAAGCTTGATTTCTCTCACAGAACACAATTCAGTTTGATAATAAACCTTCAATATTCCATCTAACACAACCATGTGTCTTTATACAAGAACAGCTACATATTTTGGTCTTAACAGACCATATGAGGCTTATGATCTGTTAAGACTGAAACATGTAGTTGCAGTGTTGGACGGAATATTAAAGGTTTATTACCAAGTGTTTCATAAAACACAACAGGATGATATCAATAAAATTAAACAATTCAATTTAATTAACAGCTGGGGAACTCTAACAGTAAACATACCCCTCTGCTGACTGGAGAGCCTTCATAGGTCTCGTAAGGACCTTGTTTTTCAGCAAGCTCACAGCTTGCCTCAAGGGCCCCATAGTATATGGTCTCAAATATTTGTTGGTTCAGTATTTGTGCCTCTTCACTATCAAATGGAAACCTCATGCAGATGAATGCATCAGCCAAACCTTGAATACCAATTCCAATTGGACGGTGACGAAGATTGGACGTCTGTGCCTATTTGAAAAAGGTGTTATATTCAGACAACTGCACTTCAGATTTTTGCCTACAGCAAAGTCTCCATTTATGTTTCTCATGAAAACTATGGATCTAAAAACTGAACTGAAGAGAACCATATATGGAGAGAATTGAGATAATGCATGTGGAGCACAGAAAATGAACAGCAATGTGTAACTATTTTAAAGTTGCCCAATCTGTGCATTTTAACCTAATGTAATTTTGTAATTATGTAATATGTACATTTCAACCAAAAAAACATTAAATTGAAATTAGAATCTATTAGGAAAAATATTAATTTTGAAGCATGTAAAAGACTAGCAACTGATACGAATAGCATGTCCCTAACAAAGTAACAGACAGTTTTTCTGGATGTGTACATTTAACTTCAGGTACTACCTCAGAAATGGGGTAGTAGTTGACATCAATTATCTTATTCAAGTTCCTGGTCACTATCTTTGTAACATCTTTCAAACTGATGAAGTCATATGTCTGATCAGGGCGAACAAACATGTTCACAGCAATCGACGCCAAATTGCATACCGCTACCTGAAATACATCACACACATTACAAAATACATTATGACTATGACGTATCTGATTACTCTACAGCAAAATTAGCATAAGACCACTTCATAAGGTGACCACAATCACAGTGCATCACACTGTCTTGAATAACTCACACAATTTATATATATAAAGAGGCAGTGAAATTTTGGATGCATGGCTTATTCATGAGGTTGACAAAATACTCATCCTAAGCATTATCTGAAGTATCACAACTTCTTGGTCCTCTTTGCATACCTAAATACGAAGCTTTGACCAGCCAACATGCATTAGTCAGTATTAATCTGTGCATAATGTTCTAATGAATATGACTGTCAAAGGCATGTGTTTACAGTCTATCAGATTTAGTGCTTAAATATTAAAAAGGTCTGTATTCTGTCCACAGAGCATACCATACTGTAGTGTACATCTTAGTAACCAGGTAACTGACTTGTGGCCTAACTTTTATCACACCTTTTGTGTGATTCTTACAGTAAATTAATTATTTCATAAACGACATTAAAAGACTGGTTTTGTAATAGAGGAGTGTTTTCTGGAGGCATCAGCTGAATACATATATATTATTTAGACAAATTTATATGCTTCAGAGGATGAAGATTATCTCTGGCAATTAGTCTTCTGACATTCAAACCTCTGAAGCAAACCAATCAAATTCCAGCTGTGGTTTGAATTTGTTGTGAGCACATACCAACAAGTGCCCTTCAGCAGCCTTTGTTATGAAGAATGTAATCTGATGCCTAAATTTTGGGTTATGACTGTCCAAATGTTTTGCTTACCTCTGAAATTGATGTGTATTCCACAATTTCAGTACACAAATTACTACATTTAATGGTGCCAAGGTTCTGCTGGTTTGATTTGCTGTTGCAAGCATCCTTGTACAGCATGTAAGGTGTACCTGTTTCCACTTGAGACTCACAGATGGCATACCAAAGTATCTGTGCCCTTACTTGTCTCATGAAACGACCTTCTGACTCGTATCTAATAAGATAAAGAATTAATGTAAAATTTAAAGCAAACATGCTGCAACATTTTCTTGTATACTCAGTACAATGCATAGCTTCATATGCCTATAAATAATTTGATTCTTTATTTAATAGAATAAAAAAAAACTGCCAGTGATTCTACATTCATCAAGGTTGTGTGGCATAAACTGCAGATATCCACATTTCCTTCTGCACTTGCAACACTTTCTGAGTCCAAATGGTGAGTTCACAAGAAACATGTTAAAACACTGGTTATTCTTTCTTCCACTTCATCTATGTTTCTTCTTAGCTACAATTAAATTGTCTTCTTTGCCCATCCCAACAGGAATAAATCAAACACAGTTCTTACTTCAAAATCATCACTTCACCTTGCAAAACTAGGAAGCAATGGAAATTTGCATGTCACACCCTTTGAGACAAACAATTTAATTTGATGTATTCCATGGATGTAAACATGATGGGATCCCAAAGTGTGCATAGCATCTTGTGACTCAATTCACAAAAATAGGCTTGAAGATGAATAATCTATAGTCAAAACATGCAGCCTTGAGCAATAAAGTGGTTGTGCTGATGTACACTATTTAATATTATAAATGGAAATTTAAATTAAATAGGCATTGATCCACTTCAAATAACTTGACCATAAGTACTCATACTTGATTAAATAAAGACTTCACTCCTCTAAGAATTTAAATATGAGACATTGATTATCCAGGACTATGAAACAAGATCTCTGTTACCTGGCCCAGACCACTGCCTTCTCCTCCAGAATTACTGTATTTTACTAGTAAGTATACTACTTCCAATACTACAACCCTTACTTTGTATACAAGTTATCAAACTCCTTGCCCCAACAGTCTGAAAGACCAGGACACGCATGGGGACACATGAGACTCCACAGCTCATCATTTTTCACACGCTTCATGAACAAATCAGGAATCCACAATGCATAGAAGAGATCCCGAGCTCGAAGTTCCTCCTTTCCTGTGTTTTTCTTCAGGTCAAGAAATTCAAACACATCTGCATGCCACGGTTCCAGATAAATAGCAAATGCTCCAGGGCGCTGAAAATGAAAGCACACACATTCTGAAGATTCATGTCTTCTAGAAAGTTATGCTGTGGTGACTGGTAAATAGTTACTGTTGTTAAGAAAGACTGTAGTGTCTTCAATGTAGGGTCAAGCAATCCAAGGACTGCTGGACCCTGAAGATGGGGGCAGCAAGATCCTTCTAAACATCGGTAAATATCTACCAGACTCTTATAATGAAAGCCAATAAGATGCACTCTTTCTCAAATTTATTTTGATAGAGAACTCTACATGTTTCAGACAGATCTACTGTCCATCATCAGCAGTCTCAACACTCTATACACAGCAATAGGTATTTGTCATGCTAGTTATATTGACTGTCTGCTAGCGAGGTCAGGTTCCATCCTGACCTCGCTAGCAGACAGTCATCAAAACTAGCATGACAAATACCTATTACTGTGTATACAGTGTTGAGACTCCTGATCAGGGACAGCAGATCTGTCCAAAACATGTAGAGTTCTTTATCAAAATAAAGGTGAGAAACAGTGCAACTCGTTGGCTTTCATTATAAGAATATATCACGATGCACGGTCCTCTGAATGTCAAATTATCTACCAGACGTGTGGTAACTTACCCAGAACATGAATCTTCAGTAATGCCACTGCATAAACCTCAATTCTAAACTACCCGCTACTTACTGACACAGTGGTCAAGAGAAAACAACAGTTTATTCTGTAGTAGTGATGACATTACATGCTAGCTGTTGTTACAGGGGACAGCAGGCAAGCTGGTAACAGTGGAAGCAATGAAAACACACCACCAAATATTTCCTACATGTTTTTAAAATGTCTGCAGTGGCAGAAGTTACGTATTTACTCCTGACAGAGTAAATGTTTTCAAATGATGCAAAACACTGCCCAGCCATTATAAGGACAGCCTAGCAGTGACCATGTTGTGCCAGCTGCAGCTATGTAGAATGTTAGACAGCTCACCTAGCAAGAAAGCAATCTAGTCACTACTACAAATATCATGATTATTTGGTCCACTTAAGTGATAAATTCTTTGCTAAACAATTTTTTCTTTCATTTATTAATAAATAAAAAACAACTTACACCAATCAGTTCAGAGAAAAAGAAAAATGAAATTGTCTTTTTGGATGTGAGCCTGAAGGAGGAAGCAGATTCATCCAACATGCTGGTAAATTTCTACCAGAATATGTGGCTTCACCTCCCAGAAGACAATGTGCATACTCACTGCCGTGAGAAATTCAAACCTGGGGACATCACTCACTCACTCACTCACTACCTGCATGTATGCACCCCCACCCCCACTACACACACACACACACACACACATACAAACTGCTACACACTGATAATTATGAAAATATATTGTACTGAGAATGTATTAAATGAAAAAAATATTTGTTACGCACAAACACACACAGACATATCTAAATTATAAATATGTTTATAAGAGATTTTATCCTCTGAAATTGCTATTTGAAGTTCAAACAGAGAAAAATATGTAATATAATTCATGAAATCTTCTAACAGAAATCCACTGTTTCAAATCACTTGTGAATGCAGGATACAGGGATGGTCTCCAAAACGCCTGGAACTCTGCTCAGAACTGATGCAGGTGATGATTGCCTGTAAAAGTACTCCATTCTAGTTGGCATAAAACTTCCAAGTCTTGTACATAACTTTACTGTTACACACCTTATTGCCACCCTGGTCCACATATCGTGCAGTGTTGTTGAACACCCTTAGCATAGGGACAATGCCATTTGAAATTCCATTGGTCCCAGCTATATAGGATCCAGTGGCACGGATATTGTGAATATGAAGTCCAATTCCACCAGCAGATTTAGACACCAGTGCACACTGCTTCAGTGTGTCATAAATCCCCTCAATGCTGTCATCCCTCATTGCCAGCAGAAAGCAGCTGTAACATACATCATGAATCAAGAGTCAAGTATTCTTCATGTTATATCATCCCAAACAAGGTCCTTGACTGTTAGACCCATAAGATGGAGGCATGGTGCACCTCAGGCCTTGCCACAGCTAAGGCAGTTAATCACTGGCTTCACAGTGCAGAGGCCTGGGTTCACTTCCAAGACAGTGTGGATACAGAGGCAATTGGACAGATTTTTTTCTCCAAGCACCTGTTTTCCCCTGCCAGTATCATTCACTGAATGATACTGACAATACTGTCAAACAACACACTATGCTCATCCAAAATATAAGTAACCATTTACCAGCTGATATGACGTATCATCCTAGGAGACTTGAATCCTCACCAACACTTCTATGAGAACCTCAGGCCTTGCACGTGTCAAGAAACTTTTATTACTAAAACTGAAGTATTTGTAGACTTACAAGTTCAACTCGTATATCTGCCTCCCAATCTGTGCAATATGAATATGTCCTATTCCTTGATGCACAGTCAAAACCAAGAACTGGAATAGCTCAGCCTGTACAGTGTCTAAGCTACAGGCAAGAAGACCAATAAAACAAGATTTGATTCCTGGCAGAGGCAGAGATTTTTCCCTTCTCCACAGCATCCGGGCTAGGTCCGGGGACAACCCAGCCTCTTGTGCAATGGGTACTGACACCCTGTCCCCAAAGATGGTTTGGTTACAAGAAATTTACTATTCACCTCTCTATAGTTACAAGGTTAACGAGCAGACACGGAATTCTCTCCTGCACCCCACATCTATAGTGGAGTTGAGTGCGTGAGGGAGTACATTTTGATAAACTGCACTTGCATGTGATGTAAAAATTAAACACATACTGAAATAAGTTTTCTCTAATTTGTAATAAAAGTGTGCTGTGTACAATTGTATAACACAACTTGTCGCTACAATCTGAAGGAAACTGAAGTCACATGTACCTTGATAGCTGGGGCCGTGGTGTAGCAGAGCTGAATAGAGTGGGTGATGCGTGAGTAAATACTCGCTCTGACATCAAGTTGTATGTCTCAATGGCTGCATCCACATCTTCACCGTGGATACCCACAGCAACACGCATCAACATCTGCTGAGGTCTTTCAACTACTTTACCATCAATTCGAAGCAAATAGGAACGCTCCAGTGTCTGTACAGATTTGGACACTCAATATACCTGCACTGCTTACAAAACTCAGCAGTTACAAAAGCAAATATTCAGAGAAAAAGAGGAAAGATTAACAATTGATATTTTGCAAGCCTCCAAAAAGGAAGACGATGAAGTACTATATCCTTGCATTTGCAGCAAATTCATTCAAAACAAAATAAATATTTTATGAAGAAACATATCATAATGAATACAAATAGAATAAAGTTCAAGGTACAGTAATTCTTAATGTTTACCAATGCTATCAATGAATGGCTCAAATTATGCAGTGTCAGTAATACAATTAGATACGGTGCAGAATCTTTTGTCTGCCACCTTGCCATCAAAAAATACAGAAATTAAGATACAGAGAACTGTAATTTTTCCTGTTGTTTGGTACAGGTGTAAAAGTTGGTCTCTCACATTGACATAGGAATATAGGCTGAGGGTGTTTAAGGACAGGGTGCTCAGGAAGATATTTGGGCCTACAAGGGACAAAGTAACAGTGGAGTGGAGCTTTATGACCTGTACTCACAAAATATTATTCAGGTCATCCAATCAAGAATGAGATGAACAGGACATATGGCATGTATGGGAGAGAGCAGGTGGCATCAGGGTTTTGGTGGGGAAACCGGAGGCTAAGAGACCACTTGGAAGACCTAGGTGTAGATGGGAGGATAATATTAACATGGAACTTCAGGAAGTGGGTTTGAGGGTCATGAACTGGATTGGTCTGGCTCAGAATAGAGACAGGTAGTGGACGCTTGCGAATGCAGGGATGAACCTTTGGCTTCCATATACAATGTGAGGAATTTCCTGACTAGCTGAGGACTGGTAGCTCTTCAGGAAGGGCTCTGCTCCATGGAATTAGTTAGTAACACAAATATTGGGTAAAAAATTGTACAGGATGTGCATTAAAGTCACAATTATGTTATTTTGCGTACCATCCTGGCAGTTATGTGGAGAGCCTGAGGAAAAACCATGAAAAATTTCAGTCAATAGCTTGTCTCCAGGACAAATTTGAATCTGTGCTCCCACTCTGCCCTTCAAAAAATTGTGGGATGCTACATATTTCACTGCAGTATTCAATAAACCTCACAGTAAAAGTAACCTTCCCCTAATAGTGGTTACCCTTGAATAATAAACATTATCAGTTACATCAATACTATATTATTTATATGCTGTCAGAAACCTCTGAATGAAAAACATATTACAACAGAGCAGTAATATTTATAACATAATGTTGCTTATTATTCATCAGCTTTCCTATTCCTATATTTACTGACTGCCACTGGTTTATGTCCTGTTCGCAGTACCACAATAATTCACTTCAAACAGGTTCAAAAGTTAGGCACAACCTACCTTGAAACCAAAATAGTTGTAACTGAAGTCTCTGTCATATATAATAGCAGAGTTCAGGCGATCTGCATACTTCATTATGACAGAATGGTGATAATCAGATATCATTGGTGATGGCATTTTAGTTTTTGGATTTATCATTTTGTGTAAGGCATCCATCACCTCTGGAAATAAAATCAGACAAAAACATGTAAGCATGCAAGTGATAGCACCTAGGCAAGATCTAAAGCTTTCACATAATTTTATAGAAATAATTCTTCTCAAGTAATGAATCATATAAAGATAGAAACAGTATCCAACATTTTGGAGACTGTCCTCATCAGCATCAACAGGGTCTCGATGGACTCCCACCAGCCAGATGTGTCATTTGTCATAATGAAAGCCTGTTGGTGACCACACAGACAGTCTGTACAACTCTAGATACCAATTCCATATGCCGATCACTCAAGAATTTAATTTGTAATCAGATAAAATTTTCACGAGTAGCCTATAATACAAGAAAATGTATCAACTAATAATATCATACATGAAGTAGCACAATTCCAGGGCACACAAATCCAAGGTGCCAGGTCGAAGAGGTCACTAAATTTTGTATGATGGCACCTAATATTTGTGGGTCCTCAGTAAGAAACGTGGTTCGTGTTATTCTTCTGGCATAGAATTTTGAAGCAACTCATAGATTTTTGGAAAGTGTGTGTACCCCTGGATCAATTAACCATCTTCCAGTAAAGAAGGAGAATGGCCACAGTTATCAGAAAGGTCATATACAAGCTGGATGGTGTCCAGGACAAAAGAAGAGGGCAAGATTAACCAATTCAATGCATTTATCAAATGTGTCCTGTTAACTCCCCCCCCTCAAAACCCCTCTTTACTACTTACCACTAAAACTCTTTTTTGTTTCCTTGTGGAGATTTGATACAGCAATTCTAGCTGCAAGTATGGCATAATCTGGGTGCTTTGTTGTCATGGTTGCTGCAGTTTCTGCAGCCAGGTTATCCAGTTCCACTGTTGTTACACCAGCATACAAACCATTGACCACTTTCATTGTGATCACAGGCTATAAACAGAAACAAAAGCTTTGTTCAAACTAGACCAAAAATTCAACATAAATTTATCATGTGCACGCATTCCTACTTACTGGGTCAAGATAATCCATGTCCAGCCCGTAACATAGTTTCACAATTCTGGATGTAATTTTATCAAAATGAACTTCCTCCTTCCGCCCATCTGAGAAAGAATATAATAAAAACAAAGAATTCAGTTCCAGCACATCACATCTTTTCAACTTGGTCTATAATATTTATAGGTATAGGTTCATACGTTTGTACAACAAACGCAGTAACCATTACAGTCGAAGTGCAAGTCTGCTTCAGCACATGGCGTGTACCATGTACATCACTTTCTTTGGACCCTGTGCTCTCTGCATCTTCTGAGTAAAACACTGTCCCCAAGCTCCTGTTAGACAGGTCACTTATATAGACAGTTTTCTTTATGGACAGTAGAACAGAGCAGTGCATTCACACAGCATTATGGTGGCTAACATTCCTCTTCCTAGTCCCTTGAGTGATAACTCGACTTGGCCGGTGACTCCTGTATCAATTTAGGTTATGTTTAGTTGGGTAGTTATACAGTTCATTCCTGTGAAAACACATTCTGTCCCTTCCTTCTCATCACTTTACTGTCTTCAGTCTCAGCAGTTAATTTGTGTACAAACCTGATTTCTTCAGTTACCAGCAATTACTTATGCTCCTAACCAACATTCACAAAATCTCAGTAACCGACTGCTATACGGAATTAAACAATTAGCTTGTAAGGTTTCGGTCAGGACTAACATCCAAAGGTCAAATCACAAGTTAATAACTGGTTTAAGAGGCTAGGTAATTCAAATTTAATGTCTGGTTCAACTCTGAATACACATTGATTTTACAATAATACGCACCGTATTTGTGAGCTTCTTAACAGTTCCAATTCTGAGCACTGTCCAGTCGAAATAAAGGAGTTTAGATGTTATTGTTAAGGTGAATAGTGAAACCAATAATAGTTGCTGGAGACCATACAAAGTTTCCAAGTGGAAAACTAAACAATTCTTTAACTTTACCTTCAGTATTCCTTAAACTAAATCATTCCTCTCTTACCTCGCTTCGTCACAAACATGTTCCCGTTTTTTTCCCCCGACCGTAAGCCCAGGTAAGACCAAACCCAAGGACAAAACCCCTTTCCCTTTAGTGTCTAGAGTGTGGGGTGGGTAAATACACCACATAAATACACCACATTAATATTGTCAAGATATTACTACTATATACCTCGTTTTATAACAAACATCTTCCCCGATTTTTCTGAAACCATCCTGAATTACACACACTCTTCTGTCGAGACACAACGTAATTTCCACAACGGCTTCTTCGAAACTTTTCGCGGCAAATGCACACTTTGAGTGCGCAGTGCTCTGTTCAGTTGGTCACGGGTCGAATCGAATGAGGACAATCGAATAATTCGAATATTTGAAAACAATCGAACAAGTTTATGTGCTATACTCCTTGAAGCAGAAACCCGGATGGTTCTGCTGGATTTATTCACTGGGAATGCAGTGACATGGAATATTCCCCCTCCCCCAACCCGTAAGGTGGGTTTGGAATTTCGTGCGTTCTTTGTTTACGTAGAAGCAATCTACCCGATTTTTTTTAAATGTTTAACCTTTAAACTTACAATACTTTTTTTTACGAACATATTATTCTTTTCGTTTCAGTTATCGTATGATTAAAAGTAACTTAAAAGTGGCTTCTTTAATCCGAAGTATGTAGCTTTTGTTTAGGTCCTTCACTTTATTCATGATCCTATCCTGGGAGTTTTGCGGTTTGCGTAGGGGTGTGGTTTAAAATTTAATTCTTATGGGACTTGACGCTATAACACTGGATAGTCAGTTTCCGACGTTCTTTCTCGGATCTAGACCCTTGAAAATGACAACACTACGTTCCTCCGAAACGTTGGGAACCAACTGGTATATATTATCACTTTCACTTTTTGTTATTCACGACAAATATTATTCCAAGTACACACCATCAATACAAGACGAAATCCATTCTACATCAACCACTATCTCATCTGACTACCTACCAAACAGGAGCATATTATTTCGGAATTAAGGTGTTCAATAGTTTACCAACACAGATAAAGGATTTGTCCTATAATACAAAACGGTTTATATAGACTTTAAAACTCTATTTGTATTTTCATTCTTTTTATACTTTGGAGGAATATATTAATTGTAATAAGAATCCAAAACCTTAATACTGATATGTAATTGTGTATGCGTATTTCGATAAATCAACTAGACTATAACTTTTACCAGTGGCGTACCCAGGAATTTTGTTCGGTTGGGGGGGTCAACAAATTCAGTTGAGGACAGAGGACAGAGAGAACGGGGATCTGAGGGGCGGTAGCCCCCTAGTCAGGGGTTCTGGAGGCAGCTGTAATTTGATAAAAGAAATTTAATTTCTTATAGTAAAATTTTCTTAATTTTTGGTACTTTAAGACTATTTATGATGACAACCAATTTATTTGTCATTATTAATGTAAAACAATTGCGAACCTAAGTAGTTTTAGAACTTTACTGCCTTTTTTCCGAACATCTTGGGATGTTGGCGTCCTAAATTCAGCAATTTTTAACATTTTTGACAGTCGGGTTGAGTTTGGCACGATTTTGGAGGGCCTTCGGAATTTCGCGGGGAGGGGGGGGGGTTTGAAGACCCCCTTGGTACGCCACTGACTTTTACCTGTTTTTGAGTAATGAGTCTTTTATGGTTATACAGGCACAATCTCACTACGTAGACCAATTTTGAATATTTTATTTAATTATATGTGAACATTAATATTAAAATTCGTATTGATCTCTCTCAAAGTTATACTAAGATATATATGACTAGTTCTACGTTTAATATAGAACCATTACATGTATATTTGACAACTACTACTACCAAAGGCTTTATTGACCGTTACGGATTCATGGAACAAGTAAAGAAATTTAAATTTAAATTCAAGACGGCACTCGTCAGTTTCCCCATACTACTAACAATAAATGTATTTTACCTGGAAGCATATATTTGCTTCATGGATTATCATGGTCGATTTCGGTGGACGCGCGGTCACAGGCGTGGGTTTATAGCCGCTCGCTGGTTGGGATTGTCGGTTCGAATCCCGCTGGAGGAATGGCCGTCTTTTATGAATGTCGAGTTTTGTCAGGTAGAGGTCTCTGCGACGGGCCGATCTCTCGTTCAGAGGAGCCCTACCGCATGTGTGTGTGTGTGATAGAGAGACAGATCAGTTAAACAATAACCCTCTACTGCTACAGTGAATAGGTGGAAGAGGATAGACTAAGAGATAAAAATGTATCAGGACTGCATGTGGTCTTGTTCAGGTTTTCTAATTTTATATTATTATAATGACTACATTAGTTTATTTTAGTACTATGCACGTTACATATTACAAATTTAAAAAAAAATAGCAAATTCAGCTGTTGTTGTGGCAAAGTAAACACTCCAGGATAGTAGGCCTGGCTCATATGAGGCCACAGCGGCTTGTTGCGCCCTCTCTTTTCCAATGAAGTGTTTGTTAACCATCCTACATTCCACGTTATATAACAGAAGAAAGTTACAGCATTGTTAAATATCTTACGAAGCAACCGTGTGTGCAGCATTCGCAATTAATATTGTGATATAATGCAATCAATTGTCATCTTCGTTGCACAGAGGTGGCGTCTGGTGCCTCAATGAAGGTGTTATTGAAGTGTACTCAATTGATTTCTTCGTTGCTTCCGGTGCCTCGTTGCATGTTATTGAAGTGACTTTCTGCATGTGCCTTGCGGGTAGACGAGTCCTTATGTAACGATGAAAACGCAGTTAATAACTGCGGTGAAAGCGAGGCCAGATGTATACCAGCTTCTCTTTCGTGTTAAGCAGCTACTCACCAGTCACCTGAACAAATAACGAGAACATTATTCACGTACCAGCTACATAAACTCTTGTAACATGAAGGAAACACGGTAAGTGCTGAAATAGTAGCAGTTCTGATTCAATAAAAACTAGTTTTTGGTATCGAACCCTCATCCTTTCGCAACGGTGCAGTTGTCGATTGAAACATCAGCTGTGTGCTGTACGTGCAATATGTGGAAATCGATATCGGTGTCCATCGTGTGGGAGAAGTAAAGCCTTAATTTCCGAATTTTGCGAACAGTACATTCAAAATGAAAATCGCGCCAATTAAAAAAACCCTCGCCCGAAACACTTTTTGATTTGTCATATTTACGTAATGCCAATATGACGTGTCTTTGAAAGCCAGTTCATAGGTTGCATGTCCAAAAATAGTAAATATTTTTAAGTATAAAGTATATGTCAATAAGTAAGGCTGTAGAACGACAACCACAAATATTTTAGTTGATACCTTTTCTGTAGGGCTTTGACAATGATGTATGACGTCTGAACCCATTGATTTTATTGACTTTTCCATCGTTTGTACCAAAATTTAACACGCTTTGTTACGCGGACGGGCTCGTTCCCTGTCTACACGCGTGCTTAAGAAATGTCACTACATAATAATTGTTTACACTGCAATTAAACGCGGATTAGAGTCAAATTAGTGAGTACAGCATATCTGAATAACAGTTTGTAAAATATGGCTAGGAAAATCTCACTATACATCAAACACACAAATTGCATCACTTGGCACTGAAGGTAGATATGGACGGAAATCAACGGTACATAGTTGGCTGTCGATAACAAACCAGAAAGGGTGCTCTGCAATGAAAATCAGGCATACCAATCTCTGAAAGTTTTAAAAGTAATTTAGTCATCCAAACTTGAAAAGAGAATTTTGGAATTCAAAGTGATAATAATTTTATTTCTGGAAAATGCATATCTTATAACCTGATAAAAACAAGGTACATATCACCTCTTGTGAGGCATAAGGATAGCCCAGTAATTTGAGTAAGAGGCTGTAGACCAGGGTTCAATTACCGGCAGGGACACAGCCCTTCTATCAAATGGCTAATAGAGGCTCTTTGCCTAGTGGCACAGCAGTTGAATCACGAAGCAGACTGCTCATTTTTAGGCTTATATAGAATGAATGTACCTTTATGGTTATGCCTGCTCTTCGTGATTCCATAACAAGGGAATAGTTCATACTGAAACAAAGGATTTTGTTGTGTTTTGGAAAGTACTTGGCATTACAAAATAAGGAAAAATTAACCTTTCTCAAAGAACCTCACCTTTCACGTAATATTTTGTAGTGAAGTTTGTTTGTTTTGGAAACAGGTGTGCCCATACTTCATCGCAGTGTTGCTGGTGAGAATAACATGAGAAAGTGGACCCTAAAGTGATTCCTTTCCTTCACCTCCTCCCATAGCCTCACCAGTTACATATCAGAAATAAAAGTCAGTGATTACTTATGTTACAGAGATTTAAGTATCTTAACAATTTTAAACTTGGTGTGGTGGATTTAAAAAATCTGAAAAAATTTGGATTATTTTTAAGAACCACTTTAATATTATATCCTTCTAACATGCATTGCCATATAGGCTGGTATATACGTAGGTTATTCGGAAAGTAAATACCGTCTGCGCATATCTCTCGCGCATCCTCGAGACTGTCACTTTGCTCATATGCAATGACTTCCTCTATCAATTGAGAAGCCACAGACGCCATTTCGTGAAATTCGTATTATGTTTATGTTTGTCCCTGTGCGCTAAACACGTTTAAGACAATTGAAGGGGCCGCCGACTGTGAAATACGGTCTGTAATTCGTTTTTTGAACGCTAGGAATGTGCTACCAATTGAGATTCATCACCAGATCTGTCAAGTGCATGGTGACAATGCGATGAGTGATGGCTTGGTTAGGAAATGGGTTCGTATGTTCAATGAAGGACGAGACAACCTGCACGATGAGGCGCGAAGTGGGCGTCAGTCTTTGGTGAATAATGATTTGGTGCGTAAGGTCAACGAAAAAATGCGTGACGACAGACGATTCACAATTTCTGAATTGTCCCTGCACTTTACTCAGATTTCAAGGACTCTACTCTATGACACTGTCAGTAGTGGCTAACATCGCAGGCGGCCGCATTCTATGAGGAGGGTATAGAAAAACTTGTGCCTCGCTACGATAAGTGCCTCAATAATGACGGCGAATATGTGGAAAAATAGTTTGAAGAATGTAGAATCTGATAACAATAAAATTTTATACGAAACCTCACTCGATATTTTTTACAGCGAAACGGTACTTACTTTCTGAATAAGCCTCGTACAAAGTCAGTATAACATCATGAAAGGGATTGAATAATTTGTCGCTATAAACAAGCGCCATTCTCAATGAGGAGTATACCTTATGAGAAATTGACTGGAATTTTTGACACTCCAGACGACATGCCACATAAACCAGTGTCATTCTGGGTTTTATGGTAGTTACAGTTGTGTTGGAGAGCCCTCAATCTTCAGGGTAGTAAGCTTGAAGATGCTGGCAACAGGTTCACCCAAAATGCTGATATGTCGCTATTTCCTACATGATATGGCATAAAGTTCCTCAAGATAGTAAGCTTAATATTGACTCAATTTTTGTTTATTGATTCTCGGCGCAGTACAGCACTATACATAAATGTATATTTATTTATTCATCACATTCACTACAACATGTTTCAGCCAGCAATTGCAGCCATCATCGGGTGGCACTACAGTTCTGTAAAAGGGAAGAACTGAAGCACTACCCAGTGATGGCCACAGTTACCAACCAAAACATGTTTTAGTGAAGGTGATGAATATATTATTATACAATTATTTATAATGTTGGATCATATGGAGAATCAATAAATCAACATCGATTAGACAAGCACAACAGGATGATGTTACCCCAAAATTAACATTGACTGATGTGAAAATCTTAAATCTCGTACAAATGCAACCTTATTTATGAGCCCAAATAAAATTCTTGCGTCTATCTTATGTGCTGACCTGGTAGAAACTGGCTCCAGGACACCCCAGGTGATAAATATACTTGACTGTGGTCTTGGAATGGCTGCAGGTTGAGGGGGATACTGGACTATAAGAGACTTTCAGGGTTGGCAAATTAGAGCCATTGCAAAAAATTAGATGGCAATAAATTTATAGTTTTGCTCCTATTTTTTAATTCCTGTTACAAATGTCAACTATGTCAAAATCTGTAGTTTGTTTTATCTTCTGTAATTGTTCCTGATGGTTTGTGGCTTTTCTCAGGTACTGTAACTGAACTGCACCTCTTGATAAGCACATGGTTTTGCCTTTTCAGGGTTCTGATGATTTTACTGCTTGTAACTGTGATTGCTGCTCATTTTCCAGTACATTTTAAGGTACAAAAGGTACTATGACTTTGTTTATACCTTGAGTTTACATTCTGCTTCCAGTCAGTTAGAGAGTTAGTGTTTTGCATTTAATAACTGTCAAGATAGGATGAGCTCCAAAACTATTTTTAAGTAGGCATTTCATAAGAGTGTTTGTAAATGCAGGTCTCAACTCTTTATAGTATTCTTCTGACCCAATAGAGAAAAATTATAACCTCTCTCAATGACTGTTACTATGACTTTAACCTCTCAGCACATAGGTGCAATACACAAGACAACAGTTACATGTCACTCATTGATCTGCAAATTCCAGAAACTCTTCTGCATTTTAGAACTTCAGACTTACATAGGATGCTCTTCCTTTCATATTAATCTGAATAGAAATTAATGAATTATTTTTATTTATTTATTACTGTTCATTTCTTTCATTTTTTGTGCAAAATGGGGCAGTAGGAACTACAACCAATAGGCCACATGAAAACAGCATATGGGTTAGTGGTTGTTATAATTCTTTCATTCATTCCAGAAGATCCACCCTAAATCAGCTGTGTGTAACCTGATTCCTTCTACGGGCTCTACAGGTAAAGTAATGAAAGGAGTAATCAGAGTATTATAATGTTGGTGAATAGTTTGTCTTATTTTTATTTCTTAACAACAACACCCTAAAGGTCTTCTCGACTCTTGGTGGGACCAGAAGAGGTCACAAGGCTTAAAACCCTGCAAGTTATATGATGATGATGGGGGTGGTGGTGGTGGTGGCGGTGATAATGATGATGATTTATTATTTATTGCAGACAAGACTTCCTGTATTAATGTATAAGAGGCATTGTCAATAGAAGGGCCGCTTCTGAATCCATATTGTTTGTTTGCCAATATCTTATGTAGAACTACATGTGCTTAAATTCTTGCATAAATAATCTTCTCAAAAATCTTGAAAAAAGATATTAATAAAGATCTTATATTTATTGGACCGTGCATCATTGTAATAGCTGAAAACAAAAGACCAACTTGATGTCACTTGCTATTTTTATTTCACTTCTTATGCGCTCAACATGTTTCGGACATTAATATATCCATCATCAGG
>Ga0131853_10003516_pt1 | contig 28080 bp, 27 predicted proteins | sample TergutLab28metaG_FD_92764 | JGI IMG/M metagenome (GOLD analysis project Ga0131853, IMG submission 92764) | Labiotermes labralis P1 segment gut microbial communities from Petit-Saut dam, French Guiana - Lab288 P1 (version 2) (version 2) | ecosystem: Host-associated > Arthropoda: Insects >...
AACGGTCATAACTCCGTAACCGTCCAAAATCGGACACATGTTTATATGAACTTTTTTGATCACAAAGACCTAGGAAATCACCTCCTGCAGTTATGCCCTAAGGTCGTGAAACACCCTGTATATCTTAATAATCCTTTCAGTGTCCTTATTTTATTCCACCGTCAAAATAAGCCATATCATCACAGTGCTATATACAATGATAAAAGAACAAACCAAGGTGTCTTACTGAAGCCAACCACTGTATGTTTTCCCCTAAGTATAATTAAACTTCCTCACTACACGCTAATAAACCATAATCAGCCACAAAATACCACTAACAATCCCAGCACCAAATCTAGTAACAAATGTTTGATATCAAAGCTAAAGAAACTGATAACAGTATTTACAGTATCAAATGAGAATTGACCCTACTTACCGCCATTGCAGTCAGCATGCAGAGGTTAAGCAGCCTTACTGGTTGGTCAGCATCACAGATGAAAGGAAAGGTCAATGTAGCTGTCACTGTATTGTGCTAATATCTCCATTCAGTGCATACGCATGAGGTAATGATGTGCCCACGATGACCCAGTTGCCATTGATATCAACATAACAGCACATCAACTGATACAACCTGCTTGCTATTCCACCTTCTGTCATCTGCACCACCTGCACCTGAAATTCATCAAAACTATTTTGTAGAAACAAGCACAGCTGCAAGTTCACTTTCATATAACAAATCAAAATACACTGACATTGTTGCACTCACATTACCTTTCACGTATCAAACCAAAATATCTGCTCACTTCCCAACTTCGTTAATAAAAGAGCACAAATAAGATATTTAATATAACTTTCAGGACCTTAGAGAGGAAACAATTTAAAATCCACAGCAAAAAACATACACCTGCTTACAGGGACACTGTCATTGCCACTGGCAAGCACGGAAACATATATATAAAAAATGCAAACCCAAAAGGAATTTAGAGGTGTTTATTTCCCCAAAACAATATGCTGATATGGTGAAGATGCGAAATGGCAAGACTAAAAAATGAGGGGAGGGAGAAAAAAAATGGGATATAATCGTGCGTATTTCAAAAACAGTCGAAATACCACAGTATCCTGTGTTATTTAGAACGCTCCAGCATTCCTGGACAGGAAACCACAGGTCCAGCCTTCTTCAAGAGCATTCTAACTAAGGAGACTTACTGTGCACAGAAGGCCACAGTCCATCTTTCCCTGTGCAGCTTTCCTAACCTCATTCATACCTCGTGTTGGATTCCATAGCTTTCTACACAACTCTTCTTTTTCTCCTCCATGCTACAGTCACATTTACGGCCAAACATTTAGCATCATGTTAGTAAGGAATCACTTCACGCCACTATGGATTATCCCTCACACTACATCAATTCTATTTTCACACAACCATGATAAGCGGTCTTCAAAGAAAGCAACAACAACAATTTGGTTAGCACTTATTCCTCATGTCAAGGTTGTCTGTGACAAGTTTAAATGCACGGGCAATCAGTAAAACATGGACACGCATCCCAAATTCTTGCTATGACAGTAAAATAAAAAGCAGATCAACATTGTGCATACAGTTTCCCAAGCAAATGTGGTACAAATTACCTTCACCAAACAGGTAAACCATTACCCATGCATTGCCTGAAGCAAAGACTGAACTTAAAACAGGATTACTTTAACCCTTCAGCATTGTCCTCTATATGTGTTATAGCCCTCTGTTGCTTCAAATGTTCCTGGCCTCTATACATCATATAATGGGCCGGCAGTGACGGAGCACATTTAAATTCCTACCTTCTCCAGGGAAAGAAGAGTTTTAAATTCCCTATGATGAAACTGCAAACACCTATTTAAAAAATCATTATTCACAAGCTGATGATCCAATTTTTCTAAAATTTTAGTACAGAAATCTTAAAACTATATAGATGCAGTAAAATAATTGTCATTGCCTCAGTAACTGAGCTTCATGTGATGCAGCTCAAAGCAATCTTCCAGCAAAGACCCACATCACATATTTGGCAGCAGTACACTGAAGTTTTCTTTTTTCCATGCTTTGAGCACACAACACACCTCCTCTGAGGTTTCGATTTTTCAGTTTTGAGTGCCACTTTTTTCAGAAAATGTCTTTCAGTCAGCCGTGGAACTGTGTTGTCGGATGCCTGTCGCCCTGTAACACTCTGCATCTCTGCAGCACGCGCATATTTCGTAAACAGACCTTCCACTAACTGCATTCTATACGAGAGCTGCTGTATATTTCTTCCCGTCATTTGTCAATAAACAATAAACGAATTGAGTACTGTAGACTTCAGTAGCCTTTTAAAAAGTTTGAGATACCATTTGGTCATTTTTTCCCTCTTGACCATGTACATGTGCAGCAACTGGTCCTTCAAATCGACTCCCCCCACTTTATGATTATAATCAATCATGCACAAAAGCTTCTCTGTTTCCTTGCCTTTGTTGGAAACCCTCTGTGTGTCTGCACTGTGGTATGTTGACACCACAGTTACATTTCTTTGTCATGCCATTTTAGTACTGTGATTGGACCTGAATGTCTGGCTATGATTTCCCCCTTTTCCAATTTCATATCTTTCACTTCCTTGGGGACGTTCTTTCTGTTCAGTTTTAGTGTGCCAACACAATCAGTGGAATGTTTGATCTTTAGCTTCCTTGCTAATTCTGGACTGCTGAAGAATTTGTCAATCCACAGTGTATGTCCACAACCAAATGAGGGTTCTAAAAGTTCCAGTACTACAGCTGCTGTTTTGGGGGTGTCTGGAGTAATCAAACTTGACTGTAGGACCATATTTTTGCCTGTATATACAAGAAAACACCATAAATATCGAAAGTTTTTATTCCGAACTTTAAGCCTTTAGTGGTAGGTACTGCCTTTTTGACAGACGCCCCTTCCAGAGTGGCAAGTTTTCATCAGTGGCAATGTTTTGGTTTGGAAGATACCGAGTTTGAAACTTTATGTTCAAATGACATATCACAGGATTAAATTTTGAACAATATGGAAGGTCCTTGATATGTTGGTAAGCTCTCTTTGTCTATAAAATACAAAAATTTACAAATCAACTCAAATCTCTCTCTACTAATTACATAAGCAAATCCAGGTGTCGACCTGGCTTTTGGTTTCTCCACAATGCCCATCAATAAAAACAGACCTAAAACTGTGTAAATTTCACTTTGTGTGACAGGTGTCCATGATCTCACAAGTGATGTAAAAGAGAAAAGATTGCCTTGGGCGTTCTTGTATTATTCTGCGTACCTATTAGTTTCTCTGACAATTTGTTGTATTTCTTTGTAAAAAAAATTCAATACATTGTACAATGTCACATTTTCTGCACCACTTCTGGGTCCAAAATCACAACTGAACACTTCTCTGTGTCCTCTGTAATTGTCCATAGTCTCCCACCTGATATCTCGGTGCAATATTTCCTCTTCATCACCACTGTCATCATTTATAATTGCATCTGCTACAGCTATGTCATCAATTTCATTATCACTACTGCTAACACTGTCAGTGCTATTATCACTGAAACTTTCATCTGAATTGTACACAATTTCCAACACTTCACTCTCTGTCAGACCTTTTCCTGAGTCAACAGCTGAACTAAGTGCACTGACTGAAAACATGCAGGGAGAATACAAGCTATTAAAGAACGTATGTCAGTAACTACTCCAAACGAAAAGCTGAATTATTTTCAGCCTATCTAGAGAAGGAACTGACACATGATATCTGTGTTGACTTCAAGCCAGCAGCAGAAATGAAGTCCATGCAGCGCCTGAGTAGACAATGAGGAAAATATTTCAAACAGCTTTTATGAATGTATCATTCTCCAACAGCATAAGACACTTAACATCTTAGGCTACAAAGATACATTGTTCAGACTGTAGCTTTATCTTTCAGTTTCAGTAAAACAGAGAGAACTCTGAGAGTGCACATTTTTGACAGTCGAAGGTGGACATTTTAAATAGGAAAATTAACTCCTGAATACATAATGTTACATTCTAAACAGACTATTTTAACTGTTATATTCTGAAAACACAGTTCTTAAGCAATAAGGAGAAACCACTCACAATTTGATAGCTCAAAAACTATGCATGTGAGATGAGAATGAATCCACCCATGCAAGGGTCTATACTACGTATGGCATCCAGCGACATGTTAAGAATCAGAGGTCTATACCTTGTACGGGCGACAGCGCTGAGGAGGTAGGGAATTTAAACTCCTCTGTCCATGAAGTAGGTAGGAATTTAAATGTACACCATCACTGAAGGGTTAAGAAACCCATATTGGTGCAACATGCTTATTAAGGCCTTCAGATAAGACCCTTCACAGAGACACCAATACCACATACAGGAACATATGGAATCAGCACAAACAGCATGATGAGAAAATGCCATCAGCCTAGCCTGGGATTTTCTCATGTACAGATCCCACTGATCCCAAGGAAATGAATAAGTGACAGAGAGTGATTCTGATTAAGAGGCATTGATGAACTCAGTAGCCCACATGCTGTGGCTAAAGACAAGCTCTGGTCTTGCAACACAGCAACCTGCACCACACCACAACACAAAGACCTTCAAAGCCAGTGCGACTCTCACAACTTCAGCTTTTACACATCAGCGCACATGAAGTCTAGAGAAAGAAGACATTTACACTGACACATGATGAACGTGAGGCATTAAACATTAAGTTAGTTCTTACAGTGGAGCACGAGATGATCAGTGATCTGCCTTCAGTTGGTGTTCCTGAAGAATGAAAATAATTGTGTAATAGCATCCACTTTTAAGGGCAGCCTGAACACAGGGTCCCATCCTGCCCAAAACATAGTGTTCCACTGAATTTTAAGGCAGTAGATGCTTGTAAGGTTTCACAGAAATAAGCAGTTTGTTATATACTGTCTTCATGAGACTTTACAATAATATTTGTAAGTGTTACTTCAGCACCCTACACATTTGCCTGTCGAATGTTACCCTTCCACCCTGCAACTGTAACCTCCTACTGACCAAATGCATTAACAAAAAACTTGCAAGATAAGGTACCTTACCAACCGATCCTCATGTGTGTGTGTGTGTGTGTGTGTGTGTCTGTGTGCATGCACACCTGTGCATTTATCTTTATCTTTCTCAAACTGCACACACACACACACACACACACACATATGGACATATCCTCCACGTTTGCACAATCATTACCTATTCACCACTCTTCACCAGTATAAACAGACACAAACCACCATAATACCCTACCATGAATGCTATATATAAACATCCAGTTCATTACTTACCTTTCCCAGTTAGCAGTGACCGACAATGCCTGTTGTGCGTTATGCTCTCAGCTGCAGTAGACAACAGTTGCACTAGCCTGTCAGTATCCCCACAGGTCACAGACACAGTCCTTGCCAGTAAGGTACCAGTACTCAGCCACTGTCTCTAGGTGATGATGTTCCGAATTTCTGCAACAATACTAACTTTCATTTAACATGCTAAATCTCACTCCTAACCTCATAACTGCATAGTATGACACTCAGCTGTTCAGTTACTAAATGTGTACATATACACAATGCAAACAGCAGAATGTTGCAGGATGTTTATGTGTCAGGTTACGTAACAATTCTTTAAGGGTTTACGTTACACATTATAATAGAAATAACACAATAAATTTAAGTCTATAATGAGGAATTCTGCTTCTGTTTAATGACAAAATTAAAACAGAACCAGTATCAGTTGCTACCTGTTACCGTACACATCCACAGTCCCTGACACACAGAACAGCACACAACACTGCAATCTGCATGATGTATCAACATCATTACACTTCTAAAGAACTTAAGAACTGTATGACACAAAATGAAGTACTGCGACAATGTGACACCACAAAATGATTGTTTGACTTTAACTACATACCACATATTTTTATACACAATTTTTGGGTGACAGTATAATAAGCAAGGGTTTTGGCCTTCTCTTTTGCCAGCTCTGAACCTGTGAGACTGATTTTTAATTGTGAGGTATGACGGGACAGACTGTACAGTAATAGTCAATACACTACAGATCATCTGCAAGACAGCACTCACACTGTAGTGTTTTCACTCTAACCAGCAACATTTCATGTGCAATGGGCAATAAGTTTCTTGAGGGTGATGTAAGTCTGCAAGCTGAAGGGAACCATTGACAGTCCCTTCTTCAAATATTGTGAGTAAAAACCTAACACTAATTGCACTACATTCCCCTAGAGGATATGGACCCAGCTTCACAGCCACCTGGAGCAGCAGTGAGTGTTCCGCTGACTACTGTCATGGTGAACGTTCCGCACAGTGACCTGTTTCAACTGTATGTTTTCATACAAAAGCAAGCCACATTGGAACTAGTCAGGGATGCCACCACAAAAAAATACACAAGCTGACATGGGCAATTCCACATTCACACACACTGATTGTGGAACTGATTTTATCAATGCAGACAAGGACACTTTGTCTATCAGAATGAGAGAGGAACATAAGCTGTGGATGTTCCAGAATAGTGTACAGCTATGGTCTGAGAGGGATGATGTAACAGGAGTGTGGAGAAGACTGCTTATCCACAACCTTTATAAACTGAAATCCTCACCAATTATTATTAGGATGGTTGAATCAAGACACAGTGGGCAATGCATGTAGCATGTATAGGCACAGGAGAGGTGCACACAGGGTTTTGCTAATGAAACCTGAGGGAAAGGGACCACTTAAAAAACTCAGCATGTATGGGATAATATTAAAATTCATCATCAAGCAGTGGGATGGGGGAATGGACTGGATTCTTCTCCCTTAGGAAAGGGACAGTTGGCGACCACATGCAAATGCGGTAATGAACCTCTGGGTTCCACAAAAAGTGGGGTATTTCTTGACAAGCTGAGGATTGTTAGAGTCTCAAAAGGACTCTCCTATATGGAGTTCCTTAGACAAGGAATTAAAGAAACTGCTACACAGAACTGTACTTCATTGTGTTCTTCCAACAGTTTACGTTAAATATTCAAACAACATGGCCTCTGTTTCACATATTCCCAACAAAACATAGTGTTACACACTCAGTAATTCTCAGCACAAAACCCAATATTTGCCCAATGCAGTGGCAGTACCCACTCCATACAGTGACACATTTGTTACAATACCACCATTGGCAGGTCTTAAACCCCCATTTACAACCAAAGTATAACCTTCCACTGTACAATTCAAGACATACTGAGATCTCATAACAAATGAATAGTTATGCAAAGAAAATTTGTAGTCCCTAAATATAATTTTAATACGACGCAAATTTTTCCAACCCCCCAAAATCGAGTACCTACAGATTCTCTCAGCACCAGTTCTTTCCTTTTATAGAATCTGCAGAAATTGCATATCAAGAATTGATTAAAGTCTTCCTTCCATAATTGTGAAATCCCATTCATTATTTAACCACAATTTAAATCTCTAAATAAAGGTAACAGTAAAATCCGAATTCCAGAAACATCTAATCGTCAAAGATATTTCCGAATCTCTGTACACCAAAAATATGTTTTAACTACGTTACAGGATGGTTAATATGGAACACGAGGGATTCATTGTTTTCCAGTGGTCCACTGGTTACTCGTTGTCAGTAGCTTTTCGCCAAAGTCGCCGGTTTATTGCTTTGTCAATCTTAAATTCTCCTGCTTCGTAAGAGATGAATTCTAAACCACTTACAACTAGTACTTAAAAAATTACATGAACTGATTTACTTAATGAACCAGTAATGCGCAGCATGAATGACCCACCCACCGACGTGAAAAAATGAATTCTACACCACGTATGAATTTGCAGCTGTTTTAACCGTTTTTAATGCTAGTCACCCTATATGCTTAAATAAGGAAATGTTTATCTTTAACCGGTAAGCAACGCGTTCCGCATTCACGCTAATTTAAATCTCTACACAAATAACGGTAGCGCCAATGTTCTAGAAGTTTCTAACATCCAATAATACTTCCGACCACATGTGCACGAAAGACTGACCTTCGTTACACCACAGAATTGCTAGTATGGAACACACACGTTTAATTCTAAAGCGCACAAACGTATAAAATCAGCTAGGTTACAGAGTTATTACATCATGAATGAACAGCATGCACCGTTCTTGGATGTCAACCAGACAAAATGGCTCCCTCGATCGGCATCGTGCAGATTTACAACTCTGACAATATATTGCTAGTTACCCGGTATTTTTGCCTCACGAAGTAATAATATTTAAAATGAAACCACAGTACAAGGTGATTACGTGAGATATCAATTACATGCAGATACATCTCAAAAGTATAATAATATTCTCGACTCTACGAATAACTTATATTTTCTAATTTCACGGCCTCCATTGTTCACTGCCCACAACCCAACCACGTAACGAACTGCTAAGCTGCACCTATCAGATGGAAATGGACGTAAGTCAACGTCAGTCGGTGGAAAGGTGAACCGGATAATGACGTAAAAAACTCACAGTTGTGCATCTATTGAAGCGTCACAGTACTGACTTGTAAAAAAGTGCCAAGTTAGTACCGTACTGCTACATCTACGATATTTAACGTTATAGTAAGTTAATTTTCGCCTTGTCATTGGTTTAACTGTACATTTCTAGCATGTTTGAAAACTTGAGCTCCTCTTCCACACTGTATACACTACACAATTTATACCACTTTTCTGCCCTCAATGTTGGCCAGCTTCAATACTTTGTTACAAACAATTACAGGAATTAAAACTGTACTATGAAATATAACATTAGACTTCATGTTACATGAAGGATTATACTGTTGTTATTATGTATTCAATTAAAAATGTGGACACTCAAACACTAATGAGTAAAGGTAGACTGGTCCATGCCGTGAACAGAGGGGGAGCAGAAGTACACCTACACTTATTAACCTCAGCATTAGATGGAAGGATTTGCTCAACTTCATTCCCTGGCCCCTTTACGCCCAAGGAAACAACATGGTCTGCCCAATGAACATGGGGGTGAGTGGACTGCTCAGCTGATTTGGAAATATTTGGAGAAGAGGAAACTCTGTAACCCTCCTGGGTAATGGAACCTGCATCATCCAGCCCACAGCCTAGTCACTAAATCGACTACATTATTCAAGATACCAAGCACTGATGAGTTGACATCAAAATGGATCATCACCAAACACAGCCTGCAGCTGCAGACTACACAGACCAACGCAACACAAGATACGGCTGCAGCCTCTAGGCACTGTTCACAACAAGCTCAATGGCTTGAGACTTTTCAAGCTAGTACTGAAAACTGGACAAAATTCTGAATACTATGAATTCTTCCTGTGGTCACCATCCAAGATCTTTCAGAGAACTGAATGATTCCTTCTTTTATCTCTTTCTGCACGAAATGAAGTTACTGAGACCTCTGGCAGGCTACACCCTTTATGACCACAAGACAAACAACTACATACGCCGCGAACTACAGATTACAGGCATACTAGACCAGATAGATGAATATAGACGGAAATTATTTCAACACTTGCAAAGAATGCCACAAAACCGAACCCCTTTGAAATCATACTGCTACAGACCACAAGGAAGGAGAACAATTGGAAGACCGAAGAAACGTTGGATAGAGAAGTTGTAACTTTGGAGATGGAACGGATCAAACGGTCCAATCCTTGATGTGTATGATGATGATCTCTTATTGCACAGTTATACATGAGCACCTTCACTTGATGCGGCTAGTCACAGGACTGTGTCAGGATGATAAACAGGCAGTAATGTCACTTCTGATACATTTACTCTATTATGTAACATCCCACCCTAAAATACATAATACTGTCATGGTTTTCAGGAATTATGTAGTACTAATAAAATGTTAGCAATTTCCAAACACAGCTAAACACTTCCTCCCTTTTGGTACTGCAGTTTTAAAAGGAGTATTTATGTACTTCTAATGCCTTAAATGACATTCCTAGCATGGTGCTTAATTAATCAACCACAGGGCACTTTTACTTGTACCTTTCATATTAAGCCATCTAAAAACAAGATGCAGTATTTAACATATTTTATCATTGATGTTAGTAGCATTTTCTTTCATTCTTACGCCAATTTTTGATACTGAATAACATAATTTGAATTTCATTTTGGTGTGTTTCAGTCTTACATAACACCAAATTTACTACAAAAATTTATGCACAGCGTAACTTATCTGCCATATTCACATTGACTGTTTATAATGTCACCAGACTGTACAGTGTAAAGGAAAAGTGTTTTGCACACAAAGTAATTCTTCTTCATTACAACTTCTACTACAATTATAACTTCTTGTGATTTCAGACTTCGGTAATGATGTACATGAGATGTGCGTTCTTCTGAGATATTACGCAGCTTACAGTGGTAATTCTGCCCCGAAATGTTGGTACAGAACTATCACTGTATGCCGTGTAATATACTTGAAGAGAACAGGTCCCACTGAACTTCAGTTTATATTGTCTAGAAATTACAGTTGTACCATCGTGTCACGCGTAGGTTATGTGTTCTTGAGAATGGTCATAGTTACACAAATCACATACTTCCTTCCCCATAACCAGCACCAATAAATTGCAGCAGGACCAGGGGCTTTTTTAAGGCAAAGAAGATATATATACATATCCACAGTCAGTGACACATGGAACAGCACACAACACTGCAATCTGCATTATGTTATCAACACCATCACACTGCTACAGAACTTAAAACTGTGTGGCACAAAATGAAGTACTGTCTCAGTACTTCATTGTGTCATACCATCATTTTGTGGTGTGACATTGTCTCAGTGTCACACCACAAAATGATTGTATGACTTTAATTACATCCCATGCAGTTTGATACTCTATTTTTGGGTGACAATGCAATATACAGGGGTTTTGGCCATCTTGTTGGACAGATATGAAACTGTGTGACTGACCTTTAAATGTGGGATATGAAAGGACAGAGAGTGCAGTAACAATCACTGCACTACAGATAATCTGCAAGAGATCACTAACACTGTAGTGTTTTCACTTTAACCAGCAAACTCTGATGTGCAATGCGCAATGTTTCTTGGGGGTGATTAACATCTGCAAGCTTAAGGGAACACTGACAGCACCTTCTTCAAATATTGTGAATAAAAACCTAACAATAACTGCACTACATTCCGCTACAGAATATGGACCCTGACTCACAGCAAACTGCAACAACGGTGAGTGCTCCACTGCCTGCTTTCACGCTGAATAATCTGTGTAGTGACTGTATGTCTTCAAACAAAAGCAAGCCAAACTGGAACTAGTCAGGGATGCCACCACCAAAAAATACACAAACTGACGTGGGCAGTCCCACATTCACACACACACTGACTGTGGAACTGATTTTGTCAATGTAGACACGGACACTTTGTCTATCAGAATAAGAGAGGAACACAGGCTGTAGATGTTCCAGAACAGTGCACAGCTATGGTCTGAGAGGGATGACATAACAGGAGAGTGGAGAAGACTGCTTACTGAGCAGCTTTATAAACTGTACTCCTCATCAATTATTCCTAGAGTGATGGAATCAAGATGCATATGGGCTATGCATGTAGCATGTATGGGCACAGGAGAGGCACAGATAGGGTTTTGCTGAGGAAACATGAGGGAAAGAGACCACTTACAGGACATAGGTGTGTATGGAGGATAATATTAAAATCAATTATCAAGAAGTAGGATGAGGGGCAAGGACACATCTGCCTCATGATAGGGACAGTTGGTGGGCACTTGAGTGTGCAATAATGAACCTCCTGATGCCAGAAAATGGAGGGAAATTCTAAATAAGCTGAGGACTTGTTAGAGTCTCAACAAAAACTCTACTCCATGGAGTTACTTAGACAAGGAATTAAAGAAACTCCTACAAGAAACTGCTTTTCAATGTGCTCTCCCAACAATGTATATAAATATTCCAAAAACATGGCCATTCCTTCACATCTTCCCATTAAACCACAGTACTGACACTTGGTAAATCTCTGTACAATACCTGAATATGTGGCAAATGCAGTGGAAATATCTCCTTCACACACACACTGGCAACTTATGTTCGATATCACCACTGTCATGCTTTTAAAACTCCTATTACAACCACAGTGCAGCTTTCCATTGCATAATTCAAGAAATAATGAGACCTCAAAACAAATGGATAATTATTCAAAGAAAATCTGTAATCCCTAAATACACTCTCAATATGACAATTTTCCAACCCCACAAAATGGATACCTATAGATTCTGTCACCACCAGTTTAAATAAGCCTTTTTTCCTTCCTTTTACAGAATCTGCATAAAATGCTTGCAGTGAATACAATAATCATTCTAATTTACATAATCGTGAAATCCTAGTCATTAACTTGAAACTCCCCAACCTACCAGGCAAATTGTTCCCTCATTAACAACAACCAATATCTCGAAATAAAGGTACCGGTAGATCTGAATTCTAGCAATATCTAATTGCCGATGATATTTTCGAATCTCTGTGCACCACGAAGTTACTTTTAAGCATGTTACAGGAGGGTTAATATGTAACACAAGAGATTCAGTTTTCCATTGGTGCACCAGTTACTGGTTTTCAGTATCTCTTCACCACAGTCACCAGTTTGAGTCTAATAATATTCTCGACCCTATGAACAATTTACATTTCCTAGTTTTGCCTTCTCCATTACTCACTGCACACAATACAATCATGTAACGAACTGCTAAGCTGACATAACAACTGCACTGATGTGTCATCTGTACCACTGCTTCTATGAGACTTGACATTACAGTTGGTAACACAGGCACTGTCACTGCTGTTAACTGTACACTGGTAACAGGTATTTAACTTTGTATAAATCTCTCATCCTATATAATACACAATTCATACTATGTTTCTGCACTCAGTGTTGGTCACCTTCAATACTCTGTTACAGACAATTACAGGAATTAAAGCTGTACTATGAAGTATAAAGTTAAGACTTCATGTTACATGAAGAATTATACCTGTTATTATGTACTGAATAAAAAATGTGGACAATCAAGCATTGATGGGTAAAGCAGACTGGTCCATGCCATGAACAGGGAGGGAGCACAAGTACAACTACACTTATTATTAACCTCAGCACTAGATGCAAGTGATTCCTCAGCTTCATGTCCTGGCTGCTTTATGCACAAGGATATAACCTGCTCTACCCACTGAATAGGAGGGTGAGTTGGACCATTAGCTGGCTTGACAATATTTGCAGAAGAGAAACTCTGTACCCTGCTGGGTATTGGAACCTGCAACAGCCAGCCCATGGCCCAGTCACTATACTGACTACACCACCCCAGCTACCGTACATTCATGGCAGGGTATCAAAATGTATCATCACCAAACACAGCCTGCAGCTGTGGACCATACTAAACAAACCGAACACAGGATATGGTTGCAGCCTCTGGGCTCTGCACAACAAGCTTAGTGACTTGGGAATTTTCAAGTTAGTACTGAAAACTGGACAAAATTCTGACTACAACAAAGTCTTCCCTGTGGACACCATCATGTCCTCTCAGATGACCGAATGATTTCTTCCTGCAGGGCCAACAGTCTACAATTCTATTTGAGTAATATAAAGGTACAGTCCCAGTACTGTCAGGACAATAAACAGGCAGTAATGTCACTATACTCTATTATGTAGCATCCTGCCCAGAAATACATAATGCTGTCATCATATTCAGAAATTATTTACTAATAAAATGTTAGCAATTTCCATACATGAACAGCTAAACACACACTCCCATTTAGCAGTGAAGCGTTCAAAGAAGCTAATTTATACTTCTAATGACCCTAAATGGCATTCCTGGCATGGTTCTTAACTAATCAACCACAGGGCACTTTTACCATTTCCTTCCATTTTAAGTTGTCGAAATACAGGATATGGTTGTTAATGTATTTTATCACTGATGTTAGTAATATTTTCTTTCATTATGGTCTTACATAACACCTACTTCACTATAAAAAAATGTAAGAAAATTTATGCACAGCGTTACTTATCTGGCATATTCACATATGACTGCATGTCACCAGACTGTGAAATGTGTTGTGGACACAAAATATTTCTTCTGCATTACAACACTTTTCTGAAACAATTTTGCTCCCCTTTCTCAATGCTACGCTACTACAACCTCTGATTGCCCACTATACTCGTAACTCGGATCATGCAGTTAACTTAGTATGGGTGACTCAAAATGGAAAGGCTGGTATAACCAAAAAACAGCAGACATAACAAAATAGTCAGACAGCATAAAGACAGAGATTTTAACTCCAATTCATAAAAGTTTCAAAATATATTTATTCAAAATAACATAATCTACAACTGGACTGATCATGCAGACAAAAGAACAGAAAAATGCATCAAAGGTAATTCACAGCTAATGTTGCTAATATGTGTGCCAACAGATGCCTGGGCTCATGAACAGTTGTTACAAGCAATCCAGAGTTCAAAACTCATATCAGTAACATCACAGCTTCACACACCAAGTTCCTGCAGGTGTTGGAATTAGAGTTGTTCCATTCATGTAAATATGTATTTATGCTTGGTGAATTTAACAAAAACAATAACGATTAACATGGCTTTCATTACACAACGCTGCATAAGCCCAGCATAACTGCTGATCAGATTACATGTATCTGAGCTCCACAACAGTGCACATAGCTGCAGATGGCATGGTGAGGTCACTATAAGGCTCACCTTGGAGCAGTGAGGGAGCACCACACCTCTCTCAAAATCATTTCCTCTCCTGGGAGTACATTAATAGCTTCAGTCATTGGCAGTGTTCTTTGAAATACACACAGACAATGTAAAGTGGTGCATGCAAATTTCTGCCCTTAATACCAGCTTGCCTCCTCACTCCAACACCAAAAACTGGCAAATAGGGTGGCCAAAACACTGGCAGTAGTAGTAAGAAGTACACACACAATGCACTAATTGTGACCTGATATCACTGTGTCTGTATGCATATCATGTGCATGTGACATCACCACATACATAGCACATGTCATCAGGGCTAGAGATACAATAACCTGACTGTAATGGCTCTACCATGGAATGGAAATCATTGGGTATTTTACTAACTCCTTGGAGCACAGTCCTTCCTGAGATGTTAACAGGTCCCCAGCTAGTCAAGAAATTCCCTGAATTTTATAGAACCCTGAGCTTCATTACAGCATTCACTAGCACCTGCAACTACCCTCAACCACAGCAATCCAGTCCATAACTCCCCATACATTTCTTGAAGATCCATGTTTCTACTAGCCTACCATTTACACCTAGGTCTTCCAAGTGGGTTCCTTCACTCAGGTTTCACCTCCAAAACACAGTATGCTCCTCTCCTGTCTCCTATGCATGCCACATGCTCCATCAATCTCATTCTTCTTGATTTGATCACCAAATAATATTTGGGTAGGAGCACAAATAATAAACCTCCTCTTACATTGTCTTCTCCACTCCCCTGTTACCTCATCCCTCTAAGGTCAACATATCTTCCTCAGCATCCTAATCTCAAAAACCCTCAGCCTATGTTCCCCCTCAACGTGAAAGCAAAGTTTCACGTCCATACAAAATGACAGGCAAAATTATAGTTCTTCATATTTAAGCTGTATATTTTTGGATATCAAACTGGAATTTGGAAGATTCTGCAATGAAGGAAAGCAAGCATTCTGTGACTTCCACCTGCTCCTAAGGTCTTCATTGATTTAATTTTGACTTGTTAGGGTTGTTCCCAAATATCTGAACCATTCCACCCATTCAAAGGTGTTATTACCTACCTTTATCTTGTGATTTTGTCCTGCAATCAGGTCTCAAAGTATGACTACATACTTAGCTTTCTCAGCATTCACTTCCAGACCATTCTCCTTACTAGTGACTACTAAGGCTTTTATGATCTTTTTTACAGTATTTATGCTTCCTCCCAACACACTAACATCACTAGCATAAACCAGAAGATGATTGTACCATTTAATTTCAAGCCCTCAAGGTCTGTGTGAACACTCCTAATGGCATATTGTAAAGCAATGATGATAAGGCATCTCCTTGTTTCAACTACCCAAACTCTGTTATATTTTCATTGACACATTTTTATTAGCCTTAATATTTTCACACATACACCAAACTCAAGAGAATATTATACAATATTATACAATATTTCCCTCATAACTGAATCTTAAGCTTTCTTCAACTCCATAAATAGATGATGCACTGTCTCATTTTATTCCCATTGTTTCTCAAGTATTTGACAAATGTAGAATATATGAACAATATTTGAACTGTAACATTAATATCCACCTTGATGATCCCCAATAATTTCCTCTGCCTGTGGGGTTAACATTGACAGAAGAATGTTGATCAGAATTTGGTATGAAGTTGATAAGTGATAAGCTTCAATCCAATTTATCTTCCTTCTTATAAACAGACATAATGATCGACTCCTTCCACTGCTCCTTATCCCAAAGACAGTAAAAAGCTTATGATTCATAAAATGAATTGTTCTACCCCATGTTCTAACCATTTCTGCCAGGATTTGATCAGTACCTGGTGACTTGTGTCTCTTTAGCTTCTCAATAACCATCTCAACCTCAAAGGCACTTGGCTCAGCCATTAGTGCCTCTGCTGTATGTATTTTTAGTCTGCCTACCATCACTAACCCCACTCAAAATCCACAACTGAGAGAAACAATTGCTCCACCTAGCCAAAATACTGAGGGAGTCTGCAACCAGATCACCCTTCTCATCCTTACTATATCAGTTCTAGGCTGGTAAACAATCTTAAATTCACTGATGTCCCTATATTAGTATCTGATATTCTTGTTCTCACAGTTTGTTTCAAGACCAATGTCCAGACTGGCTTTGGATATTGGGGTTCCCTGCTGGGGGTAAAGCATACTGGACACAAAGTTAACCACTCACCTACAGCTAGTGCCAAGTTTAAGAATGAACAGAGCTATATCTGTAATCCCCCTATACACCTGTATGGCATGGACACAGAAAAATATGCTATTGTACTAACATGATACAGGTGCTGTAGCTTACTAAGATTCCACTCAAGACTTCAGCACATCTGCCCTCTTTTGCAGCCAAACTCAAACTGTTCAATGCTTTTGGCATTCCCCTTCATCATGAGAAAGCCTGCATTTCTCAAAGACTTGTGAACAAAACTGCAGGGCTGTGTTACCTGACACTTTCCTGCATCACATCTAGTCGATTCTTCCAGTTTATATAAAAACAGGAGCAAGAATGTGACATAAGGTAACAATCAAAAGCTGTAATTTCAAAACAAGATGGTCCTTTCTTCAAAACTTTACTGTGTAATTGAAATAAATCCCACTAAATTTAGTGTTATTTAGAGTAGGTGCCACAAATCTAAATCACCAAATCACACCTCTTCATTGGCACAAACAAATTAAATAGTCAACTTACCCAATCATCTTCACTGGGATTGCCCCACGATAACACTGATCCAAAGGCTGGCAGGTTACATCACCTACCTGAATTAGTAACAATACAAAACTTGGTTCAAGTTGACTGCACCCTCAGAAGGTGTTTTCTGAACTACTACTGCACATAAATTTCCAACCTCATCCCTGAATGACTCACCACCTTACCATCCTACCCTCTTCCCCAAATGAAATTCTATACCACTCAAACAGGATCACAAATACCAGAAAGTAAAAGTTCTATTATCAAAAAGACACCATGTGGAGTGAGAAACTTGCCTGGAATCTGTCACATCAAGGCAAAAAGGCCAAAACCTTATTACACTTCTCAGTCTCACAAAATCTCTCTCTAATCGAACTGTACACTCCGCGTTTTCCAAGTCACATGACAATTGTGACTCAACCTCAGAAAGTTACTAAACGATTAAGGTTAAGTTTAAGGTAAAGTTCTCCCTGTCCAGGTCATCAAGACATACAGTATAACGGAAACAACCAAGTCAACATGAGATATCGTACACGCGGCCACGACCGAAACTATTACTTGAAACCAAGTGTCTTCTACAGAAATCATTTGTTTCGTATCTTCTTACTCCTAGCAGCTGAATTACAGCAAAGTGTCATTAGACACGTGAGGATGCTTGGAAGTTACCGTTACATATGTCACTTCTTTCGTACCTGCAAGATGATAAACGTGATTCCTGTCATACATATTACTATTATATTACACACACACACACACACACACAAAACACGTGGAGTAACACTACCGCTCTTTTCATTGAATTCACGTACTGGCGTCCAGAGATGGCCAATCTAGTCACGGATTACTAACCCGTGATCACAAATTCGCGAAGGATAAATGTCAGTTATACTCTCAGGCATTAACAATGATTCCTGTTCCCTTTGGTTAGAACTACACATATTGCAGGGTACCTGCACACAATACGCAATGTCCCCATTCATCATGATTTCAATAGCAAAATAAAAAAATGACATATTATCGTACCATGCAATGCTGAAAACAGTCATCCTTGGCATGACTCGCTAGCGACCCAGGCCATTTGTTATACGCACTACTGACTTCACTTACGTTGAATCTCTGGCATGTTGGATTTTACCTCGATTGTTTGGTCCGTACTACATCAATCGGAGAGTGGGCTACTAACGGTCTAGATTACGAACAAAATACAAACCATGAATATAGAGCTGCCCAATTATTCTTTACTTTCAAATCTTAATTTGCCTAGTACTTCAAATGTATATACTTACATGTTACAACACAAAGATTTGCAATTTTGTAAAAATGTGTCCTGTGCCGCGTTTATCCGTAGACCTGGTTGTCTGAATAAGTTAAATTCGCGATTTGCGTCACACCACCCAATGCGAACAGACATATCATGTTTTATTTTCGGTCATCACTCGTAGTCTTAAAAGTTATATTCCGTTGCGTTGAACCAACAATTAACCCTTACCCTGCCAATATGAAAAATATGGTGAGCTCCTTACAGTGCCAGCAAATGGCAGATGGGATTTGATTTAGTGCTTAAAGGGTTAACAATCAAGCATAACTTTTTTTTTACCAACATATGCACAATTTTCTAAAATACAATGTAAAACCTCATTTGGTCAAAACATTAAAATTACATTAAAGGCTCGTAACATTTATATCCGAAAACATCTCACATACGACACGAAATGCTGCCATCACTCCATCGCAATATAACATAATAACACAGCATATAAGTAACTTTGGTGTAAAAAAGTAGCTCCCTGATGATGGTTTAAAGAAAAAACCGAAACATGTCCGAGCCTTTAATGTAATTTTAATGTTTTAACCAACTGAGGTTTTACATTGTATTTTAGAAAATTGTGCATATGTTGGTAAATAAAAAAAAAAGCAAAGTTAAAGCTATGCAGGTGAAAAGTTAAAAAAAAATCAAACATAACTTTATGAAATATTCCTATAGGTACATGTTTTGACTCTCCGGGCTCAACATCAGGTTAACTTTTCTTCTTCTTCTTCTTCTTCTTCTTCTTCTTCTTCTTTTGGCGTTACAACCCACTATGGGTTTTAGCCTTCTCAGTGATTTTCTTCCATTCCGTCCTTTCCTTACTCAGTTTTCTCCACCCTCTTATTCCCATCATCTGGATATCTTCCTCAACATCTTCAATCCATCTTTTACTTGGTCTTCCTCTGATTCTCTTACCTATTGGTTTCCATTCTAGTATTCTTCTAGGCATTCTCATTCCATCCATCCGCGTCACATGTCCTAGCCAGGCTATTGTTCCGCTTTTTATGAATCTTACTATGTCTGCATTTCCTATGAGTTCGTTCAGTTCATGGTTCTTTCTGATTCTCCAGAATCCATTTTCATCTTGTACTGAGCCAAAGATTTTCCTTAGTATTTTCCGCTCAAATATTCTTAGTTGTTGTTCATTTCGACTTGTTAACGTCCAGGCCTCACATCCGTATGTTACAATAGGTCTTATTAAGGTTTCATACATTTTTAGTTTTAAGCTTCTATTTAATGCTCTTGATTTCATTAGTGCTCCACATGAATAGTAACATCTATTTCCGCTGATAATTCTTGCTTGTACTTCACAATTGGTGGAGTTGATTTGATTCAGTTGTGAGCCTCGGTAGGACAGTTCTTTCACATGTTCGAGTTCATATTCTCTGCATTGCAGATGGTTGCCATTAACTACTGTTCATGTTACTTCCATGTATTTGGTCGTATTTTCATTTATTATAAGGCCCCTTTCTCCTGCTGCACTTTCTACGTTGCCTAGGGCATCTTTTAGCGCATTTCAGGTTAACTTTTAGAACATATTGAAAGCAGTATGTCGCATTATGGAAGTAAGATCTCACTTCTTGTAAACGTGTACAATTCCAGTATTTCTTTAACATATTCAGTTTTCGTAATAATATGTGGTGATAATTAAATTGTGGAAATTTTTTAGAAAGTGGCAGATGTCAGTGATGGCTATGGGTAGTTGAGTTTTGTATGATGCCTTTTTCAATGTCCGGTACCGTGTGGTGTTTTCATATTTGGTGATGTATTATGGTGACAAAGTCTTAGGTCACTTAGGCGGCGTAAGTCCTATTCACTTCGTGGCTTGCAGCCTACAAGAATTTATTTGGGGTGTACACTTTGGTTGGGTGGCTGTCTGGGTTTTAAGCCCAGACAGGTGCAGTCGCCAGCCGAGAACATGTGACTGTTGACATATAGGTGAAGATGCAATGTCTGAGGGGGTGGGGAGAATGTGAGCCGTGACCCGTCTTTGCATTCACCTTACACCTGAGGATAATTCACGGAAAAACCTCAGTCACGGTACAACAGCGGTGCCTAGCTGAAAAGTGCTGGGCACGATTCGTTGTGCTGCTGCTTCAGCTGGCCTGTTAATCCTGGTGACCCTTAGCTAGTGCATCAAGTGACCAGGGTCAACACATCAGCATAGGTATCTGCAGAGTTGCCTAACTAAGGGGTTCCCCACAATCAGCTAAGTTTGAATCAATAATCATGGTTAGGGTTCTAACATGTTCAGCAAAAAATGGAACTCAAAAATCCTTGTGAATCTGCCTGCTACCAATGTACCAGGGTACACCGGTAACATGGCAAAGACACTTGGACTGTAATACCTGCAGCCTCCTGATGTGCATGTGGGCAGCGAATCTCCACGTGGGGCAGCCGTAGTCCATCATGCGAGCTGCTTGTACAGCAGGACCCCATTGCTGAGGTAAAGACCACTTCTCCTGTTCAGGGAAGGACCCAAAACATGCATCTTTTGGGCAGCTTTCTAAAGTAATCAATATGAGACGACCAGGTCAGCCGTGTGTGTCGGGTCACCCCTAGATAATGTAATGTATCAACCCACTAGATTGGCTCCACGAACAGCTGTACTGATCAGGGATTGAGGAAACACTGTCCATTGCTTGCGAAAATTATCACAGTGTTCTTGAATGCTTAAGTGCTTGGAATGCCTCGCCTTGTGTGCAACATGACTGCCTGGGTGGCCACTCTATGACTGGCGGGTGAACGAGGCATGTCACAGCGGTGTTGCGAGTGACTACCTGTGTACTGGCGGTCAGTTTGCAGCACAGTCTTCTAAAAGGTCAGTTTCTGAGTTGCAACGTTGCTTTGGTTGCTAGAACTGGTGTCAGGTACACCGCTGGTGTCTGGTTGTGCGAAAGGGCCATTTCTGACTACAGGGGGAAGTTTCCACAATTCATAACCCCCAAGTGTTAACTGATCTGAACAACCCGCGCACCGTCATGCTGGCAGTACTCCACTCCTCCCTCCTTGTGGGCACCTCGTACAACTGCTACATACACCCATCACTGCCAAATCTCTGTAAGTTAAGTGCCCTTAGCTGACCAATCACAACCAAACTTGAGTCTTTCATAGAGAATGTCTTTTAAGAGTCCCAGATATGGTCTTTGATGAAAGTCCCTTCACTGGAAGCCAAGATAGAGATGAACATGAACGTTACACTTCAAGTTAAGTGCTCTTAATCATTGACCGATCGCAACCAAAGTAACGCCATTTATAGTGTACACATTTAGTGTGCCATACTTCTGTTTCCAAGAATATTCCTCAAATGTAAACTGAGATACAGCCAAAAAGGTACAGTATTCTTCAAGTACAGTGCCCTTACTGTTTTGGCTGATTGCAACTATATGTCTCAGATTTGAATTTTCTAGCAAATCTCTCCAATCTAAAGTGAGATACTGCCTGAAATGTACTTTACTCTGCAAGTACAGTACACTTCATTACGGACAGATCAAATGGACATAATATCCAAGACATGAACTTCCAGTACAATCCGTCCAATGGAAGCCAAGACAGACCCAAAAGGTACATTATTCTACAAGCAAAGGACCTTAATTTTTGACCAATCGGAACAAAACCCACATAGTTTGTAGTGAATATGTGTAGTATCCCTGGTTCCAATGTGCAGGAAAAACCCTTTCAGCAGAAGGTGAGATAATGCAGATATGTTCACTCCTCAAGTAAAGTACGAGAACCATTATTAGGCATTCTTTACAAAGTATGAAAACCAACACCTTATGTAACAACTGTGTCTGTCCATCTGTGGCCTAGTATCAGAAACTGAACCTTCTGTTGGATTTAAACAAAACTTTGAACAAGAGATCTTTACCAGTGCCGGTACTACTAAACCGCACTCAGTGACTGTCACACTTCGCTTAATGTGCAGTCTGTAACTGGAAACCTTTTCGATCAGTGTTCTGTGCTTAGAAGTGGTACCTGGATACGTGATTCTGGTCACTCGCTCGCTCCAATTAATTTTCTGCGGCGAGTCATTTAGCCTAAACATATGGTGCAGCTTCTTAATTCTAAGAGTAAACGCACACTCTTCTTAAAGATGCTATGAATCCACAGGTATCTATCATACATACCAATGGCATTTTGACATAAGCGGGCTCCGGATTTTGTATGCCTGTGTATGGCGACTTATTGCAACTAGTGTTCACGCTGAGCTCATTGTGTAAGAAGTTATTTTCAATACTTAAAGTCGTTCTAAACTTGGAGACCAAATCCACAAAGCTATATTGTGTACATATGTATGACGGCTGGAGTTCCACCCATAGGAATTGTAATAGAGGAGAAGGCGAGGCTGTACAAAATAAAGCACAACGCAGAACGAAGTGAATATGAATGCGACATACCGCTGCCGATTAAGGAATGGCCTCATCCTGCACGGCGACTGAATATAATGGAAATATGTGACTCAACACCGTACTGCACAGAGATCTATACAGACGGAAGCAAAATTGGAAGCAAAGTCGGAGCAGGAGCGGTCATACGTATATGTGGACCAAGTGCTTAAAAAGCAGTGCAAATGTAACCTAAAAAACTGCTGTTCAAACAATCAAGCTGAACAAATAGCCTCGCTGAGAAACAATTTTATACACAGCCCCTTAATAGAAGACATACGAAACAAGGTTCGAAAACTCATGACGCAGAATTGGTCGATCCACTTCGGATGGAATCGAGGGCAATGATCTGGCAGACAAACTCGCCAAAGAAGCAGCCGAGGATGACGGTGAACTAAATATAGTATACAACAGGATACCGATAACAACAATTGCCACTGAACCAAAGAAGGAAGGGATTACAAAGTGGCTGAGACAATGGGAAAGCACTGACAAAGGAGCGCTATGCAGATCGTTCTTCCCGACAGCAGAACAGAGTCTAAAATTAAAAATGCCAATAACATCGGAGTTCACAGCTATTGCCTCCGGCCATGGGAAAACAAAATCATATCTCCACAGGTTCAAATTAATAGATAATCCAATGTGCCCCTGCGATGAAGGGGCACAGTCATTAGAACACTTAGTATATGATTGCAAAACACTAGAATTTCAAAGGAATACTTTGAAGCATCAAATATATTTGAAGCATCAAATAAAGTCCAGCGGAGGAACTGACCCACCACCATCAGCGACTTGATAGCAAAATACTCACACGCATTTTCAAGATTTATCAGATCGGTAGATTTCAATAAATTGCGATAGAATATATAATGGCTCTTTTCGTACATACCGGATACACAACATACAATGCTCAATTTCGGGAAGTTCATATCAACATGTTTTAGTGATAGATTGCCAGAACTAAAGACACTAACCCAAGCAAACTTGGAGGATAAAGTAGTTTCGACCATAAACAGTCTAATTACATTATTTAATTAGTAGTAATATCTATGAACAACGGCCAATAGTTAGATAATTCAATTATTAAGTTTAAAATTGCTCTTCTCTAAACAATTATGTACTCTAATATAAGAAAAGCAAAACATGTAGTATTAGTCTGTAATGGAGCACGTTGTCAAATTTAAAATTTATCTCAATGTCTTTCTTTGTTCCAGAGTTGCAGAGCACATCATCTTATACCACAGCATAAGTACTACTTTGAATCTGGCTGACATTTCCCTCTTGCTTAACAATGGAATGCATTCATGGCACAAATAATGGTGCCTAATTAATAAGTTTAACCAGGATATCATCATCAGCACAGTGACCATGCTACCGCCTGGATGATGATGATAATAATAATTCCATAATTTTCAATTTTTGATATTAATATATCATGATCTACACAGTCAAATGCCTTTGTGAGGTCACAAAAGATACCTCCCACTATTTTTTTTATTGTTTAAGGCATTTAATACTTCATTTATTAGTTTATGAACAGCTTTTTCTGTTGTAAATCCTCTTAGGAATCCATATTGTTCCTTACTCATGATGATGTTTTTGTGCAAATGGTCCAGTAATCTTGTCTGTATTAATTTTTCTAAGATTTTTGAAAAGGAGGTTAAAAGAGATATTGGCTTATAATTGCTTACATCTCTTTTATTACCTTTTTTATATAAGAGCCTTATTGCAGAACACTTCAATCTATCTGGAAAGACACTTTTACTGATTACTTTATTACATGTATAATTAAGGAGTCAGCTTATAAAAGCAGCAGTTATTTTCAGTGATTTAGTTGAGATTTTGTCGTATCCGTACGAGTTCTTTGGTTTAAGGGTTTTGGTAATTTTTTCAATTTCAGAAGTTGTAGTTGGTTTATTTTGAAATGCTGTACACCTTAATTTTCTCATTTCCTCACATATTGTGCAGATATGGCAATAATTGCAGTATCTGGGGTATTTTTATTTTGTATATAGGCGTTTCTATCTGTAGTTTTAATATTCTCTGCTACTGAGGTAACGTAGTTATTAAAGGTTTCCGCAATAAGTTGTTGATTATCGGTAGTAATACCATCAATGTTTAGGAATATAATGTTTGTCAACACTGTGGGGTGCCAGGGAATACCATTTTTGAGGCAGTAGCAACAGTACAAGAGGCAATAGCGCATGCAGAAGTGACAAGCGCCCCACTGTGCATCCTGTCCCTGGACTTTCAAAAGGCCTTCGACAAAGTATCTCATACATATCTCTTCACCATCCTCCAGAGCTATGAGCTCAGTGAACGCTCATAGAACGGGTCACACGCATGTATGAAAACGCTGTATCATCCATCCAAGTACACGGACAGCTATCAGGTCGTATCTCTACACAGTGTTCTGTCCGGCGAGGATGCCCAATGAGCATGTTGCTCTTCGCACTATGCCTGATTCCTTTACTCAGAATGCTGGAACAAAAACTACCCGGCATCCGTATTGGGTGGTGAAAACACAAAACCACGGTGGTGGCCCATGCGGACGTCACACTTCTTGTGACAGCCCCGGCGGACATACGGATAGTAAGGGAAGCCATACAATTCCATGAGAGGGCATTGGGAGCTTCCCTAAACACCAGGAAATCTAAAGCATTGGCAGTGAGCGTGTGGGATAACACCACTGAAGTATTGGACATCCCCTACTACAGTGAAGTACAGATTCTGGGTTTCAGTACCGCGAGCACTGTGGAGAAGTCAGCAAACACAAGTTGGACGAAACTAACGGCCAGGACACGGGAGCAAGCACGGGGAGCGTACGGAAGAGAACTATGCCTATCCCAACGAATATGCTACGTACACTCACATTTATTAGCAAAAATTTGGCACACGGCACAGGTCTTTCCGGCCCCCAAGGACTGTGTACGACATTTGATGTCGGCGGTAGCTTGGTACATATGACTGGGCGCAACATTCATCAGAGACTCCATTTCTACGCTACAACGCAAAAAGGAACAAGGGAGCTGGGAGTTATTAGACGTAGCTGCAAAATGCCGTGCCCTCCTTCTCAGTCGAATGTGGGTCCAAGGTCAAAGAGAGTGGTCAGCGACGGTGGCGTGTCATCAGTACTGGGATCTACTAGGGCCCCGAGAGAACCCCCATGTGGGGAGAATACCGAGGACGATGGGGTACCTGCACATGTACGCGCAGTGGCCAAAAACTATACATTTGCACAGACATAACTTACAAACAATGAGAAATTTTATATAACACTTCTATCGAATATATAAGCCTCCAGTGAAAAGAGATGCAAATAAGTTTTGCTCAAGTAAATTTCGGTCTGGATTTTGATAAAGTCTATGGGTCCTATTAATATTTCAAACAGTGAATATTCCTTAAGTGGGTATTAACTGTGATTTCCCCACACAAAACTAAAGTGGCTCACTCTTAGTAGAATCATGAACCAGAGTTATGAAATCAGGCATTTCTGGAATCCATCGATGAGGGAGCTGATTCTCTGAAAGGCTATTCACAGTTCCCAGATATCACCCTTCCTGCCGATGACACCCAACATATCAAACACTGAGGGCACCTCTTCCCATGCATCGCAGCAACAGGATACATTACACGTGGCAGCAATGTCACTTTATGAACCCTTGAAATGTCCACATTTCCCCCACAATCACTCGAACAATTACTGCTGAACTTTCCAAATCCTGCCAGTTATTCTACCAGCCAGGAAGAAAGAAGAAACTGAATATCGCTATCACTATCAAATGCAGCACGTATCTAAGACGGCCAAAATCTTTAAATATATAAGTGAATGTATTTTCCACAGAACACAACTGATGGCTATGCACAATACCGTTATGACAAGCAACACAAATGGTGTCCCACCTAGGGAGACACACATGCAGATTTCCTTTATGCAGTGCAAAACCACTAACTGTCAGCCATTTCATACACTGTGGTAATGGTGCCTGAGAAAACATGACAATGTACATGACTAAATATACTCCGTTTAAAATACAAGGTAAAAACAGAAACAATTTTAACACCATAAAATGCACAATATTACAAAGTTATATTGTAGAGATTAAGCACCCTAATGCAGCAACTCCCCAGCTTAAGCAGGTTAAAGTATGTAGTCTGTAGATACAGACATAGCTCTTGTTTGGTAATGCTTGTTTGTATCCAAATAGTTTCAGCACTTCAACTTCCATGGTCCTTAGTACCAGGTATGCAGTGTATATATTTATAATACTTTAATTAATGTAGAACTGAGCACATCCATGTTACATTTTTATAGTGACATCTTGTGAGATTTCCACATGAACTTGGAGGAGAATCTTACACATACAGAGCAGGACTTTTTGGGAACATTCATCATGTTTCAGAAGGATGGAACTGTTTAGCAGGAACAGAAGTTTGCCTTGTATTGAGGAACAGTTTGCACCGGCTCATGAAAGGGTGGCACGTTGAGATGTCTTGTGTTCTGGTGGTTTGGTGAGTCACAGACATTGTGAGACAAAAGTATGAAGTGGTGATATATGTGTGTGTGTGTCCCTGAACTGAATGTTACCCCTTGGACCTTTAAGACCATTTCCACAACATAAATACATTGACATGCATTTTTGAGTTTTCACAACCAGTGGTGTGTGTGTGTGGGGGGGGGGGGATTTCTTTCTGCCTTGGTATGTGAAGTCTTACTTTAGGTTTTGTGTTCAGTAAGTTCCTGACTTACACGGTTAATTTGTTGGACAATCCATGTAGATAGGAGCTGTGTTAAGTCCCAACAGTGACTCAGTGTGATATACAGGGTGTCCCAGGAGGAAAGGACCTAACTTCGGGAGAGTGTTCCTTAGGTCAAACTATAACGATATAACCCAAAACACCTATATCCAAAGTTCAATGGTTACGGAGATATTGG